>JAAUYD010076802.1_pt1 | contig 15554 bp, 15 predicted proteins | sample 7278101 | NCBI WGS metagenome assembly JAAUYD01 (sample SAMN14350128, study PRJNA611818) | marine sediment metagenome | isolation source: surface marine sediment (0.6m) | place: French Polynesia: Moorea | collected 2018-08 | reverse complement strand
GGTTTCCACCTTTGGCATCCGGACCGGTTTTCAGCACGAGTCCAACGGCGAGGGTGGGGATGCATCGCGCAGCACCAATTATCTGTACATCAAACCCATCTTGGGGATTCATCTTGTAGATCGCTATCATCTCAAGATCGCCCCCAAGATGGGTTTGATGTACAGATAATTGGTGCTGCGCGATGCATCCCCACCCTCGCCGTTGGACTCGTGCTGAAAACCGGTCCGGATGCCAAAGGTGGAAACCCGATCGATATCCAGGTCGATCTTGGGCAGCTGGTAAAACATTTCAGGCATGTAGCTGGTATCATCAAAAGGTTTCGAGTCATTCTTCAGATCCCATATGGATCGCTGGCTATAGGCAAGGTAAAAATCCGACAACCAAGGTGCGTTGCGGGCCAATAGCCCCTCAGGATTGAACAGACGAAATTTGAAACTGAGTTGAAATTTACTCTGCTCCAGACCCGGGTCGACCCCGAACAGGAAATACATGGGTTTGTAAGTCGACAGATCCGCAAGAAAGGCCTGCAGCATGGACGGCGCCTCATCGAGGGGAACCTGCTCCCCTGCCCACGCGTCCCTGGGCACCACCGGTGCTGGTTGCACCATGAGGGTCAGTGGATTGGCATTTAGCGAATCCAGTCGGATTTGAACCGCCCCCGAAGCATAGATGGGCAGCGCAATGGCATATTGCCGTTTGACAAAGCCGCGTGGAGGGATTTTCAGACGAGGATCACCAGGTTGGTCCACCTGTTCGGCTGTGAGGCTAACGGATGTATTGCCCGTGTCGACCTGGCAAGGCAATGAAGTTGGCAGTTCATTCACAATGGCTGCATCCGTGTTGTTGTGCTGGTACAGACTCAAAATGATCGTATCCCCACCCCGAACCGGCAGTTCCGGAGGTGCCAGCACCATATCCAGGTCGTCAGCCAGCGCCACGCAAGCCAGCGCCAGGCCCCATAACAGAATCGCCGTTTGGACACTCCTTTTCATGGTTTACCTCGTATCGGTTGCTGCGAAATGATGGAAGCAATCATGGCCGGTCGCAGCGACCAGCGCTGATCGCTGCAGCGCCTGTAACCCGGTCGCCTGTCGTGAATCGTAATATCCGACAGTCCCGTTGACCGGGCGATACGCCAACCATGATACCCGGCACAGCGATCAATCGTCTTCGGGATCTCGAAACCGAGGGATTCCAATAAAATGGATTGAGGGGACGACCGGCACCCGGGCCGGTTAGATCGGCCGCAGGCCTGCCTTGGTGGATAGCATATCAGAGAGGGCTTTTCACGGGATTTCTCAGGCCGGCGGTTGATATCGGACAGCATCATAAGGTATGACCATCCTCTTGCTGTCTCACCGTCAACTACGACTAGCTGTTTCAGATCCCTTGGATAAACTACGTCGCCCAATTATGGCCTCCGGCCCGAGGAGTAAAAAGGCAGGCAATCATGACTTCGTTTAGGTTTCTGGAAAACGTCCGCATCCGCTACAAGCTTCTCTTCAGCTATCTGATCACGTTTTGTCTGATCATTGCATTGGGGTCCATGGTGATCCATTCCATTGTCCGTGAAACCATTGAATCCAACATTGAAAGCGAACTGAAAAACGCCACCGATGCCATGCTGAATATGGTCCGCACATCGGTATCGGTGTCCATAAAAAATCATCTGCGGGCCGTGGCCGAAAAAAACCTGGAGATGGTGACCCACCTCTACACCCTGTTCCAAAGCCGTGAGCTAACCGAAATCCAAGCCAGAGAACTGGCCGAGTCCCTGCTGTTGAGCCAGCGCATCGGTACAACCGGTTACATCGCTTGTGTGTCCAGTGGCGGGGTGATGCTCGTGCATCCGGAAGCCGAATGGATCGGACAGGACATCAACAGCTACGCCTTCGTTCGCCAGATGCGGGACAAGCGCCAAGGCTATATTGAATACGACTGGCAAAATCCCGGTGAGTCCGAAAGCCGCCCGAAGGCCATGTACATGGCCTATTTCGAACCGTGGGACTGGATCATCGCCGTCTCCTCCTACCGCAGGGAATTTCAGACATTGGTGAACATCGACGACTTCAGAGACAGTGTGCTTTCCCTGAAGTTCAGCAACAGCGGCTATTCATTTGTCACCGACAGCAAAGGCAACGTCATCATCCACCCGAGCCTGCAGGGTGTCAACGTCGTCACCACCGACGCGTTTCCCGATTATCCCCTGAAAACCATGCTGGCCCAGAAAAGCGGTAAAATCATCTACTCCTGGAGGAATCCGGGTGAAATGCACATGCGCGACAAATTGGTCCTGTTCCACTACTTGCCCGAGTACGAATGGATCGTGGCCTCCTCAAGCTACCTGGACGAGTTTTATGCACCCTTGACCAAGGTCAGCAATGTCATCATCTTCACTGTGCTGGGATGTATACTGCTGGTGCTGCCCATCACGGCCCTGATCAGCGCTTCCATCACCAATCCGCTGGCTGAACTGGTCAAACGGCTGGAGCAGGGCGCCAAGGGGGATTTGTCCGTGCGGATCGATCGCCATTCCGACGACGAGGTGGGGCGTCTGGGACGCTACTTCAATTCGTTCATGAACCGCCTGGAGGAGAACAGCCGCAACCTGGAGGCCGAAATCAAGGAGCGCAAGGAAGCCGAAGTGGCCCTGCGCTTCAGTGAAAGCCGCTATCGATCCGTCATCGAGGCCATGCCTGACGCCATGGTGGTCTACGACATGGAAGGGCGGGTGACCTACCTGAACCCGGCCTTCACGGATGTCTTCGGCTGGACCGCCGAGGCATGCATTGGAAAGAAACTGGATCACTTCGTGCCCAAGGAAAACTGGGAGGAGACCCGCAAGGGGTTGAACACGATCACCTCCGGCAAGCCGCTGTCCAGCGTGGAAACCCGCCGCCTGACCAAAAGCGGGCAGGTCATCGATGTGAGCACCCGCGGCGCCGTTTACCGGGATCCGGATGGGCGGCAGGTGGGCAGCGTCATCATCCATCGCGATGTGTCCGACCTCAAGCGCCTGGAAAAACAGGTCATGAGTATCGGCGATCGCGAACGCCAGAAAATCGGCCAGGACCTCCATGACGATCTGTGTCCGCATTTGATCGGTGTGGAGGGTTTGGGCAAGGTCCTGGTTCGCCGGCTTTCCGTAAAAGCCCCTGAAGATGCCCATTTGGCGGAGAAGATCACCGGACTGGTGAAAGACGCGATTACCAAAACCCGCCGGCTGGCCAGGGGGCTTTGTCCCGTCTTCTTGGTGGATCGCGGCCTGGAATCCTCCCTGCGAGAACTGGCCGCCAGTACCGAATCCGTATTCGGCGTGGCCTGCCGGTTCATCTGCCATATTCCGGCACGCATTCACGACAATCTGGTGGCCACCCACCTCTTTCACATCGTCCAGGAAGCCGTACACAATGCGGTACGCCACGGTCAGGCCACGGCCATCACCATTACCCTGGATGGCGATTATGCACGCATGTGGCTGTCTGTCGAAGACAACGGTACCGGTTTTCCGGCCGACATGGAGACCGATGGCATGGGCTTGCGCATCATGGGGTTTCGTGCCAATATGATTCACGCCGCGCTGGATATCCACTCACCCCATAATGGCGGAACCGTCGTGCAGGTGTCGCTTAGCAGCAATGCCGCAGCTTCCGATGAACCATGACAGAGACTAAGAAAAAAATACTGATCGTCGAGGACCACCCGATTTTCAGGTGGGGCTTAAGCGAATTGATCAACCAGGAATCGGACTTGGTCGTATGCGGCGATGCCACCGATGTGTCCGGCGCCTGGAAGGCCATTGAACGCCTGGAACCGGACCTGATCATTGCCGACATCACTCTGGAAAACTCCGACGGCATCGATCTGACCAAAGCGGTCAACCGCCGCAGCAAAGCCATTCCGGTGCTGATTCTCTCCATGCACGATCAGTTTCTGTATGCCGAACGCGCCCTTCACGCCGGTGCCCGCGGCTATATCATGAAGCAAGAAGCCATGGAGAAGGTCGTTACCGCCATCCGGCAGGACCTTGCCGGCAAAATATACCTCAACGAAACGGTCAAGGACCAGATCCTGTTCAATCTGGCCGAACGCCCTGCGGGAAAAGCGCGATCCCCCATGGACCGGCTGACCGATCGGGAGCTGGAGGTGTTTCGAATGATCGGCAAAGGGTTCTCCACCCGGGAAATCGCCGCCAAGCTACACCTGAGTATCAAAACCATCGGAACATACCGTGAACGCATCAAAGAGAAACTCAACCTGAAACACGCCAACGAACTGGTGCGCCACGCCGTTCACTGGGAAAAAACCGGAGAGATCCCCACAGAACCAACAGACCTTTAATTGGCCGTGTATCGCTGGCCGGCCTCTCTTCCTGAGGATCGGTAGCCCGCCCGGAACCCAATATTAAAAATGGTATGGACTATTTTCTCTGCGTAATCGGCATGGTGATGATCATCGAGGGCGTTCCTTATTTTGCAGCGCCGGAACGGATGAAAGGCTGGATGGCTAAGATCATTGAAACGGCGCCGGAATCCTTGCGCCGATTCGGACTGGTCATGATGGTGGCCGGCTTGTTTCTGGTTTATCTGGGGCGGCGCTGAAACGGCATGCCAGACGACAGTGTGGCGGCAATCACCCCTTCTTGTACAAATAGAAATACTTCATCACCTTCTTCACATAATCTTCGGTTTCCGGAATGGGCGGTATGCCACGGTGGGTATCCACCGCCCGGGGGCCGGCATTGTAAGCCGCCAGTGCCAGGGGCACCTGCCCGTTGAATCGTTCCAGCAGGGCCTTCAGATACCGGGTCCCCCCCATGATGTTCTGCCACGGGTCGAAGGGATCGTTTACCCGGAACGCTTTCAGGTTTTGCGGCATGATCTGCATGAGTCCCAAGGCCCCTTTTTTGGAAACTGCCTTAGGGTTGAACGCCGATTCGGCACGAATGACCGCCTTGACCAGGGGAAACGCCACGCCGTGCAGGCTGGCGGCCTCGTCGATGTAGCGGTCGAAACGATTGACATCCATTCTGTTCCCACGCCGTTTGGGCCGCTCTTTGATATAGAGCTGATAGTCGCTGGAGGTGGGGACATTGGTGAAATGCATGACGCCATCGCTGTCGATATAGATGTAAATATCGGCCGCTGCAGGACCGCTGATCAGCAGACACAGGATGGTTGCGGCCAGGATGCCGTATCTCCGGATGGGGTCATGAAGGTTGTGGTTGCGCATGGAGCGGGCCGTGAGAATCAGAACCATAATTTTTATCCGTAACAACGTTCGTCAGCTCTGCTATCGGCACAACTAATCGATTTGTAAAGTTTTTTTTTGAGCTTGGCAAGCAGAAAAACAGCGTCCCCGTTCCTGTAGGCCCGGGGACGCTTGACACCTTTTGGCTTTCCGCATATAGACCCGTTCAACTTTTCGGTCTTTCCCACGGTATCTCAAATTCCCTAAGGAGGTGTTATGCCCGCGCAGAAGTCCCCCACCGAATACACATTCCGTCCCAAAGACAGCCTGGTGGGCGCCCAGATGCTGTTTGTCGCTTTCGGCGCCCTTGTTCTGGTTCCCTTGCTCACCGGCCTCAATCCCAACGTTGCCCTGTTCACCGCCGGTGCGGGCACGCTGATTTTCCAGTTTATCACCAAACGCATGGTGCCGATCTTTCTGGCATCGTCATTCGCCTTCATTGCCCCGATCATCCACGGCGTAAATACCTGGGGTATTCCCGGCACCATGTGCGGTTTGGTGGCCGCCGGCCTGCTTTACGTGGTGCTCAGCTTGTGCATCAAGACCTTCGGTGCCGGTTTTCTGCACCGACTGTTGCCGCCCGTAGTCGTAGGGCCGGTAATCATGGTTATCGGGCTCGTACTGGCCCCGGTGGCCGTACACATGACCATGGGACGCACCGGCGACGGTGCTGCCTGGCTGGTCCCCCAGAGCAGTGCCATGATTGTTGCCGGGGTGGCCCTGCTGGTCACCATTCTGACTTCGCTGCTGGGCAAAGGGTGGTTTCGACTGATCCCGATTTTGATCGGTATCTGCGCCGGCTATCTCGCGGCGTTGGTCCTTGATCTCAGCGGTATCTCCGTTGCCATCCAGTCCGCTTTCGATCCCGGTGCCCTGAATAATTATACCGGTCCGGCCCTGGTCAATTTCAAACCGCTGTTCGATGCCCCCTGGTTTGCCGTTCCCGATTTTGTTTTTCCTGAGTGGAACCTGCAGGCCATCTTTTTCATCGTCCCTGTGGCCATCGCCCCGGCCATCGAACACTTCGGCGACATCCTGGCCATCGGCAACGTCACCGGCAAAGATTTCGTTAAAGAACCGGGCATCCATCGCACCATGATGGGCGATGGCATCGCCACCTCGTTCGCCTCCTTTCTCGGCGGCCCGCCCAACACCACCTACAGCGAGGTGACCGGCGCGGTCACCCTGACCCGCATGTTCAATCCGGGAATCATGACCTGGGCAGCCATATTTGCGATCGGCCTGGCCTTCATCGGCAAAATGGGCGCCCTGCTGCAGACGGTTCCGGTACCGGTGATGGGGGGCATCATGTTGCTGCTGTTCGGCGCCATCACGGTGGTCGGCCTCAACACCCTGGTCAAGGCCGGAGATGATCTCACCCAACCGCGCAACTTGACCATCGTGGCTTTGATCCTGGTCTGCGGCATCGGCGGCATGGTATTGCCCTTCGGCAAATTCACCCTGGGCGGTATCGGCCTGTCCGGCGTCCTCGGCGTGGTGCTCAACCTGATCCTGCCCGGTAAAGACCCGAATTGATCGACCGATGACGGTTGGCTAACCACAAACGCCCTTTCCGTGCCTGTTCGGAATGGGCGTTTGCGCGTCGAGACACCGCCTTGACAGCGCTGCGGTCATGGCCGATGATGACCGCAAGATGTCGCCAACGAGCGTTGGCCGGCGGCATCCGGATGGAGCCATGACCAGAGACGACATCTACCGCACGCCCCGGCATCCGCTGCGGCCCTTTGAATTCAACGCAGCAGTGGCCGAGGTGTTCGACGACATGATCCATCGTTCGGTGCCCATGTATGGCGAAATCATCCGCCGACAGGCCCAGATCATTGCCCAGGCCTATCGGCCCGGGACACGGATCTACGATCTGGGCTGCTCCACCGGCAATCTGGCCTTCGCCCTGTGCGGCCGGTTGCCGGCCGGTGCCTTAGAGATGGTCGCCGTGGATGATTCACAGCCGATGTTGAATCTGTTCGCCAAGCGGTTGGATGCCGCCGGCAGAGCCGGCGATGTCACCCTGCTGAAGGAGGATATTCGACGGGTACGGTTGCATCGGGCCAGCGTGGTGACAATCAACTTCACCCTGCAGTTCATCCCGCCGGCAGACCGGGACAGGCTGATCAGGCGGGTCGCTGAGGCCCTGGTTCCCGGCGGTCTTCTGCTCTTCTCTGAAAAGACCGTACATGCGGACCGGTCGCTGTCAGATCTGCAGGTGGCATACTACCACCGGTTCAAACGCGAGAACGGCTATTCGGACCTGGAGATCAGCCAAAAACGGGAGGCCCTGGACAATGTCCTCATTCCGGAAACCGTGGAGGTTCACCATGAGCGCCTGCATCGATGCGGGTTCGAAGCCAGCGACCTCTGGCTGAAATGGTTTAATTTCTGTTCCTGGATATGCAGACGATGAACCGTATGGAGGATCTCAAGCGGGATCCGGTCATTAAACCGTTCCTGCCGGAGCTGATCGATCGAGTCACGGCGAGAGACGCCCAGATTTTCGAAGGCAACCGCAAGGGGCAGGCCCTGGCGGGTGCATTGGAAGCGTTGCCGCGAGCGGTGCCGTCGTCGATCGATATCGACCGTGGTCGCATCCGCATCGGGCGTGCCACCGATCTTGACCCGCCTCAACACAGCCGGCTTCACCACGCCCTTTGCCAATTGAAACCCTGGCGTAAAGGACCCTTCGATATTTTCGGAATCCAGCTGGACAGCGAGTGGGACAGTTCGATCAAGTGGAACCGCCTGGCGCCCCACCTGAAGCCCCAGGAGGGCAAGCGCATATTAGATATCGGCGCCAGCTGTGGCTACTACATGTTCCGGATGGCCGCCCGGCAGCCGGCACTGATTCTGGGGATCGAGCCGTATCTGAATTACTATTTCCAATTCCTGGCCCTCTCGCGCTACCTGACCCTTCCACAGGTCCACGGCCTGCCATTGAAACTGGAGGAGATGCCGGCCTTGAGGCGCTGTTTCGACACGGTGTTGTGCATGGGCATCCTATACCACCGGCGATCTCCGTTGGACACCTTGCTCCAGATCCATGACCTCATGGTCCCCGGCGGTACACTGGTCATAGAGACCCTTATCGTGGAGGGACCGGACGACATGGCCCTGTTTCCGCAGCACCGCTATGCCCGAATGAAAAATATCTTTTTCATCCCCACCATCTCCTGCCTGTGCCATTGGCTGCAGCGGACCGGCTTCGAAAAGATCCACTGCGTTGACGTCTCGACAACCACCGTCACCGAACAACGCAAAACCGATTGGATCGACACCCAAAGCCTGGCCGACCATCTGGATCCCGGTGACCCTGGGAAGACGGTCGAAGGCTACCCCGCGCCGGTGCGCGCCATGGTCCTGGCCACCGCCCGGCCACGTTAGGTTTTTTTAGATGCTGCTCAGGTCGATGCCAATTGATTCAACGGCTCTGCGATTATTATGCGAGCGACCGTTGCGGATATGCTGCCGTCAAAAGGTCTTCCACCGTTGCTCACGCAAAATCATGGCTTCGTATCCAAAAATGGCATTCAGGTGATGAAGCAACGCATGCTGGCTTTCATGCTGCCAGACTTGGGTAACTCTGACGTTGACCTGTTGATAATGGTCCAGCAGCTGTCTGATGTTCGCCGATTCGGGGAAACCGACCTGCTGTGAATACTTGTCGATCATTCCCAACCACATGCGGCTCACACCCATGATAAAATAAGGCCAGGTGTCCTGCATCACCGGTGTCCAATTGGGATCGCTGACAGCCCCTACCGTCTGTAGATGGTTCTGATCCAGGGCATCGGTAACAACCTCTGTCAACACCCCGGCACGGAGCAGTTGCAGGATCATGGGGTCGGCATCGACTGCCTGATAAATGGCTCTGGCTGTCCGGGCAGAGCAGAAAATCATAAATCTAAACTGATGACCCGTATCATCTTCGGCCGATCGACGGTGAAAGCGCCACAGATCGATTTCGATTCTGTGGGCCTCCAGCAAAGGGGCCGCGATCTGATGGGCAATCAACAGATCGTTTTCCCAGCGGGTCCGGCCATCCAGGCGCTGCATTCTGAACCGAACCGAATACCATCCGTAGCCTTGTCGTTCGTGCGCCAATGTATCTGTTGGCTGTGATCGGTCATTGAACTGCTGGGACGTGGCCGCACAACCGGCCAGCAGTGAGAACGCCAATACAATCAGACACAAAATTGGGTGATACGCTTTCAATTTCATTTTTTTCTCATGTTCCTCAAGGGGTTGCCCGATAACCATGGATGACGTATAAGCAAGCCGAACCGGTTCCACCAGACGCTTGTAGAAGGCTGTCAAACGGCTGACCAAAAACCCTCTTTGTAGGAGAAGGTGCACCATGAGAGATCGATACACGGTAATTTTTGACGGCAGAATCATGCCCGGGAAAGATGTGGAAAAGGTCAAAGAACGACTGAAATCGGCCCTGAAGACCGACGATCAGGGGCTCGCCAAATTGTTTACCGGCACCCCGGTGGCCATTCGTAAAAGTACCGATCTGGCGACAGCCGAAAAGTATAAGCAGGTGTTCACTGCTGCCGGCGCATTTTGCGATATTCGCAAAGATGAACAGCCATCCCCGGCGGACGCTCCTGCGGCCACCGAATCGACACCGGCGCAAACCGACACTGCCAACGCAACGCAGCCCGCACCGCAACCGCCCCAAGGACCAGATTCAAACGTAAAGGTTCATTATATCACGACATCGGATGGAGGAAAAATGATTATCACCAACATTGAATCGGTGCCGGGTAAAACCGTGATGGAGCATTTCGGGCTGGTTTCCGGAAGTACCATCCGAGCCAAGCACATTGGCCGCGACTTCATGGCCGGACTTAAAAACTTAGTTGGCGGAGAGCTAAAAGGCTATACCCAACTGCTTCAGGAATCCCGTCAGCAGGCCATGGACAGGATGGTCGAAGAAGCACGTCTGATGGGTGCCAATGCCATTGTCAACGTCCGCTTTTCGACCTCCTCGGTGGCCCAGGGGGCCGCTGAACTGTATTCCTACGGTACCGCCGTCCGGGTGGCATAGGAGACCGCCATGATTGATCTGATCATCTTTCTGTCGTTGCTGGCGTTGGGCTACGGTGCCGGGACCTGGGCCGAAAAGCGCCATTACCGATCCATTGCCGAGCGTGAAAATGCCACGCTCGACCTGCCGGCCGTCACCCTCAAATCCGTCGAAATCCCCGAGCATCAGATCCGGTCGAGCCGCCTGGTATATGGCAGTGCCGTAATATCCGTGGATTATTTCAAGCGGATCCTGGCCAGCCTGCGCAATATCTTCGGCGGCAAGGTAAAATCCTACGAAAGCCTGGTGGACCGTGCCAGGCGTGAAGCGCTGCTGCGCATGAAGGATATGGCCGGGGATGCCACGGTCATCGTCAATGTACGCATCGAGACGTCGGCCATCGGCAAGCAGTCCAAGCGAAAAAATATCGGTTGCTTGGAGGCCGTGGCCTACGGAACCGCACTGACCGTGGAGAAGTAGGTGAAGTTCACGGCCCGCCAGCCGGGGACCAACGTCAACGTCTCCAAAACCCACCCACTCAAGGAGTTTGCCATCCTGGCCGGTGGCCTGCTGGCCATTGTGGTCGCCGTTTATGTAGCACTCGGCCTGGTGGTCGACTTGATCGTGCCCAGGCTATCCATGGACCTGGAAGAAAAACTGGCTGGCGCCTTTGTGGGCCGACTGATCCAAGCGGACGAAGTTGCCGATGCCACCCGCACCGTCCAGGCCATGGTCGACCAACTGCAAGCGCAGTGTGCCCCCCTGCCCTATACGATTACCGTGCATGTCCAAGAGTCCGACGCGATCAACGCGGCAGCCCTGCCCGGCGGCCATATGATCGTATTCACCGGTCTGCTGGGAGAAATGACCTCGGAAAACGAACTGGCCTTTGTTCTGGCCCATGAGTTGGGACACTATGCCCACAGGGACCATCTGCGGGGACTGGGGCGGGCACTGGTTCTGATGACCGCATCCACCGTGCTGTTGGGTGCGGACAACAGTATCAGCAACATGATCGGCCAGGGCATGCTGCTGACCGAACTCAGTTTTTCGCGCAAGCAGGAGAGCCAGGCGGATGAGTTCGCTTTAGAGACCCTGGCCTGTCATTACGGGCATGTGGCCGGCGCCACGACCTTCTTCAAAAAGATTCCCAAAGAAGGTGATCCTGGCCGATTCGGCCACTATTTTGCGTCTCACCCGGAGAATCGACGGCGCATCGACCACCTGGACCAGCTGGCCCGCGAACGAAACTATACCATCGGTGAGCTGAAGCCCCTGCCAGACGGGCTGGAGGTAGAAAAGCCGCCATCTTGACGACAATCCCTGCGAAGGATTCGTCCATTCATCTTCGGCCCTGAAGAACGCGAAAATAGTCGAGCAGGCGATTCATTTCAACATTCAATCGCGCGAAGCGTTCCGGTCGAGATACCATTTCAAGCTCACCTTGCACATAGGTCTCTTCGACCAGTTCATGCCGGCAGTTGTCAATCAAGTTCCGGGCCGAGGTCATGGTCGTCTCCAGATGATATTGAAGGCCAACGATTCGGTCACCCAGCGCAAAGGCCTGATGGGCGCATCCCGGACTGCGCATAAGATGGGCAGCGCCTTTGGGCAGATCGAAGGTTTCACCGTGCCAGTGAAAGACCTCTGCCCGATCCGCCAGTACCCGGCCGACGGGATGTGACGGTGCAGCCGCTGTTCGCTCCACGGGAAACCAGCCGATCTCCTTGCAGCCATTGGGGTATACGTCGGCGCCGGCGGCATTGGCGATCAACTGGGCACCCAAACAGACACCCAAAACTATTTTACCGCTATGCATGGCCTGTGCGATGAACGCTTGCTCGGCGGACAGCCACGGATGGCTCAAGGTGTCGTTGACGCTCATGGGACCGCCCATGACGATCAGTAGGTCGAACGCCGCCAGCGGCGGCAGTTCATCACCGGCAAACATGCGCGAGCCAGTAACCCGCACCTCATTTTTTGCCGCCCAGTCGCTGATACTACCCAAACCTTCAAACGGCACGTGCTGCAGCCAGTGAATTCGCATAAGCCTCTCCCAACCGTTTGTTTTTACCTAAGATAGGCGTTTCGCCTTTCTCGATAAATATATAAATACCAGTATTTTATACAATTAAACACATTTCTCCATCTCAAAAGGCGAAAACCGGGATTGCCGATCTCACCGCATCTTCGGCGTTAACCGCCGGGGTGCATAGTTCACTATAGCACCTCGACAGCAGCCTTGAATCTGCGGCAAGCTCGACAATCGCCTATTTTAGCTTTGCGGTTATGCCCGCCGAAACCCCTTGTTGCAGATTCGCAAAGATGATATCGGGTTCCTCCGATTCGTCAATGTTTTTAGCGCCAATCACCCTCCTTTCAAAGGCCCTGTTATGACAACCATCTTGTTGATGTATGTGCTGGTCGGCGCCGTGGCCGGTGTCCTGGCGGGCCTGCTGGGCATCGGTGGTGGGTTGGTCATCGTGCCCATGCTGGTGTTCTGTTTTGTTCGCCAGGGCATTCCCGACGTCGTGATCATGCATATGGCCCTGGGCACCTCACTGGCCAGCATCATATTCACCGCCGTTTCCAGTTTCCGGGCCCATCATAAACGCGGGGCAGTGCACTGGGATGTGGTGCGCAAAATCGTCATCGGCATCTTCACCGGAACCTTCATGGGCACCTGTATTGCCGCCCAACTCTCCACGCGGTTTCTCAAAGGGTTTTTCGTTATCTTCTTATATTACGTCGCCGTACAGATGCTGACCAACAAAAAGCCCAAGGCATCGAGACAGATACCCGGACATACCGGCATGTTCGGAGTCGGTAACGTGATTGGCGTGGTCTCCAGTCTGGTGGGTATCGGCGGCGGCACCCTTTCCGTGCCCTTCATGATCTGGTGCAACATGACGGTCCACCACGCCATCGGTACCTCCGCAGCCATCGGCTTTCCCATCGCCATCGCCGGCACCATCGGATACATCTACAATGGTCTGCCGATACAGGGGCTTCCCGACTATGCATTGGGATACGTTTACCTGCCCGCCCTGGTGGGCATCGTGGTCACCAGTGTGCTGACGGCACCGTTGGGGGTCCGCCTGGCTCACAGCCTGCCTGTCGATCGGCTCAAGCGCGTCTTTGCGGTACTGCTCGTGGTGGTGGGCACCCGCATGCTGATCAGTATCATTTGACGGTTCCGGAAATACCCTCGATGTCGGTCTTGCGCGTCGTCCCCTTCGCTGAGAAGTCCTGTAAGCATTCATCATTTTTCGAGATTCGCGAACCTTGGTCTCGCAGTAGCTTTTAAACCGTCTTAAACGGGACTTGATGCGGTAGCGTCAATAGGCGACATGATTTCCAGCATATGATCAAATTATTGATTTCAGACTGAATGTCTTTTCATGTAATGACGGCTATGCCCCGAAATATTCTTGACAAAATAGCCGTTCCCGCATACTTAGTTCTACTTGGTATTTCCAATCCCCCCAGGCCATTTATCTGTGTATACAGATTATTAAATTCACATTACCGAAAGGAGAGAACACACATGTCCAATCTTATTCCCCCGCATGGCGGCAAAGGCCTCACCGTCTGTCTGCTTGAAGGCGCTGAACTGGAAGCCGAAAAGAAAAAAGCCGAAGGTCTCAAGAAGGTAGAGATCTCACCGCGCGTCAAAGGCGACCTGATCATGATCGGTAACGGCGGCTTCAGCCCGTTGACCGGCTTCATGACCAAGGCGGACTGGAAGGGCGTTTGCGAAAACTTTTTGACCGCCGACGGCACCTTCTGGCCGGTACCGGTGTGCCTGGATGTGTCCACGGAAGATGCTGGCGCCATCGCCGACGGTGACGAAATCGCGCTCTACGATCCCGAAGGCGACGAAATCATGGGCACCATGAAGGTCACCGAAAAATTCGAGCTGACCGACGCCGACAAGAAATGGGAATGCGAAAAGGTCTTCATGGGTGAAGGCACCCCGACCGCCGAAGAGTTCTGGAAGATCGCCGAAGAAGATCATCCGGGCGTACAGATGGTCATGGGCCAGAAGCCGATCAACCTGGCCGGCCCGGTCAAGGTCCTCAGTGAAGCTGAGTATCCCACCGAATTCGCCGATGTCTATCACCGCCCGGCCGAATCCCGCAAACTGTTCGAAGAACGCGGCTGGAGTGAAGTGGCCGCCCTGCAGCTGCGCAACCCCATGCACCGCAGCCACGAGTACCTGTGCAAGATCGCCGTGGAAGTGTGCGACGGCGTCTACATCCACTCCCTGGTCGGCAACCTGAAACCGGGCGATATCCCCGCCGAAGTCCGCGTCAAATGCATCGACGCCCTGGTCAAAGGTTACTTTGTCGAAAAGAACGTCATCCAGGGCGGCTACCCCTTGGATATGCGCTACGCCGGTCCCCGTGAAGGCCTGCTGCACGCCGTTTTCCGCCAGAACTACGGCTGCTCCAAGATGATCATCGGTCGCGACCACGCCGGCGTGGGCGACTTCTACGGCATGTTCGAAGCCCAGACCATCTTCGACAAGATCCCGACGCCGGGCGACGGCAAAGGCCTGCTCTGCCAACCCCTGAAGATCGACTGGACCTTCTACTGCTACAAGTGCGACGGCATGGCTTCCCTGCGGACCTGCCCCCACGAAAAAGAGGACCGCGTGCTGCTCTCCGGCACCATGCTGCGTAAGATGCTCTCCGAAGGCGGCGAACTGCCCGATCACTTCGGTCGCGATGAAGTTGTCGCTATTTTGCGCAAGTACTACGAAGGCCTGACCGAAAAAGTGGAGATCAAAACCCACAAGGCCGCCACCGGAAACTAGCCATATCGCAAACAGCATATGTAAAAACCAAAACGGGGCGCACCGATGTGCGTCCCGTTTTTTTTTGCCAACCAAACGAATCGGTTTGGGCTGCGTTTATGGCAGGCGGGTTAGTTAGAAAATGGCTTCGCCGAAATAGCGATACCCGGGGCCACGAGGCTCGGCGCTCTGCGATTGGGATGCGTGCGGGCCATCGGATATGAGGTCCGACGACCCGTTAACCTCAGGATTTGGCAAACTTCAGGGCCAGGCCAAGACCTATTCCGATGGCCATCAGCAGCACCGCGGTCGTCTGACCAACGCTGCCGGGAGATCCGGCAGTCATTCCGGCAGAAATGAACCACTCACCACCACTGCCACCGCCGTTGCAACCGGAGGCGCCTCAACCGGCGGTGGCAGTGGTGGTGAGTGTTTCATTTCTGCCGGAATGACTGCCGGAT
>JAAUYD010167325.1_pt1 | contig 15557 bp, 8 predicted proteins | sample 7278101 | NCBI WGS metagenome assembly JAAUYD01 (sample SAMN14350128, study PRJNA611818) | marine sediment metagenome | isolation source: surface marine sediment (0.6m) | place: French Polynesia: Moorea | collected 2018-08 | reverse complement strand
GTCGATCCCCTCCGCCTTTCTCTTCGGCGGGATGCTGGTGGGGGCCAATGCCCTCCAGCGGGCCGCCCAGGTGCCATCCGCCCTGAGCATCGCCCTCAACGGCCTCATTGTAGTCTTCGTGGTCAGTTCGGCCTATTTCCAGGATCGGCTGCAGCGCTGGCGGGCCGATCTGCCCGAACAGCCGACGGCCCCAGAAACGGCGGATGCCGGCCCGGCGGCGGGGGAGGCGACCCCATGAGCGATCTCTTCTCCATCTACCTGCTGGTCGCCACGGTGGCCGCGGGCATCCGCCTGGCCACGCCCTTTCTGCTCGCTTCGCTGGGCGAGGCACTGGGGCAGCGCAGCGGCGTTCTCAACCTGGGGGTGGACGGCGTCATGTTGCTGGGCGCCTTCGGCGCCTACTACACCGTCCTGAAAACCAACAACCTCCTTCTGGGCGTGCTCTTCGGCATCGCCATCGGGGCCGCCATGGGGCTGGCCTACGCCATCATCACGGTCCACCTGCGCGCCCAGCAGGGCATCAGCGGCATCGGCATCTATCTCTTCGGACTGGGGATGAGCGATTTGCTCTTCCAGAAGCTGGTGGGCACGCCGCGCCCCATCATGCCCTTCATGACGATCCCCCTGCCGGTGCTGGGTGACCTGCCCGTGGTGGGGGAGATGTTCTTCCAGCACACGCTCATGGTCTACCTGGCCTTTCTCCTGGTGCCGGTGATGACCTTTGTGGTCAACTCCACCACCTTCGGGCTCAATGTGCGCGCCATGGGCGAGAATCCCGAAGCCGCCGACAGCCTGGGCGTCAGCGTGGCCATGGTGCGCTACACGGCCATCATCACCGGCAACGCCCTGGCCGGTCTTGCCGGGGCCGCCCTGGCCATCGAACTGGGCATTTTTCAGCAAAATCTCACCAACGCCATGGGATTCATCGCCATCGCGCTGGTCTACTTCGGCGCCTGGCGGCCGCTGGGGGTGATGGCCGGCAGCCTGGTCTTCGGCATGGTGGCCGCCATCGTGTTGCAGTGCAAGACCCTGGGGCTGATACCGCGCGGCGCTTCCGACCTGGCTGCCATGGCGCCGGCGGTGATCACCGTTCTGGCCCTGATCGTGGTGGCGCGACGCTTCCGCCAGCCCGCATCGCTGACCAAACCATATGTCAGAGGAGGTTGATACCGTCACCCTATCGAAACGCTTGAACTCATTTCAGAATTGCAGCTAAGATTTTCAATCCCTGAAGGAGGAGAACCTATGAAGAAACATCTGATCTGCGTGGCTGTTGCCCTGTCCCTGCTCATCATCGGTACCCTGCCGGCGGCCGCGGAACCCCTCAAAGTGGCCATTGTGGCGCCCAGCGCAAGCAATGATCTGGCCTTCACCCAGAGCATCGTGGACGGCATCAACGCCGTCAAGAAGGAGCGTGAGCTGGAGGTGGCCATCACCGACGGCACCTTCGTGGTGGAGGACGCCGCCGCGGCCATCCGCGACTACGCCCAGAAGGGCTACGATCTGGTAATCGCCCACGGCTCCCAGTACGGCGGCAGCCTCAAGGAGATCGCCAAAGATTTTCCCAAGACCGCCTTCGCCTGGGGCACCTCGGCGGATAACTTCGGGCTGCCCAACGTCAGCTCCTACGAAGCCGCTTCGGACGAAGGCGGCTACGTGATGGGCATGATGGCCGCTGCGCTGAGCAAGAAGGGCGGCGTGGGCGTGGTAGGCCCCATTGAGGTGGGCGACGCCAAGCTATACGTGGATGGCTTCGTGGCCGGCGCCAAGGCCCAGAAGGCCGATATTCGTGCCAACGTCAACTACATCGGCAGCTTCAGCGATGTGGCCCTGGCCGCGGAGGCGGGCCGGGCGCTGATGACGGCCGGCGCCGACGTGCTCACCGGCACGGCCCAGATGGTGGTGGGCGCCATCGGCGCGGCGCGCAGCAAGCGCGTGGCCTGGTTTGGCACCCAGGCCAATCAGACCGAACTGGCGCCTGAAATCGTCGTGGCCAGCCAGGTCTACAAGTGGGAAGTGATCCTGCGCCAGATTCTGGCCGACATGGACCAGGGCGTGCTGGGTGGCAAGATGTACGCCATCACCCTGGCCAACAAGGGCCTGGTCATCGAGTTCAACGACACCTTCAAGCTGCCCGAGGAGGTCAAGGCCATCGGCATGAAGGCGGTGGAAGATATCGTGGCCGGGAAGGTTCATCCGACGAAGTAATCTGCCGAAAGGTCGACAACCCATCCGGGAAGCAGCGAGTCCTGCTTCCCGGATGATGTACATCAGGAGTGCCGCCATGGCCGAGCCAGCCGATGCGCCCGTGCTGGAGATGCGCGGGGTGGGCAAACGCTTTCCCGGCGTGATCGCCAACCAGGACGTCAACTTCGACCTCAAGAGAGGGGAGATTCACACCCTCCTGGGGGAGAATGGGGCCGGCAAGAGCACGCTGATGAAGATCCTCTACGGGCTCTATCACGCGGACGACGGCGAGGTGCGCTTGAACGGCCAGGCGGTGCGTTTCCAATCACCGGCGGACGCCATCGCGCACGGCATCGGGATGATCCATCAGCATTTCATGCTGGTGCCCAGTCTCACCGTGGTGGAGAACGTCGCCCTGGGACTGCGCTCCGGCCGAGGACCCCTCACCGACCTGGAGAAGGTGGCCGCCCGCATCCGCGATCTCTCCGAGCAGTTCGGGCTGCATGTGGATCCGGCGGCCTACGTCTGGCAACTGGCCGTGGGCGAACGGCAGCGGGTGGAGATCGTCAAGGCCCTCTACCGGGAGGCGTCGATCCTCATCCTGGACGAACCCACAGCGGTCCTCACGCCGAAGGAGGTGGACGATCTTTTCGCCATCTTCAAGCAGATGGCGGCGGACGGTCGCAGCCTGATCTTCATCTCCCACAAACTCCACGAAGTGCTCACCCTCAGTGATCGCATCACTGTGCTGCGCAACGGCCGGGTCACCGGCGAAACCACACCCTGCGACACCAGCCGGGAAGATCTGGCCCGGATGATGGTGGGCCGCAGCGTCAAACTGGCGCCCGACCGCGACGCCATCGCGCCGGGGCCGGCGCGTCTGGCCATCAAGGGGCTGGTGGTCGGCGGCGACCGCGGGGTGGACGCCGTTCGGGAACTCGATCTGGCGGTGCGGGGCGGTGAAATTCTCGGCATCGCCGGCATCAGCGGCAACGGCCAGCGGGAGTTGGCCGAGGCCGTCAGCGGACTGCGCCCGGCCAAGCGCGGCCGGGTGGAGATCGACGGAACACCCGTGGACCTGCGTCAGCCCAAGGCCGTCCGACGGGCCGGTCTGGCCTATGTGCCCGAGGAGCGAATGCGCGATGGCGCCATCGGCGATTTTTCGGTCAAGGAGAACCTCATTCTCCTCAATCACGGCGACGAACACCACTGCACACGCGGCTTTCTGCGCTTCGGCCCCATCGGCGCCCACTGCCGGAAGTTGGTGGGCGCATTCGCCGTTAAAACCCCCGGCCTGGAAACGCCCACCAAACATCTCTCCGGCGGCAACATCCAGAAGCTCATCCTGGCGCGTGAGCTCTCCGCCGTACCAAAGGTCCTCATCGCCGCCCAGCCGACCCGCGGCGTGGATATCGGCGCGGCGGAATACATCCACCAGCGTCTGGCCCAGCAGCGCAGCGAGGGCACGGCCACCCTGGTGATCAGCGAGGACCTCGACGAGGTGCTGGCCTTGAGTGACCGCATCGCCGTGATGTTCGAAGGCCGCATCATGGGGATCCTGCCGCGAGAGGGGGCCAGCCGTGAGCGCATCGGCTTGATGATGGCGGGCGTGGATCCCGACAGCGAAGCGGTTGATTACTGCCCGACGACGTGAGGCCGGCGGTTGACGCCGGCCGCAGGTGACGCCGCCCCGCCGCCAATTCCCCGTGGCGCTTGACGCGCTGCCAGCACAGCGATTCCCACCGAGAGCGCACCGCACCGCCCATCCGGGTGTGGCGAGTCTCTAGCATCCCTATGGATTGGAATGCCGCGGCGCCATCGCTAGTTGGTGGTAAAGTCCCGACAGCACCCGTACGATATAAAGATCGTTCCAACGTACCAGCTCCTTCAACGTGGGCCCCACTCCCGGCGCACCAATCCCCGCCCAAACAAGCCGATGGACTATCTGAGGATCAACGACCCGGAATGTCTGGGGGATTCAGCGTCCGATCTTTATATGGCGCGGGCATTCCAAGACGGCAACGGTGGGAAGCCGCGGCAGCGGCATAGGAGACCCATGCACACGGGATCTTGGACATGGTGTCAAAGATCCTGCCGGACGCCGGCCCAAATCAGGATCTGACAAGCGGATATGGAAAATATCGAGAAGCAGATCAACGCCGAGATCAATTTGCCATCGCCGCCGGCCATCGCCGTGCGAATCCTTGAGGCGGTCAAACGCGAAGAGAACACCTTCGAAGAGCTGGCGTCCATCATCTCATCGGATCCCGCCCTGACGGTGCGCATTCTGAAGGTCGCCAACTCCTCCTATTACGCCCTGCCCACCAAGGTGGACAGTGTCCAGCGGGCGCTGGCCATTCTGGGGGTCAATGCGCTGAAGAACATCGCGCTCTCCTTCATCATCGCCGGTGAGTTGCACCCGGCGTCCGAGGACGCCTTCGACTACGACCGCTTCTGGAAGATGTCCGTCACGGCCGCCGTCAGCGCCGAACTGGTCGCATCTCACACCGGCCAAAAGGACGAGGATGCTTTCGTCAAGGCGCTGCTCCAGGATATCGGTATCGTGGTCATGTACCTCTCAAAGCCCGACCTCTACGCCAAGGTGCTGGAGGAGAAGCGCATTACGGGCAAGCCCATCGAAACCATAGAGCAGACCCTCTTTGGATGCGATCATCAACAGGTGGGGCGACTGGTGCTCAAACAGTGGGGACTGCCGGCATCTATTTACGATCCTGTCGGATGTCACCACTATCGCAAATACGACCGCGCAAAGCACAGTGTCGCCAACGACATCCTGCTGCTCTCCAATCTGCTCTCCGCCTGCTATCACGGTATCCAGAGCTCGGCCAGAATTCAGCGGATTCAGAAGATCCTCACCACCCGCTATGAGATGGATCCTGCCGACATCGAAGGGCTCATCGACGCCGTCGCCGTCCGCAGTATCGAGGCGATGTCCTTCTTCGACATCGATCCTGGCGAGATGAAACCCTTTTCGGAGATGCTGCAGGAAGCCAATGCCGAGTTGGGCCGGCTCAACATCAGCTATGAACATCTGGTGATCGAGCTGAAGAAGGCCAAGGAGGAGGCGGAGAAACTGGCCCGCGAACTGCAGGCAGCCAATGTCAAACTCCGCGACATGGCCCTGCGCGACGGGCTCACCGGTCTTTACAACCACCGCTACTTTCATGAATTGCTGGAGACGGAGGTGCGCCGAGCCATCCGCTACAAGCGCTCCTACTCCTTGATTATGTTCGATTTGGATCATTTCAAACAGGTCAACGACACCTTTGGACATCTGGCGGGCGATACGGTGCTCGCCCAGGTGGGTCAGATCGTGTCCGACTGCGTAAGATCCTCCGATCTGGCCGCGCGTTACGGCGGCGAAGAGTTCGTTGTTCTCCTGCCCGAAACCGACCTGAAGGGCGCCGTCATCCTGGCCGAACGACTGCGCAAGACCATCGAAGACGCGGTCTTTCACTCATCCGACCAGGAGATCCGGATCACCATCAGCATCGGCATCAGCATCATGACCGCCCAGGCACCGGTCGAGAACAAGGCCCAATTGTTGGCCGCGGCAGATGAGGCGCTCTACAAATCGAAGCGGGGCGGACGCAACAAGATCAGCTTCAGCGGTTCCGCCACCAAATAAAGGCCCGAGCCGCACACTTCCCGCAGGTTCCGTCACCCACGACGACACGCGTTCGGCGTACCGACGATGCCATCACCACGGCATCAATGCCATCCCTCTCAAAATGATAGCCTGGGCGTTCCCCTCTCATATTGATCGCGCCATCGGTGCGAAATCTTGCCTGCCGGTTATCTCGGCACCCCATCATATCAAGTTCAACATATAGAAAATATTACTAAAAAAGAAATAAATGGCTTTCGTTAAGGAATGTGCACGCTTATTGCTGAGCTTGTTCACCAAATTGGACCCAGCATGTCGAAAAAGCCAAACCTGTCGCGAGGCAGGGACGGAAAGCCACGGGTCTCCAGCGGAGACAGCCGGGTTGCCACTTTCGAGGGGCACCCGGCTTTTTTAATGGCCGCACGTTACGGGCAGCATGTTTGAAGAATTAGCTCACTAGAAAGGCGTAAACACGATGACAGCAAGCGATTTAGATAAAAGGCAAATGACGGACCCGGCCAACACCGATCAGATCCCTCCCGCGTCGACGCCTAAAGCGGCGCCGTCGGAAAACCCGCCACTCCGGGAAACCGCCCCGGAGCGGGTGATTTTTCAACCAATCCGCCGACGGACGGACGCATAAGCGATGCGGGTGAGGGCATGACCGGCGTCAACCGATTGGGGCATGGCGACGGCACCCGAATTATCACCCGCTAAATACTTAATATATTAAAATTACCGGCGATAATAAACAAATGACAGGCTTGCTCATCATACCAAGAACGCGTTCTGGATCGCTTGTTGATGCTGGAGTTCCCATGCGCTGCCGATTCACGACCACTATCTCGTTCGACGCAAGTATACTTGCCACTTCGACCTCCTCCACACCTGTCTCGCACGCATATCGGCACACTCAGAAAAAAAGGCGTCCCCACCCGACCGCACAGGAGCGCGGCCTTGCTGCTCACCAGGCAAGCGCAATTCTGCGACGGAAGGGCGGCGCCCTGTTCGACAGTGGCGATCACCGCCACGCTTCACCGAGCGGGTGAACCAAGGGGCCACCGCATTCTGGAATGGGGTTTCAGCTCTCTGGATGACGGGCCGTTTCGGTACTTATTGGTTGATACGAACTGACCCGGTTTTTGCGCAATGGATAGAGTCCTACACAGTTGGCTACCGCTTCAATGCCGCATTTTGGGAGGCACGGTCACTGCGGCCGTGCTGATCGGCCCGCCAGACGAGGGGCCCTTTAAAGCGGTGATGCATTGGCCACCAGAACAGACCGACACCGCTGTGCTGTCCCGAGTGATCCGGGCCGCGTTGCGGAGCCGGCAGACCATCCTCAAGACGCGCCATGTCGAAGCGGAAGGGACCGGCGAGCCGCGCGATGCCCTGGCCTGTCCCCTCATATTCGCCGATCGTCTCCACGGTGTGGTGGCCTTCGACATGCCCCACCGCTCCCAAGCCTTTCAGCGCATGGCCGTCCAACAGGTGCGCGCCGGCGTGATCTGGCTGGAAACCATGCTGGGGTTGGTGAATGCTGCCGCCACGGATCAGCGCAGCCATCTGATCGATCTGGTGGCGGCTGGCCTGGACCATGAAGGGTTCAAACTGGCCGCCACCGAAGTGGCCACTGAACTGGCCCAGCGGTTCTCGTGTGAACGGGTGAGCTTGGGCTTTTTTAGGTATGGACGTGTTCACCTGGAGGCGATGTCTCATACCAGTCGCATCGAGACCAGCACTAGACTGACAGGCATGCTGCGCAATGCCATGATCGAGGCGATCGATCAGCAGGCGACGATCCTCTACCCCCCGCCAGACCATGCGCCCCTCCTGGTGACCCGCTGCCACGAGATCATGGCCAAGGAGAACGCCGGCGGTCAGTTGTGCACCATTCCCCTGGTGAAAGGCGGCACCGTCGTCGGAGCACTCTTGCTGGAAAGCTCCGCCGATCACTTCTTCACGGATGAAACCGTCCGCCAGTGCGAACAGATCGCCCTGCTATTGGGGCCCGTTCTGCAGACCCGCAGGAGCGACGAGAGCCCCTTGGTCGTAAAGCTGTTCACCTCGCTGCGGCAATTTCTGGCAAAATTGCTCGGACCCCGCCACCTGATCCTCAAACTGACCGCAAGTGCCCTGGCCGTCGCCATACTGCTGCTCGCATTGACCCAGGCCGATTTTCGAATATCGAGCGATGCCTACCTCGAAGCGGGCCGCAGCCGGGCCGTTGTGGCCCCCCAGAACGGATTCATCGCCAGCAGCGATGTGCGCGCCGGCGATCTGGTGCGCCAGGGACAGCTCTTGGCCACGCTGGATGATCGCGACCTGCGGCAACAGGAGCGCAAATGGCGCAGCCAGCGGGGGCAGATCCTCAAAGAGTATCGCCGGGCGTTGGCCGAGGGGGAGCGCGCCGAGGTGGCTATTTTGACGGCCAAACGCGCCCAGGCCGAGGCCCAGCTCGAATTGGTGGCACGACAGCTCGAGCGCATCCAGTTGGTGGCCCCTTTTGCCGGTCTGGTGGTCAACGGGGACCTCAGTCAAGCCCTCGGATCGCCCGTCGAACGGGGAGAGACCCTGTTCGAGGTCGCCCCCATGGACGACTACCGCCTGGTGATGAAGGTCGATGACCGGGATATTGGCTATGTGCAAACGGGCCAGCGGGGACGGCTCAAACTGACGGGCATGCCGGACCGGCTGATCGACATCACCATCGATCGTTTGACGCCCGTGGCCACCAGCGAATCCGGCCGAAACTATTTCCGCGTGGAAGCGCGTTTGGAGACACGCACCGACCTGATGCGCCCAGGGATGGCCGGCGTCTCAAAAATCGAGGTCGGGCGCGAGAACCTGCTCTGGATCGCATCGCGCCGCCTGCTGGACTGGCTGCGGCTGGCTGCCTGGACCCGATTGCCCTGAGGAAGCGCATGCAGGATTCCATCTTCAGTCCATACTGGTACCGCGTGGCCAACTTGAAACCGGCCTTGCGGGAGAGTGTCGAGATTGCCCGCCATGAATACCGGGGTCAGATCTGGTATGTGCTGCGCAATCGGCTCACGGGGCGCAGCCACCGCTTCAATGCCGCGGCATACCGTCTGGTCGGGCTGATGGACGGACGCCGCAGCGTGCAGGCGATCTGGGAGGCCGCCGAGGCCGCCGATATGGCCCAGGCACCAACCCAGGATGGCGTGATTCGCCTCCTTGGGCAATTGCACGACAGCGGGCTGATCCAAAGCGATATCCTCCCCAGCATCGCCGCGATTTTTCACAAGGCGCAGAAACAGCACCTCCGGCAGTGGCGCCAGACCCTCTCCAACCCGCTTTCGGTGCGGCTGCCGCTGGCCAACCCCGATCGTTTCCTGGATAGATGGTGCCGTTGGACAGGCCCGCTGCTCAATCTGGGCACCTTTCTCCTCTGGCTCCTCATCGTACTGAGTGCCGTGGTGGTGGCCCTGCAGCATTGGCCGGACCTGACCCATCGGCTGAACGATCGGCTGCTGCAGCCCGGCAACCTGCTGATGATCTGGCTGATCTTCCCCCTCATGAAGATCTTGCACGAACTTGGCCATGCCGTGGCCGTGAAGAAATGGGGCGGAGAGGTCAACGAAATGGGCATCCTGCTGCTGGCACTGACGCCCATCCCCTATGTGGATGCCAGCGCGTCGACCCTTTTTGCGGCCAAACACCGGCGCATCACCGTGGCCGCCATGGGCATGATGGTCGAGACCTTGCTGGCCGCCCTGGCCGTGTTCGTATGGGTGAACGTGGCGCCGGGACTGATCAGTGCCCTGGCATTCAACGTGATGCTCATCGGGGGCGCTTCCACCCTGCTCTTCAACGGCAACCCGCTGCTGCGCTACGATGGCTACTATATTCTCGCCGATCTTATCGAGATCCCCAACCTGGCCCAACGCGCCAACCACTACCTGAATTACCTGGTCCATCGCTATCTGCTGGCGGCCGAAAACGCCGAATCGCCCGTCATCGCACCGGGTGAAAAAGCGTGGTTCATCGCCTACGGCCCCATTGCCTTCTGCTACCGCATCCTGGTTCTCATCGGCCTGGTCTGGATGATCAGCGGGCGTTTTTTTGTTGTCGGCATCCTCATCGCCGTGTGGGGGGCCGTGTCACTGTGCATCCTGCCGGCCGTTCGCTGGGTCATCCGGACGATGGACTTGGCAGGCCCGCGACGCGGCCGGATGGTGACCACGACCGCCGGTCTCCTCCTGGGGGCAGGGCTGTTGATCTTTTACCTGCCGTTGCCGTTCTGGACCACCTCACAGGGTGTCATCTGGCTGCCCGAAAATGCCATTGTTCGCGCCGGTACCGACTGCGAGGTGATGGAGCTGTTGGCCACTGACAGAACCATGGTGGAGAAAGATGCGCCCTTGTTACGGGGCAGCGACGCCCTCCTGGAGACCCAACGGGCCCTCCATCGGGCTGAGTTGACGGAGCTCCTCGTGCGCTACCACGCGCTGTCCCTCAAGGAGCGGGTCAAACGCCGACTGCTGCTCGAAGAGATCGAACGGGCGAAAGGCGACCTGCGGCAGATCGAAGAGAAGATTGATCAGCTGATGGTGCGCAGCCCCGCGCGCGGCCAGCTGGTTCTCGTGGATGCTGGTGAATTGGCAGGCAGTTTCATCAAAGAGGGGCAGCTGCTCGGCTATATCATTGCACATCACCGCCCCACGGTGCGGACGGTGGTCAACCAGGACGACATCGGTTTGGTTCGGGGCCAGTTGCGTGGCGTTCAGATCCGTCTCTTCGAACGGGTGGCCACGCCCCTAGATGCCGAGATCGATCGGCTCGTGCCGGCGGCCGATCTCAAACTCCCATCCGCCGCCTTGGGAACGGCCGGCGGCGGTCCCATCCCCATTGACCCCAGCGACCCTGAGGGGCTGCGTGCCCTGGAGAGCCATTTTCAGGTCGATCTCCGACTGCCCGAGGAGATCCCTCTCCCGCATATCGGTGGTCGGGCCCACGTGCGCTTCGATCACGGCCGTCTGCCGCTGGGATTGCAGTGGTACCGCAGTCTGCGACAGCTGGTGCTGAGGAGGTTCTATGTTTAGCGCCGGCATCGCGACCGCCACCGGCGCCATGCGACCCGGGATCGTCACGGGACGCTACCCCGAGCGCGACGACCGGATCGATGCCCGGATGGCGCGCTGCAGCGCTGTCCTGAAGGGCTTGCTGAAAGGCTCGGCGATCCACCGCCAGCGTGGCTTGCGTCGCATCGCCGCTCGGATCAACCAAGAGGGGGCGGCGCTGGCGGCGCTGACCACTGCGCAGCTCGACGCCCGGGTGGTCGCCTTGCGCCGCCGGTTCCGGGCGGAGGGCCTCACCACGCCCCTCTGCGTGCAGGCGTTCGCCCTGATCCGTGAGCTATCCGCGCGCACCCTGGCAAAACGTCACTACGACGTGCAACTTATGGGGGGCTGGGTGATTCTACAGGGCCGGCTCGCCGAGATGGAAACCGGCGAAGGGAAGACGTTGACGGCCACACTGGCGGCGGCCACAGCCGCCCTGGCCGGCATCCCGGTGCATGTCTTGACCGTCAACGAGTACCTGGTGACCCGCGACGCCAAAGCGATGCGGCCGCTCTACGAGGCCTTGGGACTGACCGTGGGCGCCGTCACCCAGGAGATGTCTTCGGAGCAGTGTTGTGCCGCCTACGCCTGCGATATCACTTACTCCACCAACAAACAGGTGGCCTTTGACTACTTGCGTGACCGGTTGCTGCAGGGCCGCCACCGTAGCCAGCTGCGGCTGGAAATGGCGCGGGCCGGTGACCGGGGAAAGCACTTGCAGCAGTGCCGGCTGCGCGGGTTGTGCTTCGCCATCGTGGACGAGGCGGACAGCGTGCTGATCGACGAGGCCCGCACCCCCCTCATATTGACCCGCAGTGTCGACAGCGCCGCCGAAGACACCCGCTACCGTCAAGCGCTGCGCATCGCGCGCACCCTGGTCCCGGGAGCGGATTTCTACCTGGACCTGGACAGGCGTCAAGCGCTTCTCTTTCGAGAGGGGCAGCAGCGATTGGCGCAGCTGCTGCCGGACGAGAGCCCCTTCTGGCGAAATCCGCGGCGGCGCGAGACACTGGTGCGTCAGGCCCTGCACGCCCTCTATCTGCTGGAGCGGGACCGCGATTACCTGGTCCAGGAGGAGCGGGTGCTGATCATCGACGCCAACACTGGACGCACCATGCCCGACCGCTCCTGGGAGAGCGGCCTGCACCAACTGGTGGAAATCAAGGAGGGGTGCCCCCTCACCGCTGCCCGGGAACAGCTGGGCCGTCTGACCTACCAGCGTTTCTTTCGACGCTATCTGCGTCTCGGCGGGATGAGCGGCACCGCCCGTGAAGTCAGCGGTGAGTTGGGCGCCGTCTACAACCTGCGCGTCCAGCGCATTCCGCTGCATCGTCCCAGCCGCCGTCGGGAACTACCCACCCGCGTACTGCGCTCCGCCCAGGAGAAATGGGCGGCCGTGGTCGATGCCGTAGCGGCCATGAAAGAACGGGGCCGGCCGGTGCTGGTAGGGACGGCGTCGGTGGCCGATTCCGAACGGCTCAGCCACCTGCTGGGTGAAGCGGGGATCGACCATCAGGTGCTCAATGCCCGCCAGGATCAAGCCGAAGCGCGGATCGTGGCTGCCGCCGGTGACCGGGGACAGGTCACGGTGGCCACCAACATGGCCGGTAGAGGCACCGACATCCCCCTTGGGGAGGGCGTGGCTGAATTGGGCGGACTGCACGTCATCGCCGCTTGCCGCAACGACGCCGGACGTATCGACCGGCAACTTTTCGGTCGCTGTGCCCGCCAGGGTGATCCCGGCAGCCATGAAGTCCTGCTCTCGCTGGAAGACGATCTGCTGAAGCCGTTCGCTACCACGACGCTGCTGGCCCTGCTGCGGTGGCTATCTGCGCGGCGCGCTCAGGTTCCGCAGATGGCCAGCCGGCGCCTTTTCCGGTGGGTGCAGCGGCGCTGCGAGACCCATCACCGGGCGGCGCGGCGTGCACTGCTGCGCCATGAACGGCACATCGGAGAACAGCTCGCCTTCAGTGGGCCCATGGAATAGGCACCGGTTGGGATTTGGAAAGAAAATAGGAGAAGAATTCTCAATGTGGTTTTCGCAAAGATATCGTCGACACCGCCAGCGTCAGATGTTCCTGCTGCTTTTACTCGCCATGCTGATGCTGCGCGCCGTCAACCTTCAGGCCGAGACGGTCACCTATGACGGTCTGATCGAACCGGACACCGTTGTGGAGATCGGTGCACCGGCGGAAGGGATCGTGGCTCAGGTGGCGGTGGATCGCAGCAGTCCCGTTGTCAAAGGGCAGATCTTGATTGAGCTCGAATCCTCGGTGGAGCGCATGGCGCTGGCAAAAGCGGAGGCGATGGCCGCTTTCGAGGGGGATGTCGGCCTTCAGCGCACCCATTTGGCCTTCGCTAAGCGCGCTTACCGGCGTGTGCGCCATGTGACGGCGGTTTCCAACCATGACAAAGATCAGGCCGCCACCGAAGTTGCCTTGACCGAGTTCCGTCTCAAAAAGGCGCGGGAGAACCAACTACAGGCCCAGCTCGAGCTCAAGAAGGCTCAGGCCATCCTGGCCCGCCGATCGATCCGCAGCCCCATCGACGGTGTGGTGGTAGAGCGGTACGTCTCCCCCGGCGAATATGTCAACACCCAGCCGCTTCTGCGCGTGGCGCGGATCGACCCGTTGCGCGTCGAGGTGATCGTGCCGGCGAAGATCTTCGGTCGGATTCGGCCCGGCATGGCGGCCACGATCGTTCCCGAATTCACCGCATACGGCGAACACACGGCTTACGTCGCCATCGTCGACAAAGTGATCGACGCTGCCAGCTCGACCTTCGGCGTTCGCCTGGAACTGCCCAATCCCGACGCCCGCATCCCCAGCGGACTGAAGTGTGTGGTGCGATTTAACCTGGATGCGGCGTCCGATCCGCTGGAGCATGCCGCAGCCGGCCTCAGAGGAGAGGTGCCCCTGCGGTAAGCTCGCTCACCAGTTTCGGAGGAGAGCCAGATGGCGAAGAAGAAGGCGAAAAAACACGGCAGACGACTTCACTGCGAAGAACTCGAACCACGGGTCCTCTTCTCCGCCGACATCGCGCCCGGCATCGATCCTGCGTCCATCGAGACGCAGGTCGTCACCGCTGACGAGAACCGCGAAACGCCTTCCCAGATCGAAAGCGAGCCGGAAACCGCCGCCGCCGCAGTGGCCGAAAACCGCTGGGAGCTGGTGCTGGTCAACGCCAACGTGGCCGATGCCGACGATCTCGTCTCTGAAATTCAGGCCGGCGACGCCAATCGCATCATCGAGGTGGTCACCCTGGATGCGGAGCAGGACGGGATCGACCAGGTGAGTGAAATCCTCGCCGAGCGGTCAGATTTGTCAGCCGTTCATGTCATCTCCCACGGCAGCGACGGGCAGATCAACCTGGGCAACACCTGGCTGAACGAGACGACCCTGCGGGCCAACAGTGACGCCGTGTCCAACTGGGGTCGCGCCCTGACGGGCAGCGGTGACATCCTTTTTTACGGTTGCAGCATCGCCGCCGAGGACGACGGCCAGGCCCTGGTCGGCAATCTCGCCACCCTCACCGGCGCCGATGTGGCGGCCTCTGACGATCCCACTGGCCACAAAGACCTCGGGGGTGACTGGGAGCTGGAGCACCACGCTGGTAGCATAGAAGCCACCGTCGCACCGAGTGCGCAAATACAGGCCAGCTACCGGGAATTACTCGCAGTCATCAACGGCACCACGGGCGACGACGTACTGCTGGGCACTGACGGCAGTGATGTCATTTCCGCCGATGCCGGCGCCGATGTGCTCGTTGGCGGTGGCGGCGACGATCAACTGCTCGGCGAGGCGGGCGCTGACGTGTTCCGTTTCACCGGCGCCCAGGACGGTGACGTCTATACGGTGGACGGCGGCACCGATACAGACACCATCGACCTGACCGAGTTTGGCGCGGGCACGGTCACCGACGACGGCGCGACGATCGTCGTTGACCTCGGTGAAAGCAGGTCGTTTACGATCAATTACACCAACATCGAAAATGTCGTCACCGCCGACACCGTCGGCAACCACAGCCCCGACGCCGATGCCGGACCCGACCAGACGGTCGCTGAGAACACGACCGTCACGCTCGATGCGATAGCGAGTGACGATTTCGACGGCGACGCGCTGACCTGGTCGTGGACGCAGACCGGCGGTCCGGCCGTGTCGCTGAACGATCCGTCGGTCGCGCAGCCGACGTTCACGAGCCCAGCGGTCGCGAGCGAGACGACGCTGGCGTTCACGCTCGTCGTTTCAGACGGCACGACATCGCACGTCGACACCGTGAACGTGACGGTGCTGCCGACGACCACCGGCTCGGCAGCGTCCGATTTCATGACCGGCACATCGTCGGGCGACTACCTGCGCGGCCAGGGCAGCGACGACAACCTCGACGGCGGCGCGGGCGACGACGTGCTGCAGGGCGGTCTCGGCGACGACACGTTGACGGGCGGCGCGGGTGCCGACATCGCGGATTACAGCGACGCGACCGCAGGCGTCAAGATCGACCTGACGGTCACGACCGCGCAGAACACGGTCGGTTCCGGTACCGACACCCTGTCGGGCATCGAGGGCGTCCGCGGCGGCAGCAACGGCGATCTGTTCTACTTCACCAACCCGCAGGACGGCGCCGTCTACACTGTCGACGGCAACGGCGGCGCAGGGGAT
>JAAUYD010281933.1_pt1 | contig 15561 bp, 14 predicted proteins | sample 7278101 | NCBI WGS metagenome assembly JAAUYD01 (sample SAMN14350128, study PRJNA611818) | marine sediment metagenome | isolation source: surface marine sediment (0.6m) | place: French Polynesia: Moorea | collected 2018-08 | reverse complement strand
GTGTTCCAATCCGGACTTGTGCCCAAGTATAAGATACGGCTTTCATCAAGTAATTGAGGGTCAAATTCGATAGGAGCAGGGGGTTCATGAGGTGCGGGCTCAATTGTAGCACCAGGTGTTTCTACAGCTTGAGGTGTGATTACCTCTTCTGTTGGAACCTGGGTTACATCTACAAGCGTTGCCACAGGCGCTGTAGCAGTGCTAGAAACTGACGATGTATCCGCTAGAACGCTCGTCCCTTCAGCAACAGCCTCCGTTTCTTCCGGCGCTACCGGATTTAGGGTGCTGGTGGCGGCCGCTTCTATCACGTCGACGTTTGTCACAGCGGCCGTTGCGGCCAAAGTCGGCAAAACCGAAATATCTGCAGGGCTTTCCGTTGGTGAAGGATTCAGCTGGGTGCAGGCCATGCCTGCCAATAAAACGAGACAAAGAACTAATTTTAGACTATATGTGTGTGTAGAATTCATTTGTTCATCAACCTAAGGTGTCATAATGAAGCAGGTTTGATCGTGAATGAGACCAATTGTAGGTCCGCAATGCGTTTAAAAATAACGTAAATTTGATTATTGACTGACAAATATTGCAATGAGCTCAACCTCCACTACCAAGTTTTCTGGCTGGCTAGAATTAACTAGCGATTCTCAAGCATTTATCATTTAGCTTCCCGGAACAAGTGCAAAATTGAATTCACTTTGCTACTAGACCGCCATCGCCAGATCAGGCAATGTTGTAGAATGAGTAGGTAGTTTACATCTTCTCCCCTAAATTCTTTGGCTGATATCGCATGGTTTTTGGATAGTACTTGCAAGACTCTAGGCTAATATTAGTCAATTTACTAATAAAATTCAATCCCATCAAAGGTACAAAGGTATTGTCAAATGTTGTAAAGGAATTGAGTTGATTCTAGGACAGTTATGGGTCGAACCCGCGCTATTGCCCGTTGTAGGGGCACTTTAACTCATCCACGTCAGTTTCCTCCTGTAATTGGCCATAATAGGAGATTTCATCTTGACCTGCTATGTACGTTTATGATAACTTGTACATAATATGCAATTCGTACAATATCTATCTCTAATATAGGTCAATGATGGAAAAAATAGTCAACAGCTCCTCCCTCCGCAAACAGCTCAGCGACATCCTGGATGAGGTTCAATTTAATCAGGACAAGGTTATCGTCGAACGCAAGGGCAAACCAGCTGCGGTTCTGGTGCCCCTCGATGTGTATGAAGGCTGGAAACGTAATCGCAACCGTCTTTTTGCTCTCGTAGCTGAAGCACAGGCTAACAGCGGCCGACAGGATCCTGATGAAGTCATGGCTCTCGTTTTGGAGGCACAACAGCGGGTTCGTGCGGAAGAATAACCATGCGGGTTGTCTTGGATGCGAATGTGATCGGGAGTGCACTCATCAACGCCAATCCGCTGAGCCCTCCCAAGCGGATTCTTGATTGTTGGCGCGATGAGGTCTTCCTCCTTCTTGTAAGCGAAGATATTCTCACCGAAATTTCGAGAGTCTTACGTTACCCAAGAATCCGCAAACGTCACCAGCTAACCGATTCGCAAATCGATGATTTTATGATCCTTCTGGCTGATGAAGCGATATTGAGCATTCCACAAGAAAGGCTTCATATTAGCCCTGACCAGGCTGACAATTGCTATCTTGAATGTGCTGTTGCTGGTGGTGCCCAATTCATCGTGACGGGCGATCATAAACACTTGCTGCCCATTGGCGAATACCGCGGTATCAAAATCATCCCACCTTCCATGTTTCTACTCCTAATCGACCCCAGGGCAGAATAGCTCAACTCCTGTTGATTTCCTTAAGAAAAACCAAAAAAGGGAAGAAAAATGGCTCGGCAACCAACACCGATCTATCAAATTAAAGTAACCTTGGATCGTACCCGCCCGCCTATCTGGCGACGCATCCTCGTCCCGGCCAATGTCACCCTACTCAAGCTGCACGACATCGTGCAAATTGTGATGGGTTGGCAAGATTACCACCTTCATGAATTTAATCGAGACGGATTAACATATGGCAATCCGGACCATGACGATTTTGGTTACTATGAGACGATAAACAGTGCGAAGGTCAAATTGAGCCAGGTGCTTCAGGCAGAAGGACAGCGTCTTCGTTACGAATACGACTTTGGCGACAGCTGGCAGCACACCCTGCTCCTTGAAAAAATTCTCCCCAAACAGAAAGGCGTTGTATATCCGATCTGCGTGAAAGGCAGGCGATCTTGCCCGCCGGAGGATGTAGGCGGCGTGTGGGGATATAAAAACTTTTTGGAGGCCATCCGCAATCCGGACCACAAGGAGCACGAGGAATATCTAACCTGGATTGGTGGTGCATTTGATCCCGAAATGTTTGACTTGGAAGCGGTCAACGGCCGGCTGCGGACCATGGGGCGGGGCTGGAGCACTGAGTCCTCAAATCCCTGGGCATTCCCTCCATACGTGTCCCCCATGGCGTTTTCCGCCCGGAAGGCAATGCCGTTAGATATAAAGTACGGCGCAGCTGAAGCGCTGCCTCTACGGCGTGATGTCTTATCTCTGGTGACATACGTGCGTGATCACAAAATCACCGGAACGCAATCAACGGGGAATTTTCCGTTGAAAGCAGTGAGTGAGATTTGTGCCCTTTTTGTCGATCCACCCGAACTGTCAACCACGATTGGCGAGCAGACCTTTCGGGCCCGCAGCGAAACCGAGGTCTGGCCGCTTTACTTCCGCCACGTACTGGCTGTGGCCGCCGGCCTGATCCGCGGTGGGCCGGGCCGGCGCTGGCGGGTAACGGAAGTCGGCAAAGATTATTTGACCGATTCACCGGCTCACCAGGTCTGGCTTCTATTAATCATCTGGTTCACCCGAATCAACTGGGCGATTGCCTCGCCCTTCGGATTAATGGGTGGTCAAACGCCGCCCGGTTTTACCCGGTTGACGCTTTACCGGCTTCTGGACCTGCCGGTCAATGAACCGGTTCCTTTCCAGGTGTTCGCCGATCGCTTGATAAACGATTCCGGATTGGTCTGGCCGATTAAGGATCAGGAAAGTGGCCAACGCATCCTTCAAAGTATCATCAAGCGCATGGTCATCAACCCTCTTCTTGATTTTGGGCTTTTGGTGACAGAATACCGGCCGGACGAGATGCTCGGGCCGGATTACCCCCATTTGACCACGCTGACGGTCACCACCACCGGTCAGGAAATCCTGGCGGCGCTGAAAGAATCGGTATTTTGAGGGTAAAGTGACGGCTCTTCATTAGGTGAACCATCTACCATATGGAGGTAAAACAATGATTGGAAGGGGATTTGATGGGTTTTTCGAACAATTTCCTACTCTTCAAACGGGAAATATAACGCTCAGAGAAACGACGCTCTCTGATGCCCAAAGCATCTACACCCTATTTTCTGATCCTGTAGTGGTTGCCTATTACGACATCGCCCCGTTGAAAAGTGTACAGCAAGCAGAAGAAATGATTGGGCGCTGGGCCAATCGATTTACTGATCACAAAGGTGTACGCTGGGGCATCACCCTGGCCGGATCGAAACAAGTAGTGGGCACGATCGGGTTATATTTTCATCATGAGTGGCGTGCGGCGTTGGGGTATGATCTTGCCCACGCCCATTGGCGGCAAGGCATCATGTCAGCCGCCTTAACGGAAGTTATCCGCGTTGTTTTTGATCGGACTGGGCTTAATCGTCTGGAGGCCCTAGTGATGCCGGGCAATGTTGCTTCCGAATACCTGCTTGAAAAGCTTGGGTTTGTGCGAGAGGGTTTGCTGCGCGAGTATATGTATTTTAAGGAAGAACACCAGGATCTCATTAGCTTTTCTTTGTTGAGAGCAGATTATGATGGCTAGATCCCTTCAACAATGGGCGAAAAATGGCATCAAGCCAGGATTTCACGGCCTTCTCGATCACGGGAACGATGCGCTTTGTTTTTCGCACAATTCCGGACACACAAAAAGCCCTTGATTCTTCAAGAGCTCTTGTTTTGCTTTGTCCTATATTATTTTACTATAGGCTACGGGAACGACGGGTTGGGGGACCGAGCGTGTACGGAACATGTCGCCTTCTTCGTGCCACCAGACCTGTCGAAATGGTTAATAAAAAACCGAGCGTTGAATATGCTATACCTTCACCATGAAACCACTTCCTGAATTCATGGGTTATTGCCGATGATTTGGTCAGCCGATTGGACCTTTACCCAACTGACGAAACTCCACAAACAGTAGCCAGAACTGGTCGATGCCGCGTTGCAGAAACTCATCGAAAGCGACCCAGATCTGGCCTGGTCGCTCGTTGTCAGCGCTTACCTGGACGAGGAGATTAATCTTGGGAAAGCGGCCGAACTACTCGATCTTCATGAACTTGAATTACGGGATCGCTTCATTTCGTTGGGCATGCCCCTGCGTATCGGTCCGGCCGATTTGGCAGAAGCGCGGGCTGAAGCTGAAGCAATTCGTTCTTGGTACTCAGAGGCAGACTCTGCTGACAAGGCTTAATGGTCCTGCTCGATAAACAGTTCTGCCTAATTTCGCCTTGATCAATCGTCTCGACCTCCTTCCTGCGGTCTTAGAGGGAGAAGCCGCAACACCAACAAAAGTGATCCTGGAATTCAAGAGCGGCATCGAAAGAGGGCTCTTCTCACCAGCGAATTACGCCTGGCTCATCGTTGTCGAATTAACATCTCAAGAAAGAGCATTATTCAACCGATACCTGAGTTTCACACTAGCACGATAGCGTGGTCGGGCAATGAAGTGCTGGACCGTAAACCACCTTCCCTTTCAGTTTGTACGTAGCTCAATTCGCAGGCTTGTCCCTTAACAAAATCATACCAAGTGTATGGATGCTTTTGCTCAGGATAAATCTTGAAGCACAGATTTTGGAATTGATCGACCCGATTGCCCACATCGCTACCCAGTGCGAACGAGTCATTTAAATTAAGTGGCAGAATCGTTCCATCGCGGACAAATACAGGAATATGCTCTTTGGGAACAGTAAATTTAATAACCTGACCGCCTTCATAGCAGTCGCCTGTCCAGAAATCGTACCAATTGCCTCCGGGCAGGTACACTGGCCATTGGCTGACGTCTTCTTCAACCACCGGCGCAATGAGCAAAGCAGAACCGAAGAGGTATTGGTAAGGGAATTCACGACAATTAGCATCTGTTGGGAATTCTATTGCCAATGCACGCATCATGGGAACACCGGTCTGACTAGAATGCCACGCTTCGCTCATGATGTAGGGAAGCAAGTTCATACGCAGGTTGGCAAAAAAGCGAAAAATAGGAACAACATCCGTATTGCCTGTCCTCTCCTGAATGTTCCAAGGTGTTCGGTCATTGGATGGTTGGCGATGATGATTGTACTCTGAATGATATTGCATGATGGGACAAAATGTTGCCATCGCGGTTGCGCGTAAATAGAGATCAGCCGATGGTATTTCACCGCTAAAACCAGCAAAGTCCCAACCCCAAAATGATACCCCAGAGATACCAGCGTTTAGGCCAGCTAAAATCGAATGTCGGAATGCTTCCCAGGTTGAATTTTCGTCCCCTGCCCAATGGCAGGGAAATGCTTGCGCCCCGGTATACCCCGCGCGACTAAAGGTAATGGCATCTGGCTTATGCTTGCGCGCAAATTGAAAGTAAGCGCCGGCATAAAGATTCGGATATTCGTTCCACCCTTCATCACTCCCTCGACCATCTGCAAATAACAGATCCCGACCCCAGATATGTTCCCCCCCATCGGTCTTGAAACCGTCGATACCAAGCTCAGTCAGCAAATAGGCGCGCTTCTGCATCCACCAATTCACACCCTGGGGATGGGTGAAATCCATCAACAAGCCATTATGAAACCAAAATGGGCGAATGTGATAAGGACTGCCGTCTCGATGTTGAATGCAGTATCCTCTCTCCAGCATATGTTCTCTGTCATTCGCTAGCTGGACGTGGTTTTCCTCGTTCACTTTGAGCACCGGAATTTGCCAAAGCAAAACACGTAATCCCTGTTGATGGAGCTCCTCGATCATGCCTTTGGGATCAGGCCACAACCCATCAAGTGGGAATTTGAACTCTTCGAAACGGAAGAACTCTTCTCCCCCTTTAGGCTCATATTGCGCACCATTCCAGATGTAGAAAGTATTTTCATCGCTCCAAGCTTCAAGCACGATCACAGTGGCCGGGATCGCGTTCTGTTGATGTTGGTTGACGACTTCTTCAACCCGTGCTTGATTGTTCCACTCATTGCCACTCATCCATAAACCAAAGGCCCAACTGGGTGGCAACATTGGCAGGCCGGTCAGCGCGTTCAAACGGGCGACGAGATTGAGTAGTTGCGTTCTGTCACTGAGCAGAATATCGAGCGAAACCTGTGTCTCATCCCCTAATTCTGTTTTCAGCATCCAACGGTCAGGATCGAGATGGGCCAGATCAAAAACTGAATAACGCAGATTTCGCACCAGCAACCCGTAACCCATTGACGAAATGAACAATGGCATTGGCATGTACGTTCGCAGTCCATGATTCTTGTATTGCTCATAAACACGAACATCAAGGATTTGGCCGCGCTGGTCAAGGGCATTAAAACGTTCTCCAAACCCATAGAAGCTCTCATCTTGCGGACTGTTAAACGAAAACTGCATGGCTTCTACCATACCGGCATCGCCGATGATCAACTGGGGGGCATGCATCCCTGAGAGGATCAATTTTTTGCGATAGAACAGTTGTAGATCAAAAGGGTTCGCCCGGACACGTATTGTGACCGAGCGAATTGTGATCAAGTCATCCCCACTTAAATCGCGTTTTGCGGTTTCGCCTTGGAAGTATTCACCATGACCTGCTTCGAACTGCAAATGACCATCGCCGGCCACACGCAGATGAAGATAGCCGTATCGGTCTGCTTCTGCGTTGTGCAAGGCAAAGGTACAAGAGTCTGAGCCTTGATAGATTTCCACAACCTTATGGAGCGGGATAACCTGGCGCACGGTGTATGTGAAGATTTGGCTGGTGAGTGTTTCGTCCCCGATTTCGGCAGATAACCGATAATTCACCTTCGTCCCTGCCGGTAAGCCCGGCAGACTGACCTGCCACCTATCCACACCAACGACCAATCCAGCCCGGGCAGCGGCTTCACTAAGGTGACCGTCATCGGTAAAGGCTCCTTCCGTAGACACGCTTTCAGAAAAGGCGAGCTGATTGCTTTTGACCAATTCTGGATGCGCTGCATCCCAATATGAAACCTGCGCTTTACGGACCGCGCCAATTGGACGCGTCAAAATGCGAATCTCAACGGGTTCGTGTGGGTATGGATGTCTGGGAACGCGCTCATCGGCTGCACTTTCATAGGGATGTCGATCACCTAAAGGGCGATGAATCATTTCAGCGGTTTTGCTCATAAGCCTTTATTTCCTCGCACAAAATCAGGTACATGGCGTGAGACCAGGCGAGCGGCTTGGCAATTGGTCCCCAGCGTTCATGCCATTCGGTGAAGCGGTTTGGCGCGAGCAGATGATCAGACACTTGTTCTGGCAAATCCCCCTTTTCATCAGCCTGGGCTTCGACCCAGCTCTTAAGCTCTTTGGCCTTTATCGCTTGGCCGTTTTCTGCATAATACCAGCCCAGCCACGCGCCGAGCAGTACCCACTCACCACCCCCATAATAGGTGTCGCCCAAATAACGATAGACGCCGCCGCCTGGACGGTACAGGTCGGTTTCGATTTGGGCGATAGTAGCTTTGAGGTGAGACTCATCGGCTGAAAAGAGTTGATAGGGGGTAGCGATGCCGATCAAACTGGCTTCAGAACTTTGCCGCATATGATGGGTTTCAACTGGATCGTGATAAACATTTTGTGGCACTTGCAAAATGCTCTGTGGCGGCTTAGTGAGGGAGAATGATTTGACAAAACGGCCATTTTCCGACCCTGCCGCCAACATCAATTCACGAATCGCCCCTGTCGTCTGGGTGACCTCTGGTTCCAGATCGGGGAGCAGAGTTGCTGCACCACACAAACCGGCATGAATCGCCGCCAGCGTGTATGAATGGAGAAACTGGGACAACTCTTCCCAACAATCATAGTTGGGCTGCTGCCACAAATGGCTCAGGTAACGATGCACGATCCGTACTTCACCGGCCACTTCGGCGATCACGGCCGTATCACCCGTCAACTTTACATATTCGGCCACCGCCCAAAGCAGCGTACCGTAGCCATCGAGCTGAAAATCCCACCATAAACCAGCGACTTCTTCGCCAGCGGCCGTGTACCGCGTATGCAAATAATCATCAGAACCGAGCCGTTCCCCTTTTTGAATACAGGCAATCGCCCGATCCACCTTCCAGCTATAGCGTCGGATTGTTTGCGCCGCCCACAGAAAGTATCGCCTTGCATGTTCAGATCGCCCCACGCGACACAGGGCATAGGCGATGAAGCTGCTGTCCCGGAACCAGCTGTACTGGTAAGAAGGAAACGCGGCCGAAGCAACAAACGTCCCGCTTTCTGTCTGACTATCCAATAGGATCTGAATACTGCGTTGATACAAGTTCATGGTTGTTTGGGATGAGGCGGGGCGCTTCGTGAAGCGCCCCGCCTCCGCCTGCTGGCGTGCGCTTACCTTAACAACTCTTCAATTTGTACTTTTGCCTCAGCTAACGCTTCTTCGGGTGTTAATTCACCCAATTTCACCTGGTCTAAAAGCTGATTCACGGCATCTTGCATCTCGTTTTGCCGTTCAATTACCGGCGGCACGATGGCGTAATTTAGCGAATCAAAAACAGCTTGGCGATTATCGGGCGGTGTTTGCGCCAAATAACTATCCACGTATTCTGGATTGTTCAATGTGGGCAGTTCCCAACCAGACTCGATACGAATGTCCGCCATATCAGGGCTAGAGGTGAAGAATTTCGCCCAGGCCCAGGCCGCATCCCGATGTTCTGTGGCGGCAAATACGGATACGCCGTTCGAGAAGAAATGGGTTGCCTGCGTTTCCATACCTGGCTCGACCGCAATGTCCCAGGCAAAGGGCGCATCGGCAAACGCCGAGAACATCCAGATTCCAGTGACGTCCATCGCAATTTGCTCCGACGTGAACATGTCACCATCAGACAACCCAGCCATATCGGTGTCGCTGGGCATAACCTCGTCTGTTTCGATGAAATCGATCATGGTTTGCAATGTTTCCACGCAAGCGGGAGAATCAATTGTCACTTCGGTCATATCTTCGCTGAAGAATTCACAACCGTTCTGGGCTGCTTTTTTATAAAACTCCCAGAATTGAATGCCTGAATGGAGCCCCCAAACGCCAGCGTCGGCATCGGTCATCTGGGCGGCGGCGGCGACGGCATCGTCCCAGGTCCAATCATTGGAGGGGTAATCCAACCCGGCCGCATCAAACATATCTTTGTTGTAGAACAAGACAACGGTAGAGAAGGTAGCGGGCAGAGCTAGTTGACGGCCGTTATAATTAAACGCCTCTAACGAACGGGGGTAAAACACATCAGCCGAGTAATCGGCATCTGCCTCTGCCAACGGGGTTAAATCTGCCAACACGCCCTTTGCGGCAAAGCTGACAAAGTTTTCGTAATTCAATTCAAACACGTCTGGTGCTTCACCACCGGCAATGAGCGCCTGCAATTTGGTGAAGTATTCGCCAAATGGGGCGGTCTCTACCTCAATACGAATCCCTGGATTTTGGCCTTCAAATATGGCAATCATCTGATCCAATTCCTCCAGATGATCCGGTGCGGCAGAAAAGGTGAAGTAGGTTATTGTCACTGGTTCGTCAGCAGATTCCTCTGCGGGCACCTCAACCACACGAGTGACCTCGACCTCTTGTACTTCGGTAACTACTTCCCCTTCAACGATCCGCGTTACCTCTACCTCTTGCGTCTCGGTAACAATGCGTGTTACCTCCACTGTTTCTGTTGCCCCCGGTGAGCAACTAACAGCCAGCAAAGCAGCCGTTAACATTGCCACAAAAAAAAGAAATGCAGGTTTTTGTTTCATCTTATTTATTCTCCTCACTAAAAACTATGATAAGCAGGTGGAATTCAACCTAATACAATGCGTGTCAAACCATAATCACCTCGTTCCCTCACGCCCACTTCATCCCTTTAGACCAGTAGTCACGACACCTTGCACAAAATAGCGCTGGGCAAACAGGTACACAATCATCATAGGAATAATCGTTATCACTGCGCCGGCCATAACTAAGTTCCACTGAGTTAGCCAACGGCCGTGTAACGTTGCCAAGCCAACTGGCAAGGTCATTAATTGCTCGTTCCGCACAATAAATAGTGGCCATAAAAAGGCGTTCCACGACCCCATAAAAGCGAAAACACCCAATGTGGCCAACGCTGGGTAAGATAACGGCATGATGATGCGCCAGAAAATAGTCCAGCGTGAAGCACCATCAATAAAAGCCGCTTCTTCCAATTCTTTGGGCAGGGTCAAAAAAAATTGACGCAACAAGAATGTGCCAAAAGCGCTAAAAACACCGGGAAGGATCAGGCCAGGATAGGTGTTAATCCAGCCCAAATAGCGCATAAGGATAAAGAGAGGGATGATGGTGACTTGGGAAGGAATCATTAGGGTGGCTAGATAGAGGATGAACAGGGCATTACGACCGCGAAATTCAATCCGAGCAAAGGCATAGGCGGCCATCGCGCTGACGGCGAGCTGTCCGGCCGTGGTTAATACTGCAACGACGAGGCTGTTCCAAAACATCCGCGGCATGGGGAAGATTTCCGTCAACCGCAGGTAGCTATCAAATGTCAACGGACGGGGTATGAATTGCAGTGGAATGGACAGCACGTATTCATCGGTCTTCAATGAGGTGGAAATCATCCATATGAACGGGATCAACATCATAGAAGCCGCTGCCAACAGCAGGAAGTAAAGAAGAAACGTTTTCAGACGCTGTCGAATCGGTTGGGAAATGGCCGTTTCTATCCTGCTCATACTTTCCTGGTCTAGGGCTACATTACTCATAAGCCACCCATCTCCCTTGCAGCCGCATTTGCACAATGGTTACTACAAAAACCAACAAGAAAAGCACCCATGATAGGGCTGATGCATACCCCATTCGACTGTAGCTGAAAGCATTCTTTACAATCAGTTCTACTAATACGCTTGTTGCCCCAGCCGGTCCCCCTTCCGTCATAATCCACACCTGATCGAATACCTGAAACGAGTTAATCAACGAAATGATCAGGGCAAAAAACGCCGTTGGAGAAAGCAGCGGCAGCGTGATGCGCCAAAAAGTTTGCCATCTATTCGCGCCATCTATGGAAGCTGCCTCATAATAAACGCTTGGAATGCCTTGTAAGCCGGCTAAGAACATCACCATCAAGAAACCCAGGTCCTTCCACACGCTGGTAATGACTATAGCCGGCATCGCCCACTGCGGATCAAACAACCAGGCCGGTCCTTCTATCCCTACGAGGCCCAGTGCAAAATTCAAGAGACCAAAACGCGGGTTGAAAATCCATTTCCACAGTAGGGCAATCGCCACCCACGCGGAAACAACCGGTATAAAAAACGACGCGCGGAAAAACATCAGCCCTTTCAGCTTTTGATTGAGAATAATGGCAATTGCTAACGAACCAGCCATCACGAAAGGAATGTAGGAGACGATGTAGGTGATTGTGTTTTTTAACGCTCGCCAGAAATCTTCATCCGCAAACAACCGTTTGAAGTTATCCATTCCCACAAAATTAGGGGGCGTCAGTAAATCCCATTCAAAAAGCGTCAGCCCTAAGGAGGACAAGATGGGCAGAACTGTGAAAAGGAGCAGCCCGAACAGGCTGGGCAAAAGAAATACACCTACCCACATGTATTTTTTCAAACCTTTATCACCCGCCATTGAGGTTCTCCTGGTATCAACTTAATTCACTGATTGAAAAAAGAGGTGCAAAAAAATGACCGCCAACTTACTTCAACACCGGCGACTTGAACAACTCGCCAAGTACCAAGCTGGCTGCCCCTCTAGCCCAGGTCTCATTGCCCGAAGGTTCAATAACGATTTCTAAATCATCCGCCAGGCCGTTGAATACATGCTTATGAATCGCCTCTCGCATCGGATCTAACCGCCATTTTCCCGCCTGCACGCCTTCACCACCGACAATAACCAGCTGCGGGTTTAAGACGTTGATCAGAATGGATATGCCGATCCCGAGCCAGCGACCGGCATCAGCCAGCAAGTTTTGAGCGACCAGGTCACCTTCGTCAGCGGCCTGAACCACTGCTTTCAAGGTCAAATCTTCAATGGTTGTTAGGGCAGTGTGATTGCCCTGAGCAATAATCTGCTGAGCGTAGTGTAGGATTGCATCATCGGAGGCAAGTTGTTCGAGGGTGATGGGCGGATTACCATCAAGCATCGTAATATGGCCGAATTCACCTGCACCACCCACTGCACCTCGATAAAATTGGCCATTGATGACCATCCCGGTGCCAACTCCCCGACCGACAGTGACGACAATGAAATGAGAGATATCACGTCCGTAGCCGAACCACTTTTCAACAATGGTAAGCGTGTTGACGTCATTCTCCACGTAAACGGGTAAATCGAAATGGGTGGCAATGGGGCCGGCAATGTCCACATCGCGCCAGGCGAAGTAGGGAGAATAATGGCAAACGCCCCTTGCGCCATCAATGACACCAGCCATACCGATGCCGATACCAACGACCCTTGTGCGTTCAACAGCCGACGCGGCAAGTGAGTTTTCAATGGCATCTATAATAGCTGAAAGCACCTGCTCAGAGTTGGGGGAAGGAATATCTACCTCAATAGAAAGAACATGATGGAAGATCACCTTGGCATCTAAATCGGTGACCGCAACGGTAATTTCCTTTTCCATCACCTTTAACCCAACCACAAATCCGGCTCGATGATTTAAGCGCAGCAGGACAGGTCGACGACCGCCACTAGATTCTCCCTCGCCTGTTTCTTGAACAATCTCATCGGCAATAAGGCTGCTCGTGATATTGGAAATGGTGCCAGCACTGAGATTGGACTGGCGAATCAGCTCCGTCCGCGAGATTGGTCCCTGATTTTTGATTAGATTTAATACCAGGTTGCGGTTGATGTTTTTAATTAAATCGCGGTTACCCTTGCGTAGCTGATTCAACATGTTAGATCCACACTTGAAAGCAAATCATCTTACTTCATTCAATGAATAAAGTAAGTATATATAAACAGACACTCCCCTGTCAAGTAGTTATAAATTGAAAGTTCGTCTCGAATAATCTACAACAGGCGCATTGCACAGCTCGTACTAGATCTAACCCGCTCGCAATCATGAAAATCCTAGCCTTGTCTAAGTCTTATGGCCTATCAGTAAGGCAACCTGGTTGATGCTGCATTGCAGAAGCGAAAAGAAAGTGACCCAGATCTGGCCTGGTCAATCGTTATAACGGCTTACCTGGACGAGGAAACCAATTTGGGGAAGGCGGCCGAACTGGTCGATCTCCACGAATTTGAATTACAGGTATGCTTCTATCCCAGTAAATAAATCCTGATCTGATCGCGGGAACGATAACCAAAATGCTATAGGCTCCTGACAAACTGGCTGGAAAGCAAAAAGACCCCGAGTAATCGAGGTCTTTGCGCTTTATGCTGTCAGACTATAGGTCTAACGGGAACGACGGGTTGGGGGGTCGAGCGCGTACGGATTCTTTTGCTTTTTTTGTGCCAACAGAACTGCTTGAATATCATGGATCACTTAAAAAATTGATGGATATGGTATACTCTTATCGTGAAACAACTTCATGAATTCAAGAGGTTAATATCGATGATCTGGTCAGCCGATTGGACCTTTGCACAACTGACTAAACTACACAAACAACAGCCACAATTGGTAGATGCTGCCCTGCAAAAGCTAATTGAGCGTGATCCGGATCTAGCCTGGTCTCTGGTCGTCAGCGCTTACTTAGATGAAGAGATTAATTTAGGGAAAGCGGCTGAACTACTGGACCTACATGAGCTCGAACTACGGGAGCGGTTTATTTCGTTGGGAATTCCATTACGGATTGGTCCGGCCGATCGAGCCCAAGCCCAGGCTGAAGTTGCTGTCTTGGGATAACTGCAAACTGCTGGCAGAAATTTAAATGAGTCAGATGCTGCAGCGCATACGAATGCTGATTTCCACTGAAGATGTGCGTATTTCTGCACATGGGTATGAGGAATTAGCGGCCGACAACATCCTAGTTCGAGATGCAATTTCTGGCGTTCAAACGGCCGAGGTTATTGAAGATTACCCAGAATTTCATAAAGGATCTTCCATTTTGGTGTTGCAATTCGATCGAAATGACCAGCCCATACATATAGTTTGGGGAATTCCCAAAGGAAAAGAGTCTCCGGCGGTTTTAGTCACAGCTTATCGACCGGATCCGGGTCGCTGGTCAGATGACTTTAGGAAAAGAATTTCATGACAAAAAAACAGGTTACCAAGCTCGTCCAGGTCGGCAAATATGTTGCCGAGGTTGACGTCGAGCTCATTTTCAATGACGATGAGTGGTCCCCTTATTTATCACTTGAAGATGCTTACAAGTTAGATGATATGCGTCAGGCCTTGCATGACAATGATCTGGCCCTGGCTGCTAAGTTTGGTCGTGTCTATACATTAAAACCGGTCGTGATTTAGCCGGAAATTAATCATTTTAAAAACTTGAGTTGCATGTGAACTTGCCAGGATTTATCTTCAAGACAATGGTTAGCGATCGAAGAGAAATGGTAATTTAACGAAATTTTTCGATCGCGGGAACGACAAGTTAATGACTATAGGCTTTCAACATTTATTTGCTAAAAGTAAAAGACCCCGAGAAATCGAGGTCTTTTTTCTTTATTGTGACCTATAGAATATTACTATAGGTTACGGGAACGACGGGTTGAGGGGTCGACCGTGTACGAACGATGTTGCCTTTTTCGTCCCACCAGAATTACTTGAGTATTACGGTACACTTAAGAAGTTGATGGATATGGTATACTCTTATCGTGAAGCAACTTCATGAATACAAGAGGTTTTTACCGATGATATGGTCAGCCGATTGGACCTTTGCACAACTGACTAAACTACACAAACAGCAGCCTCAACTGGTAGATGCAGCCCTGCAAAAGTTGATAGAGAGTGATTCTGACTTGGCTTGGTCTTTGGTCGTCAGTGCCTATCTAGATGAAGAGATTAATTTGGGGAAAGCGGCCGAACTACTGGACCTACATGAGTTCGAACTACGGGAGCGGTTTATTTCTTTGGGTATTCCATTACGAGTAGGGCCAGCCGATCCAGCTGAAGCTCGGGCAGAAGCTAAAGCCCTCAACAACTGGTTTTCAGATTCAAATCAATCTGACAACGGGTAATGATCCTTCTCGACAATACGGTTCTATATACTTTTGCGCTTGTCGGCCGTCTTGATTTGCTACCTATGGATGTAGGGGACACAGTCGATAGTCCTACTCAAGTTCTGCAAGAGTACAACAATGGTGTTGCGAAAGGTATTTTGCCAAGAGCAACCTTGGAATGGCTCGAAGTTGTTGATATGAATTCTGCTGAACAACGACTTTTCAAT
>JAAUYD010134849.1_pt1 | contig 15574 bp, 11 predicted proteins | sample 7278101 | NCBI WGS metagenome assembly JAAUYD01 (sample SAMN14350128, study PRJNA611818) | marine sediment metagenome | isolation source: surface marine sediment (0.6m) | place: French Polynesia: Moorea | collected 2018-08 | reverse complement strand
GCCGAGATCAAGGCTTGCGAATCCCGAGGAATGAGGAGTACTTATGGGTACTTCGCAGTGACGAGGGATGAAGCGTAACGCAGATATCGGACTTTTTACGGAACCATCAACGATAAGCAAGCGCTTGCCTTCGAGGCTGGACGCCAGTGCCGAAACGAAGCGATTTTTTTCTTGCCCTGTTGGTCCTTTTTCTTTAACTTAAAAGTACTTGGCGGACCGGACAGCCGATCCCCCGTTGCCGGCCCAGCGTTAATGACCAACCGATCCAATTCAATCTTAGCATCCTTATTTCAATCGCCAGACCGACAAGAAGGGAACGTTACTATGAAAAACTCGGATTATTCCAAGCCGCTTGACGTCGATGGCAAGACCTATACCTTTTTCGATTTCAATCAATTGGCCGCTGACAATGGCACCTCGGTTGAACGGCTACCCTACTCCATCCGGATTCTGGTGGAGAACCTGTTGCGCAAGCTCGATGATCAGGTGGTCAAATCGGTCGACCTGGTCAATATCGTCCGTTGGCAAAAAACCTATGCCGAGCCGGTAGAAATTCCCTATCACCCGGCCCGCGTGCTCATGCAGGATTTCACCGGCGTACCGGCGGTTGTGGACCTGGCAGCCATGCGCGATGCGGTCAAGACACTGGGTGCGGATCCGTCGCGAGTCAACCCGTTGGTGCCGACCGAACTGGTCGTCGACCACTCCATCCAAGTGGACTGTTTCGGAACCGACGACGCGCTGGAGAAAAATGTGGCGCTCGAATACAAGCGCAATGGTGAGCGTTACGAACTACTCAAATGGGCTCAGAAAAGTTTCTCCAATTTCAAGGTGGTTCCGCCCAATTCGGGCATCTGTCATCAAGTCAACCTGGAAAACCTTGGCCGGGTGATCATTTCTGAGGAGACGGACGGCAACCTGCTGGCCTTCCCGGACACGCTTGTGGGCACGGATTCGCACACGCCCATGATCAACGGTATCGGCGTCATGGGGTGGGGCGTGGGTGGCATCGAGGCCGAGGCCGTCATGCTGGGCCAGCCCTACTACATGTCTATTCCCGAAGTGATCGGCGTTAAGTTGACCGGTGCCTTGAAAGAAGGTGTCACTGCGACGGACCTGGTGCTCACCATTACCGAGATGTTGCGCAAAATCAATGTCGTCGAAAAATTCGTGGAATATTTCGGGCCGGGTATGAAGCGCCTGTCGGTTACGGACCGGGCCACCATTGCCAACATGACACCGGAATATGGCGCGACATTGGGCTTTTTCCCGATTGATGAGAAAACGCTCGATTACCTTGAACTGACCGGCAGATCCGACCGGGCCCGGCTGGTGGAGGCCTACGCCAAGGCCACCGGCATGTTTTACACCGGCGATACCGATCCCGAGTTTACCCAGGTGGTCGAGCTCGACCTGGACACCGTCGAACCCTCTCTGGCCGGACCCGCCCGCCCTCAGGATCGCATCTCCCTGCCCAATCTGAAAAAAAGCTTCGCCGATATCCTGGGCTGCGAATATGATCGCGACACGGAGGTCAAGCACATTTCCGAATTTCATGATGAATCCGGCTGCAAAACCAAGCGGGCCAAGCGCTGCAACCCGGTGGCCCAACGCCAGTTCGATATGGAACTCAACGGAAAACCGTTGAAGCTTGGCGATGGCAATATCGTGATTGCCGCCATCACCTCATGCACCAACACGTCCAATCCCCATGTGCTCATGGGGGCCGGCCTGGTGGCAAAAAATGCCGTTGCCAAGGGGCTCAAGGTGCCACCATTCGTGAAGACCTCTTTGGCCCCGGGATCCAAGGTGGTTATCAACTACCTGGAAGCAGCCGGCTTGATGCCCTATCTCGACGCCTTGGGGTTTCATCTAGCCGCCTTCGGCTGTACCACCTGTATCGGCAACAGCGGCCCCTTACATCCAGACATCGAAGCAGTCATCACCCAAAACGATTTGAATGTGGCCGCCGTCCTGTCGGGCAACCGCAATTTCGAGGCCCGTATTCACCAATCCATTAAATCCAATTTTCTGGCTTCCCCCATGCTGGTGGTCATCTTTGCCCTGGCCGGACGGGTGGATATCGATCTGACTTTGGAGCCCGTGGGGATCGACCCCAACGGCAACCCGGTTTACCTGGACGATCTGTGGCCGAGCCACGAGCAGATCGATGAACTGGTCAAAATGCATGTAAGCGAAGATTTTTATACACAGGAATACGCCCGCATCTTCGACGGCGACCGGTTCTGGAAAGCGTTGGATATCGAAGAGAGCACCACTTTTGCCTGGAACAAAGCGTCCACCTATATCAAACACCCACCCTATTTCGAGGGGTTTTCGCTGACTCCCCAGCCGGCGGATGATATCTCCGATGCACGCGCCTTTCTGCTGCTCGGCGACACGGTCACCACCGACCATATCTCCCCGGCCGGCGCCATCCCAAAAGACTATCCGGCCGGCCGCTACCTGATCGACAATGGTGTTGCCGCCGACCAGTTCAACTCCTATGGATCGCGCCGCGGTAACCATGAGGTGATGATGCGCGGCACCTTCGGCAATATTCGCATCAGCAACCAGCTCGTGGCCCCCAAGCAGGGCAGCTTCACGATCAAATTCCCGGAGCAGGAAGAGATGTTCATCTACGATGCCGCCATGGCATACCAAAAGGAACAGACCCCGCTGATCGTTCTAGGCGGCAAGGAGTATGGTACCGGATCGTCCCGCGACTGGGCGGCCAAAGGCACCAATCTGCTGGGTATCCGGGCGGTCATCGCCCAGTCCTATGAACGGATCCACCGCAATAACCTGGTGGGTATGGGGGTCTTGCCCCTCATGTTCGCCGATGGCGAAAATGCCCAGAAACTGGGATTGGACGGGTCCGAAACCTTCTCCATTGCGGGCATCGACGGCATGACCCCACGCAAACAGCTGGAAGTGACGGCAGTCAACGCCGACGGCAAGAAAATCCGTTTTAGGGTCACCTCCCGCCTGGATACGGATGTGGACGTGATGTACTTTGAACATGGCGGGATTTTACCTTGCGTGATCCGCAAGATGATGGCCGATTAGGCGGGCGGTCACCATCGGTCCCTCGTTTAGGCTGATGCCCACCCAGAAATAGGCAAATTTGGTCGAATTCAAGGCGTGCCAAAAATATTACCACAGGCGCCCCGAAGGAAGTGCCCTTGGGGTACATATGGTTGATATGCAGAGGATAATATTTTGAGCTCAACGCAGGTATCGGGCAAATTTGCCTATTTCTGGGTGGGCATTGTGCTATCGGGGAAAGGGGCCTTACATCACAACCCGGCCTGCTGTTTGATGCGCAGCAGCCCTGGACTCAGGTTTAAATGCATGAGCGATGACCGATACCCCATCGCCATGAAGACCTGCTCGATATGATCGAACACGACAGGACGATCAGGCCATTTATAGCTTTTCTCCTGACGGCGCAGGTCCTCCCAAACCCCTCTGGCCCGTGGATCAGCGGTAAAGGCCGCGTCCATGGCGCGGTCGCACAGAAACATGGCGCAAACCACCGGCCGTACGGTCCAGATACAGCCATCTGCAGCCAAATAGATGCAGCGATGCCCCCGGTTGGCCTGGCGCAAGACGGTCTCCATCCGGTCCAATTGACCGGGGGAAGCACACAGCGCGTTGACCACCGTGTCTGCAAAGAAGGTAATGATGCCGTCTTTCGAACAGCAGGCGCTGGTTTGGCTCTGGTAGCAACGCCGGGTGCAAATGCTCTTGAAGTGGTGCGTTAAGAATCGATCCACCGACTGCCTGAAGCGCAGGTAGTCACCGATCGACGATTTGAGGGCGTTGAGATCGGAACGGTCGATGCGAGCCAAGCCATCTCTGGCGGTTTGCAACGCATTTAGCTGTTCCTGCTGATAGTCGTTCATGTGTATCCACACCCCATGCAAAGGCTCTCCCACCGGGTTTTTGCTCTTGGCGGGGTGTATCCCAATTACCCGGTGGTTGTCAATGTATCCATCGTGCTGCCCTGCCTACCAGGCTGCGTTTTTTCCCTTGACGATTCAACCGAATTCACTGATAAACGAACAGTCAGATCGGTCGTCGATCACACTCCCGAATGCATTTGAAGCTAAACCATTGCCGTGCGGTCTCTTCGACAGGGGCTCGCAGAACGCACGTTATTGTCCAAAGGTCCATCATGCTCACAGGAGAGAAGCGCCATGTCGGATAAAAACGGGCCCGCCGGTCACCCCATGAACGAAATTGCCAGGCAGTTCAACGCGTCGGAAGCCAACGCAGGAAGACCTGCCGAGGCCGAACCTCGATCAACGGCCCTACCTGGTGACGATATGCCCGCCGACAGCGACCTGCGTCGATCTGTACCAGCGCCATGGTTGCCGCTTACGCTTGCGGCGGAACAGATCGAGGCGCCGGCCTTCTTCGTTGATCGGCAGCTGAGCCTGCGCTGGGCGGCTGCAAGCAGTCACGATCCGTTTTCACGGCTCTTGAAACAAGAATTGCATTCCGGCGATCCGCGCAATATCTTCGATTTGATGCTCAACAGCGCCGTCAAGGAGGCGCTGCCCGAATGGCAGGCATTGTTCTCATTTGTCTACGTCACCCTACGACGGACCACATCAGGTGATCTGTTTTCTGAAAAAACGGATTCCATCGACCACGATCAACTGTCTATTGACCAAGCACAATCAGCGGATGACGCTCGGATCCATGCGTTGCAAATGGAAAGTTGCCTTCTCCGACCGGGCACTGGCGACGACCAACAACCGTTGCGTGCCTTTTGCCTGGGGTTTGAGAAGGGCACCCTCTTTTTGCTGAGACCGGATCCATGGAAGCCACCCGATGATGCTCACTCAGAGACGAGCGCGACCGCCGTCGCCGATGAAAATGCCGATCATAAAACCACCATCTGCATGCTGACGGCACGCTTGAACGATTCTCAACGCATTGCCGATACCATGCTGCCCGACGTTTTTTTCAAGCTCATCAACGTTGTCTGGGAGGCAGCCGATGATGTGGTGCACTCACTCGGTGGTGTGCGGACAGGATGCAGCGGCGCCCAAATCCACTATGTGTTCAAAACCCATCTGGGCAGAAATCCGATCTTCAGTGCCATTTGCTGTGCCACACGCATGAACAAGCGCATGATGGCATTGCAGCAGACTCTGGCAGGCGAACATGGATGGGTGGAGGACATTTGTCTGAATATGGGTATCAGTCACGGCAAGGATGACGCGATCGCGTCGATTTCAGGCAACTGTTTGGCATTCATGATCCCCGGCGGTGCTCAGGATCAATCGTTCCACTTGTCGACGATCGCCGCCAAAGGCGAAATCTGGGTGACCAAAAATGCCATTGCTCAACTGCCTCGACAGCTCATCGATCAGGTGGTGCTGGGAATCGATCGTCAAGGAAAGTTTGCTCGAAATTTCTTTACGCGGATTTCGGACCTGCCGTCTGGAAACCAGCCCCATCAGCCCGCAGCGGATCTGGCCTCACTCTCCGTGGCCAGAATTGTGAATATTGAGGCCGGAAGCCCGGTTCAGCCGTCACACAAAAAAGCATGACCATGACAGGCTATACCAGCACAATCATTGCCCCGGCAAAGGAACGGCGGCTTTGTAAAGGACCAGATCGCCCTGGATGGTATAGCCGGCCAGACTGGCCGGCACCATAAAACTGTCTCCTTTGTTGACACTCAGGTCACGCTGCCTCCCTTTTTCGACGATCCGGCCATTTCCCGAGGTGCAAAGCAGCATTTCAACGCTTCTGAGGGAAGGTGCCACGAAATCTCGCCCAGATGCGGATCGAATGATGCTGAGCCGGAATTCCGACGCCGGGCACGGATAGCTGAATTCGCCACGATTCAGCATCACGGGCGTTAGCCGCTCGACGTGGGTCTCTGCAAAATCAACCACATTCAACAGTTCGGTGACATCAACGTGCTTCGGGGTCAATCCACCGCGCAAGACGTTATCCGAATTGGCCATCAGCTCGATCCCCACACCGTCGAGATAGGCATGCAACTGACCGGCGGGCAGATACATGGCTTGTGCGGGGTCGAGGCATATCAGATTCAACAGCGCCGGTGAGAGCACGCCCATGTCTTCCGGATAGGCAGCGGCCAGATCCACCATCCATCGGTATACCGGTGAGCGGTCTGCCATGCGTTTGGCTTTCTGAACAACGGCACCGGCGGCAGCCCGTCGCTGGGCAGCGGACAGGCTCATCATTATTTGGAAAAAGGCCTGCAGCCCCGCCTCCGGGTATCGTCTCAGATCCTGATAAGCGCCCTCCAATTCCGGGGGGCACACCGGTTCCAGCAAATCGGCGGCCACGGTAGTCGAACGAAATCCGTTCAAGCCCCAGAAAGGGGTCAGGGCACAGATGATTTCCGGTTTGTGATTGGCATCGCGGTAGTTGCGGTCCGATGCATCGATGGCTTTGCCGGCTTGATTTTCCCGTGCAAACCCATCGATCGCCTGCGCTTTGCTGGGATGGGCTTGAATGGACAACGGCCGCGCTGCAGCCAACACCTTGAACAGGTAAGGCAGCGCATTGTCGAATGTCGCGGCCGCGTGCGGACCCAGTATCTCGACGGGCTGCTGCTCGACCAGCTGGCCAAGGGGCAGGCGCTGGTGATCGACAACGGCCAACGACGAGCCCTTGGGATGGGTTCCCATCCACAGCTCGGCCTGGGGTTCAGGTGTCGGCGACGGCTGGCCGAGCAACTCGGCAATGGCCGTGGTTGACCCCCAGGCATAGGTCTGGACAACATTGTCGAGACGATAGATCGGCATGTCTGCCTCCGTGGCAAGGGTCGCTGTTGGTTTACTTAATCGCACAGTTTAGTTATACAATTCAGGTTCGCCAAAACCAAGCAAAGATGCCCCCAAATTCAGCCATGAACCCGTCCATGACATTGATCGTAAATGAAATCTTTCACAGCATTCAGGGTGAATCCGTGCACGCCGGGCTGCCCTGTACCTTCGTACGGCTGACCGGATGCAACCTGCGCTGCCGGTATTGCGACACCCGCTATGCCTTCCATCAAGGCACCCCCATGTCTGTTGCCCAAATCGTTGAACAGGTCAGTGCATTCGGCTGCCGCCTGGTTGAGATCACCGGCGGTGAGCCGCTGCTGCAGGCACACACGCCGACGCTGGTCAGCGCACTGTTGGATCGTGGCTACCGTGTATTGATGGAAACCAATGGCTCTTTGAACATCGATCGGGTGGACGCCCGCTGCGTTCGCATCATGGATGTCAAATGCCCGTCAAGCGGTGAGCAGGCCTGCAACGATCCATCCAACTTGCTGCGCCTGAGAGCCGATGACCAGGTCAAATTCGTTATCGGCGACCGCACCGATTTCCATTTCGCGACCCGTTGGGTGTCCCGTTTACCGTCGGTGTTGCCCACCGATCGCATCCTTTTTTCTGCCGTTTCCGATCAGCTGCCCCTGGACCAATTGGCCGCCTGGATGCTGGAATCCCGAATCAAAGCACGGCTGCAGCTTCAACTGCACAAAGTGATCTGGCCGCATCGCACATCCGGGGTTTGACCAACGCCCCAAGCGCCGTCTCCCGGTGACCACTATTTAAAGTATCTATTTAACCAATCAAGGTAACCAATTATGAATGAAATTAAAAAAGCAGTGGTACTATCGAGTGGCGGTCTAGATTCCAGTACAGTCATGGCCATGGCCGCAGACCGCGGGTTTAGGATCTACAGCCTCAGTTTCGCCTATGGTCAACGGCATGCACTGGAACTCCGGGCGGCTGAAAAAGTGGCCGCTGCGCTAAAGGTTGAACGGCATTTGGTTACCCGGGTCGACCTGAAACCCGTCGGTGGTTCGGCGTTGACCGACGCAATCGAGGTGCCCAAAGCCCGCAGCGAAGCCCAGATGTCCCAGGCCATTCCCGTTACCTACGTGCCGGCCCGCAATACGATCTTCCTCTCCTATGCCCTGGCCTGGGCCGAGGTGCTCAACGCCTGGGATATTTTCATCGGCGTCAACGCCATCGATTACAGCGGGTATCCTGATTGTCGGCCGGAGTATATCAAGGCCTTTGAAACCATGGCCAACCTGGCCACCAAGGCCGCGGTTGAAGGAAAGGGGCGTTATCGCATTCACACCCCATTGATCGATCTGACCAAAGCCCAGATCATCCAAGCCGGAACGTCACTTGGCGTGGACTACGGGCTCACCCACAGCTGCTATGACCCGACCCCCGATGGTCTGGCCTGCGGCGATTGCGATTCGTGCATTCTCAGAAAGAGCGGGTTTGCCGCTGCGGGAATAGTCGATCCAACTCGCTACGCACCCCGCCAATGACAAATCCACTAACGACTGTCGCATTGGATGCTGTTGCCCATCCAATGTAGCCCTATCACCAATCAACCGGTAGCCTGACGGTCTGTTTGGCCTTGTTCTGAAACAGCAGGTAGCCGTTTTTCCTGCCGAAGCGATACAGATCGCGGGTAATGGCCACATCGGAACGGCAGTATTCAAGGATCTTCGCCATTTTACCGGCCTTCCACCACCGCAGGGCATCCAATCCATCGGCGGTTTTTCCGGCATCTAGGGTGATCGATGCCAAATGATCCAACGACAGCCGATATCCCAGTTGGTCTTTGACGCGTTCCAACAGGTCTAGGGTAGGCAACTGTCCTAAATCTTGATCGGTATAGGCCGAAAGTACGCGGTAGTCGAACCGTTTGAGGTTGAACCCCACAACCAGGTCCAGTCGGGCGAGGTGATCCAGCAACACGGGCATCTGTCCTTCAACAAATTCGAAATACTCGTCATTTGCCGAATCGTAAAGCACCGCACAGCTGACCCGCATGCGCTGGGCACGATGCCAGCCCCCCACCTCTTGGGCGGACAGCTGGGTTTCGATATCCAGCACCCCGTAGCGTTGTTTACGGTTCGCTACACTGTCATCCTCCTGCCGCTTGGCAGCGGGTTGTTCAATATCGACCAAACCAATGGATATGGGGACGATGGTGGATGTTTTCAGTTTTTTCAAAAGAGACAGGGCACCGGCTTTATCGATGGGGCGGTTTCCCGATCCGCATTTGGGTGAATGCACACAGCTGGGACATCCGGTTTCACAGGGGCAGCCGGCAATGGCAGCCAAGGTGGCGTCGAACAGTTCCGCTCCTCTGGCAAAGGCCTGAACACAAAGTCCAGCGCCACCGGGCAGCCCGTCATAGATGAAAATAGCGGCACTGTTCAGTTGGGGATGGAAAGGGGTTGAAATGCCGCCCAGATCATTGCGGTCGGCCAAAACCAGGAGGGGAAATACACCGATGGCGGCATGCTCCAGCGCATGCAGACCTCCCATGACATGAATCAATTCCGCCTGAGCTTGTCCGGTCACGCTCTCGGGGACATTGAACCACAGGCCCTGGGTCTCGAACACCATGGGCGGCAGATCGAGCTCGATGCGTTCCAGTACCTGGCCGCTACGGGTATCAACACGGTCATATCCGGTAACCTGTTCGGTGACCTTCAGACGGCCGATGGCCATCATGGTTGCGTGAACCGCTTTCTGTTCGAAGATATCGAGAATCCGGGTATCTTTATGGGACCTTACCCGGGTGTGAAATTTGACCGTTGCTGCGGATACATCGACCCGGCGGATTTCCGGATGCAAGGCATTCACCAGGTAGGTTTTCCCGCGATGCAGATAGACGGCACCGGGATGGGCTTCCCGATACACCCGGAACCCATCGATTTCACCCATCGGCTTGCGGGTGCCCTGTTGGATAATGCTGAAGCGGACCCCTGACCCCCGCAGATCCACATGGCGATGGGGGTTCTTCAAGGGGGCGTAACAGGTGCTGCCGTCCGCGCTCAGATAGAGCTCCCCTTCCCCAATCAGCTGATCAAGACGATCTCTGGCTGCCGACGGGGCCAGCATGGCATCGTCGACCTTCAGCGGCAGTTCGGCTGCTGCGCAGACCAGATGCCGGGCGAGCACATCCGGATTGAAGGCATTGACCACGGCGGCCTCCGGTGGCCGCTCCACCAGCTGCTCCGGATGTTTGACAAAAAAGTGATCCAAGGCATCCTCGCCGGCAATCAGCACCACGGCGCATTCCTGGCCGCTGCGCCCAACCCGGCCGCCTCGCTGCCAGGTGGCCACAATGGAACCCGGATAACCCACCAGCAGGCAAAGATCCAGGCTGCCGATGTCGATGCCCAGTTCAAGTGCACTGGTACTGATCACGGCCAACAGCTCTCCCGAAGCCAGTTTCGATTCAATCTCGCGTCGTTCCTTCGGCAGAAAACCCGCCCGGTATGCACTGATGCGGTCGGCCAAGGCACCGGAACGCTGCTTGGCCCATATAGACAGCAGTTCGGTCAATTTGCGGGATTGGGTATAGACGATGGTACGCAGCTGCCGGCGCAATGCCGCCTGCAGCAGCAACACCGTTGCCCCCAGGGAGCCTTCCAGTGGCTCCATGAGCACCAGATGACGTTTGCCTTGGCCGGCGGTGCTCTCTGTTACCGTCTCGACGTGCAATCCGGTCAACCGACTGGCCAGTTCATCCGGATTGGCCACGGTGGCCGACGTGAACACGAACGTCGGTGCGGACCCATACTGACGGCAAAGCCGCAGCAATCGGCGAAACACCTGGGCCATGTGGGCGCCCATGATGCCGCGATAGGTGTGCACTTCGTCGACAACCACAAAACGCAACCGGGCCAACAGGTCTGACCATCGCTCATGATGGGGGCAAATGGATAAATGTACCATCTCGGGATTGGTCATCAGCACATGAGGCGGTTCGTCGCGAATTTTTTTGCGCCGATAGCTGGAGGTATCGCCGTCATAGATGTCGGCCCGCAACGCAACACCGGGCAGATGGGAGAACATCCGACGAAAAGCTTTCAACTGGTCCTGTGCCAATGCTTTCAGTGGGTATATGCAGAGCGCACAACCGGAAGCATCCAGAATCGCAGACTCGATTACCGGCAGTGCGTAGGTCAGGGTTTTGCCGGAAGCCGTCGACGTGGCCGCCACCGTGTGCCGTCCATCGCGGATATGGTCGATGCTGCGGACCTGATGGACAAACAGCCGTTTGATACCCATGGCGGCCAACAACACCTCCACCGGCTCCGGCCAGGGTCTGTGCAGGTTGCCATAGACGGGGTGTTCAGGGTCGAATTCACGATGGTAGACCACCTGTCCTTTAAAAGCCGGCGACGCCTTGAGCGCATGAATGTAGTCGGCGATCGCAGGGTGGTTGCTTACGTGCTGTCGTCTACCTTGGGATTGCAAATGGTTTTTTATGCGCATAATACTTGAAAAACTCAAAAAATACGATATAGTCATCGTTGCCGGGAAGGTTGGTGCCGGCCCGTACCCACACGGGTGGCAATTGAAGTTACCTCACCACAGAAAGGCCCTGGCATCGACAGTCAAGGGCTACTATTGCATGACATCATCTCCCAATTCAAGAGGAAGGCAGTAGCGTTGGACGACCCCTTTTTACCCGGCTCGCATCCCGGATTTCCAGATCATTGTCATCATCACCTGGTTCCTCATCCCTTCTGTTTTCAAAACGGCCGCGGCCATCTTGCGTCCCATCACTTGGCCTTCGCAGGAGCACGCGGATGATGATCAATCAGCTGATCCTGCTGTTGATTCTGTTGCTGTTCTCGGGTTTTTTTTCCTCGGCTGAGACGGCCCTGTTCTCCATCAGCCAGACCCGGGCCAGGCATCTGGCCAAACAAAACCAGCGCTCTTACCAGATGATCAAACGGATGAAGGACGATCCCCACAAACTGCTGACCACCATCTTGATCGGCAATAACGTGGTCAATGTGGCGGCATCATCCATCGCGGCCTCGCTGGCCATCGGCATGTTCGAGAACTACGCGGTCGGCTTGGCCACCTTGATCATGACATTTTTAATCCTCGTGTTCGGCGAGGTGATTCCCAAATCGTTCGCCACCCGCAACAACATCCTGATTGCCAAACTGACCATATTTCCCATCTACTGGATGTCGATCATTTTCATACCGATCATCTGGTTTCTCAATTTCATTCCCCGCATCACCGGTAGAATGAGCAAAACGCCATCGGCCACGGAAGAGGAGTTGATCACATTTGTCGAGGTGGTCGAGGAACAGGGTGAAATCAAGGAGGAAGAGCGGGAGATGATTCACAATGTCTTCGAGCTTGATGACACCAGTGCCTCGGAGATCATGACCCCGCGGGCAGACATGTTCGTGGTGGACGCCGAAGTCCCCCTCGACCTGAAAGCCGTTGCCGATTCGGGATTTACGCGGATTCCGGTCATCGAAGGCGATATCGATCACGTGGTGGGCATTTTGAACATCAAAGACATATTCCTGCATCAGGCCACATCGGAAAACATCGTCGACGTCCGCAGCATCATGCGTCCGCCCTACTTCGTTCCCGAAAACAAAAAACTGGACCGACTGCTTCACCAGTTCAAAGCCCGCAAAAATCATATGGCCATCATCGTGGACGAACATGGCGGTGTTTCAGGACTGATCACGCTGGAAGATGCCCTTGAGGAACTGGTCGGTGAAATCCGCGATGAAACTGACAAGGAAGAACCGCACATCGTCAGCAAAAAGCCCAAGGAATGGCTGGTTTTAGGCAAATCGGACATCGAGGAAGTCAATGATAAAATCGGCATGCAGATTCCGGAGTCCAAGGAGTATGACACCTTTTCCGGATTCATTCTCGATAAAATAGGACGGATTCCCGAAGAAGACGAGGCTTTTACCATCGACGGCCATAAGGTGGTCGTTATGGAGATGGACGGCAATCGAATCAAACGCTATCTGGTTCAGGTCCTCTCCACCGTCGCCAACGGATAAATGACTGTCAGAGCGCCTTTCCCCCAACCACCGTCGCAGGCCGGCTCACGGGACCTTAGATTGGCCATCCGCTTCGAATGGATGCAAATGGACCCGATACGTGTAACCACCTGCAAGCGATGGGACCTGCGATATCACACCACGGATGCCTCCCACCGCGAATCCTGCGGTCATACGATTGATCAGGAATATGTCGGGGTTTGAAGCCATGACACGCCTGACACTCTTTTTGTTGGTTTTGCTTTGCCTGCCAGTTGTGGTTGGCGGATCAGAAAAGGAGTTGATCGCCGTGGGTCGGTTTTCGACCCTGGCTCCGGGGGACCCGCCGGCCGATTGGAACGCGATGACCTTCGGACAGATCCGATCGCACACCCGCTACGCCCTGGTGGACGACGGAGGGCGAACAGTGCTGCGGGCTGATAGTGAGGCCTCCGCTTCCGGTCTGACAAAAATGGTGACCATCGATCCGAACCGCCATCCAGTGCTGACCTGGGAATGGAAGGTGAGCAATACGCTTGAAAAGGGGGATGTGACCCGCAGATCGGGAGACGACTACGCTGCTCGCATCTATGTCACGTTTGAAGAGGGTTCAGATCAGCGCTCATTTTTGGAGCGCACCAAGCAGACCGCCATCAAGGCGCTCTACGGCTTGGCACCGCCATCTGCGGCATTGTCCTATGTATGGGGCAACCGAGCCCAAGTGGGATCGTTTCATCCCAATGCTTACACCGATCGATGCATCATGATTGTTGTGGAGAGCGGTTCGCAGCATGTGAATCAGTGGCGCACGATTCAACGTAATGTTGCCCAGGATTTCAGGCACGCTTTCGGCACCGATCCGCCGCCCATAATCGGAGTTGCGATCATGACCGATACGGACAATACCGGAGAATCGGTTACGGCCTGGTACGGGGACATCACCTTGACCCAAAGGACCGAGAACTGAAGCCCGATATCGGTGAGAAGCGACCGGGGGACGATAGTTGGAACAGGCACCGGCGTATCGACCGTCGACATCTATCCGAAACCACCGCCATCTGTGTTCGGTTGGGCCTGACTTCCCTTTCCGGCCGCTGAGATCTGACTTTCGAACCTGTTACTTCACCCGTTCGACATACTGCCCCGTGCGCGTATCGATACGAATGGTTTCGCCCTGGTTGACGAACGGCGGCACTTGCACAACATGGCCGGTCTCCAGCGTCGCCGGTTTGGTGGATCCGGCAGCGGTGTCACCCTTGGCCCACGGCTCAGCCTCGGTGATGGTCAATTCCACAAAATTGGGCAGGGAGATGCCCAGGGCTTTTTTCTCGAACATGAGCACGTTGCAGACCGTGTTTTCCTTTAGAAACGCTAAGGCGTCTCCAATCTGCTCCTCAGTGAGAAAATCCTGCTCGTAATTGGACGAGTTCATGAAGCAGTAGGCGTTTCCATCGAAATAGAGATACTCCATCTCCACTTCCTCGAGGTTGGCTTCCTTGAATTTTTCACCGGATCGATAGGTCTTGTCGAACTGCGATCCGGTGATCATGTTCTTGAGCCGGCATTTGTACAGCGCCTGTCCTTTGCCGGGTTTCACGAAGTCAAACTGGACGACCACGTAGGGATCGCCGTCGATCTCTATTTTGAGTCCTTTGCGTAGATCACTGCTCTCATACATATGCGTCTCTTCCTCCATGGGCTGGTGCAGCCATGATCCGGTCCTTTGCCTGTCGATCGCTGGCGGGTCAGGTTGTGGGGGTCATGGCTATGACTTATGCATCTCAGCTGCCCGGCGTGTTTCCAAGAGCAGCTGTTTGACCTGTTTCAGATCCTTTTTGAAGCGGATGGTTTGACCATTCTCATCCACGGCATTGGTGCACGTACAGCTGTCCACGCCAAAAGGGCGAACCTTATCGATACCGTCGGCAACGTTCTCGGGGGATACGCCTCCGGCCAGAATGACCGGGATCCGACTCTGTTCCACCAATTTGGCGGCGACATCCCAATCACAGGTCAGCCCGGTAATTCCAACGAAACCGGTTACCGGCTGGTCGCTGTCGGCGGACCCTGAATCTCCCGCGAGAAGGGTATCGGTTAAAAAGAGGTCGCTGTGTGGCTCCAGGGTTTCCGCCAGGGCCAACACCGATGGGCCGTCGGCTTGATGCGGCTGACCGATAGGGATTGAACGCATGACGCGGACATCCGGAAAACGAACTTTAACGGATGATTGCAACTCGAGCGCGGCATCGACGGATCGATGGTCGTTACCGTCCAACCGGTCACAAAAGTGGACAATATGTGGCCGATAGTAGTCCACGGTATCGAACACCGCATCCTTGTCCGCGTATAGCGGAATCAGACTGCTCACCGCTCCCATTTGGCGAACTACGGACACGGTTTCACGGACCACCGGATCGTATCGGTGACGACGGGACATGATCACGCTGCCAATATGATCCACCCCCAATTGGATCAGACGACGGGCTTCCTGCGGTGTCTGGATTTCGTATATCTGCACAATGGGTCTTCCCATATTTTTTGCATTCCCGAATGGTTAAATAACTTTATGGTCACCTGCCGGTGGCCGTCTCTACCACATTCATGATCGGAGTGCAAATACCTTGATGACTGTGTTTACAGGCCTGGGAGCCGGTACGGTGCGTCTTCATTGGCCGGATCGGGTTCTACCTTTTCCAACAGTGATTGCAGCATCTTGTAGTAGGTCCGGAT
>JAAUYD010138775.1_pt1 | contig 15575 bp, 14 predicted proteins | sample 7278101 | NCBI WGS metagenome assembly JAAUYD01 (sample SAMN14350128, study PRJNA611818) | marine sediment metagenome | isolation source: surface marine sediment (0.6m) | place: French Polynesia: Moorea | collected 2018-08 | reverse complement strand
CGCTCCATGATCTTGGCCGCCCGGTATTCCGGGTTCTGGTCCAGTACCGGCTTGATCGACGCCACCACTTCGTTCACCGCCTGATGGAACTCCGGCTGCGCCGGATCCTTCGCCCTGATGCTCTCCAATAGCCGCTCCATTCGATAACCTCCTTAAATGGGATGGGTTGCCTGTTTAGGGATAGTGGGGGAAACTGATATCTGATATATCAGTCTTTTTTTCCACGTCAACCGGAAAGTGACCCCCGCCCCATTTTTGGGGCAGCCGCTGGCGGCGGTGGCGCGGCGGGCGCCAACGGCGGGCGCCAACGACAAACGCAACATCGAATCTATCCATTTAAAATAATTGATTTATCCGATTTCCCTACCCTGGATGTCGATATAGACAGGACATCGTGGTGAGGGTTTGATCCATCTGATCGAGGACGTTTTTCCGGAATGCGGCAGGGGAAAGCGGTTTCTGCAAGGGGGCGGGCCAGTAAAGCAGGTGGCTGTGACAGGTGCAATCGGAACTGCCGAAGCCGGCGAAGGGATGCTGAAAAGGCAGCCGACGGCGGAGCAGTTCGATCAGGCGACACTCGCTGAATTCTGCGGCGGACGGACCCCATACCGCCCATATGGCCACGACGGGTGCCCGAGTCCGCAGATAATCGATGTGCCAATGGCGACGCTTGGGGGGCTTGAGGTGATGGGTCAAGCGGCCGTTGAGACCACCCGGACCGCGTGCATTACCGGCATAGGCATAGAGGCCGGCGGAGAGGTCCAGCGATCCGAGGCGGCCGACGGCCAGGTTTTCGCCCCGGACCAGCTCCAGGAGCAGCAAGTAGCTGCCTTTGTGGCGGGGGAGCTGGCCAGAAAACGGCTGGACGCCGACGGGCGTCATCGCCCGTCGCCCGGCCGTGTGGCCTCGCCATCGGGACCGCTCCCCAGGAAGTGCGGGAGGAGCGCGAACCCGCACCTGCCGGCGCGACTAATCCGGGCCAGTGCCGGCAGCCGGTAATTGCCGCTGAGCCGCCCGTGACATCGCGCGTCACAGGTCGTGCGGGGGTGGCGCTCCAGCGCTGCAACCACCAGATCTTTCGGTCGCTTCGGCACGGTGGGTGGTGTCGGCTCCGGCAGTTAAAAGCGGGCCCGCAGGTTCCGCTCGGCGAAGGACCAATTGATCAAATGGTCAACGAAGGCGCGCACGTAAGGACCTCTGCGGTTTTGGTAATCTAGGTAGTAAGCGTGCTCCCAGACGTCGATGGTCAGCAGCGGGGTAAGGCCGTGCGCCAAGGGGGTATCGGCGTTGGCGGTGTTGATCACTTTGAGTTTCTCCCCATCTTTGACCAGCCAGGCCCACCCGCTGCCGAAGCGGCTGGTGGCGGCAAAGATGAACTTGTCGACGAAGTTCTCGAAGTTGCCAAAGGAATCTTCAATGGCCTCGGCTATCTGGCCTTGCGGCACGCCACCGCCCCCCGGCGTCATCGACTTCCAGTAAAAATCGTGATTCCAGGCCTGGGCGGCATTGTTGAAAATGGCCTCGTCCTGCTCATTTTCACCCGCCGCTTTGATAATGGCGACGAGATCTTTTCCTGCATAGGGGGTGTCCTGGATGAGACGCAGGGTCTTCTCGATATATCCACGGTGATGTTTGTCATAATGCAGGGCGACCGTTTGGGCGGAAATGTGGGGCGCCAGGGCATCTTGTGCAAAAGGCAGTTCGGGGAGCACGGGGCCATGCCCGTGATCGCTGGAATCGGAGCAGGAGATCATCGGCCACGGTGCCATGGCCACGAGGCCCAGTTTCAGGGATAGCTTGAGAAATTCTCTGCGTTCCATACACAAACCTCCAATGCGTTGTTTTCCTGCGTCAGGGGCGGGTCGGCATCATGGGCATGTTCGCTATTCCGGACGCCTGTTCGCTATTGAGAACCGTATCGCCGCTTGAGCCAAGGGCAGCGATCGCCGTCCATCTAACCGCAATTCATAAAATTTAATATAAATTTAGGTATTTATAGATTTATTCCACTGGAAGTTTCCAGCGGTTCGATTATTGCTGTTTGGTATAGGCATTCCCAGAGCGCCCATTCAGCGCCACCTTCGTCCGTAACCGCAACGTCAGAAAGAGGATGCCGCATGCCATTGGGAGAGAACCGCCCCTATAACCGTCATCTCACATCGGCCCTCATTGAACTCATTATCAAACTGCCCGAACACGAGCAAGAGGCCCTCCTGAAAGCCCTGCAAGCGCGGCGGCCAGAGGCGCTTACCGGTGCGCCGAGATCGGCCCATGAACGCTCTGGCGACTATGCCTCCGGCCGATACTTCTACTGGGATCTCTTCTCGGCCTGAGCTGCGGCCCGGCGGGCCACGCCAATCGGCTCAGTGGCCCGGTAGGTTGGGTCGCACCTTGAACAGCCGCTCCTTGCGGATCTGAACCGTACCCGCCTTCACCCCGCGCGGCTTCGTCACATAACGGGCCAAGGTTCCCGCCACCGGCACAATCCCCCCACCGCGGGCTTTGCTGTGCCAAGCGGCGACCGCCGCCGCAGTCCTGAGCAGATCGCGGCCAGGGGCCATCCCCGGCGGCAGTCTCAAGATGACGTGGCTGCCCGGCATGCCGCGAACATGAAACCACCAGTCCTCGGGGCGGGCCACTTTGATGCTGAGAAGATCGTTGTCCAGGTCGGTCCTGCCAGCCCACACCTCGATCCCCTCCTCCAGAATGTAGCGATGGACCTTTAGGCGGGGATAGCGCCGTTGCACCTCTTCAAAAGACGCCATGAACCACTCCTCATGTCATCATTGACGCCGCGCATATCTGCGCCAGGGCATCAAGTTTAGCGGCCAGAGAGCGATAAGGAGGGTACACGGGGACGGCGGTCAACAAGCGACATCTCACTGTATCCGGCACTGCCGCCACGGGTGCGGTGAACGGCCGATGCACCAAATATCCACGGCGTATGTACCCAATGCCGCGACGTCAGCTGGGGAGGTATACCCCAGATCGGCCCTCAGATCCACGCCAATTCATAAAGATGGGGCTGTTGGTTAAAGATGAGAAAGCGCAAATCGATGACGCTCAAGCATCTCCCTTCACTATTGGTTTGCGCGCTGGTAGCGCTCCTTTTCGAAACCCTCACGGGCGGAAGCGCTCAGGCGGAATGGGTCATACTCACCTCCGGTGAGAAATTCGAGACGGATCGCAGCTGGCATGAGAATGGGCGCCGCAAATTCCGTTTGAACGGGCTGGTGGTCAGCGTGCCGGAGAGCGACGTGGCCAAGCTCATTGGCCCGGCGCCAACGCCCGCCGACGCCCCCGACACTGCTATGGCGGCCCCGTCCGCCCCGGGCCCGCAGCGCGTGACGGCGACAGCGGCGGAAGGCAGGCAATCTTCCCGGTCCGCGCGCCTGCAGAACGCGCTGCGGCTGCCCCCGCCCGGATCGGTGCCCCTTGGTCAGCCCCCCTCCCTCACCGCGGCACGCCCGCAGCGCAGTTCAGCAGCGGCCGAACACAGGGACGCGCAAGTGATGGAGGGCGAACCAGCAACAGCGCCGTCGACAACGTCCGCGCCGACGAGCGGCCCACCCCACCGCGGCGTTTTCCGCGATCTGGCGTGGGGCGTGCGGCCCAGCAGCATGCCGGGCCTGCTCCTCAGTCAGACCAATCCGGCTTACGGCGGCGTGGACGAATTTTTCTATCCGCAGGAGGATTTACGGCTGGGCGATGCGCCCCTCAACGGCATCCTCTATGGGTTCTGGCAGAACCGTCTCTATACCATCACCATCTGGGCCGATGGGCCGCCCAGCTACAAAAAGCTACGTCGATGGGTCCTCGACACCTACGGCCCCGGCCACCAAAGCGACAGGTCAGTGGAGCGCCGCGTCTGGTATGGCAACGGCACCGACATGCTGCTGGAGTTTGACGAAACGCTCAACACTGGCATTTTCTGGATGCGGTCAGCGAAACTGCACACCCGCGTCAGAGAGATGTCCTCACCTTGAACCCACTGCCAGCTTGAAACCTCTCCCACAGGTCAAGCGCCGCGCCATCATTGAAAGACCGTCGGCAAATCAGTGGGGCGTTTGAAGCAGTGAATCGCCCCAGCCCCTTCCAACTCCGCCCGAGACCCATAGCCCCACAGCACGCCGTAGGCGGATAGGCCATTGTCGGCGGCACCTCGCATATCGAAAATACGATCGCCGATCATGGCGGAGCGGGCGGCGGACAAGCTCTCACGAAGCAGCAAGTGGGCAATCAGGTCGCTTTTCTCACCGCGACGTCCATCCAGTTCGCACCCGTATACCGCCTTGAAATGGGGACGCAGGCCAAAGTGATCAATGATCCGGTCCGCGAACGGCTGCGGCTTGGCGGTCGCCACATACAGGGTATACCCCTTTCGTTGCAAGCCGTGCAGGGCGCCCGGAATACCGTCGTAGACCCGGTTCTGAAAAAGTCCCACCGATCGGAACCGCTGGCGGTACAGGGCCAGCGCCCGCTCCACCGTCTCGCCGTTGTGGGTATTCAGGAGTTGTTTGAGGCTGTCGCGCAAGGGCGGGCCGATGCACCAGCGGAGGCGTTCCGGCGGCGGCGCTGGCCGTCCCATGGCTTCCAGCGCAAACCGAAGCGCGCCCGTGATGCCGACAAATGGATCGGTCAGGGTGCCATCCAGGTCAAAAAGCAAGTTCATCTGCATGTTGAATCGCCTTCTCCGAGTGCCGGACCCGCAAAAAGGGGCATTTCGATGACGCGGGTAGAACTACGGCCAAAGCACTGCCACCAAAGTTGGCCACCATATCATAAAAGTGACAACTAGCGCTTGACACCTTCACCAAACCCCGCTATGCAAACGATACCGCAAACGTTTGCGGTATCGTTTGCAATTCACTTGGAGAGCGGAGATGGCCCAAATTACCATCAAGGATATTGCCCGCAAACTCAATCTCTCCGCTTCCACCGTTTCGCGCGCACTGCGCAATCATCCTGACATCAGTGCCGAAACCAAGCGCAAAATCGTCGCCCTGGCAGAGCAATACGACTATCACCCCAACAGCATTGCCCAGAGCCTGCAGACCCGCAAGTCGCGCACCATTGGCATCATTGTGCCGGAGATCAAGCACCATTTCTTCTCCTTCGCCATCAGCGGCATCGACGAGGTGGCCTATGAGGCGGGCTATACGATCATGGTGTGCCAAAGCAACGAGTCGTATGCGCGTGAGGTGATCAATACCCAGGCCCTGCTCTCCCATCGGGTTGCCGGACTGCTGGTGTCGATCTCCCAGGAAACCCGCAAGGTCGACCATCTCAACCGGGCCGTTCGCCGTTCCGTGCCCCTGGTGCTCTTTGATCGCATCAGTGATGAGCTGCCGGTGAGCAAGGTGGTGGTCGACGACTACCGGGGCGCCTATCAGGCCACCACCCATCTGATCCAGCAAGGCTATCGGCGCATCGCCCACCTGGCAGGCCCCGACTTCATCTCCATCGGCAAACAGCGCTTCAAGGGCTACCACGACGCCCTCGTGGACGGCGGGCACCCCTTCGACCCCGCTCTCGTGGTGGCGGGGGGCTTCAAGGAGCGCGACGGCGCCGCCGCCGCGGCACGCATTTTGACGTGGCCGACCCGCCCCGACGCGCTCTTCGCGGTGAACGACCCGGTGGCCATCGGCGCCTTCATCCGCCTCAAGGAGGCCGGACTGGCCATTCCGGCCGACATGGCGGTGGTGGGTTTCTCCAACAATCCCATATCGAGCTACATCGAACCGGCACTCACCACCATCGATCAGCCGGCGTATGACATCGGCAAGGCCGCCGCCAGCCTGCTCTTGGCGCAGATCCAATCCGATGGAGCGAATTGGGCGCCTGCCGTCAAGACCTTTCCCACCCATCTGATCGTTCGCAAATCCACCTAGCGGGGGTGGTTTGGGTGGCCGGCCGCAGAGGGTTGCGGCAAACCTCGATCTGAGTTCACCACAACCGCGGATCAGCGAGAGAAATGGACTTCAGCCTGAAAAATCACCCCCATCGGCGTCACAACCCGCTCACCGGGCAGTGGGTCTTGGTGTCGCCGCACCGGGCCAAACGCCCCTGGTTGGGACTGGAGGAGTCTGCAGAGCGGACGCACCGCCCTGAGTACGATCCCGAGTGCTACCTCTGCCCCGGCAACACCCGTGTGGGCGGCGAAACCAATCCAGTTTACGAGGGCCCCTTTGTCTTCACCAATGATTTTCAGGCCCTGCTGCCCGATACACCCCAGTCGCCGTCGCCATCGACCGAGGATCCGCTCCTGCGCTCGCAGGCGGTGCGCGGCACCTGCCGCGTGGTCTGCTACTCGCCCCGTCACGATCTGTCCCTGAGCGCTCTGCAGCCGGGGGAGATGAGGGCCGTGGTGGATGTTTGGGCGGATGAGGTTGAACGTCTGGGCGGCCGTTATCGCTGGGTTCAGGTGTTTGAAAACCGAGGCGCTGCCATGGGCTGCTCCAATCCCCATCCCCATGGTCAGATCTGGGCCAGCGATTTTCTGCCGCAGGAGGCGGAGCGCGAAGACCGCTGTCAGGCAGACTACTACCGCCGGCACGGGGAGACCCTGCTGAGCGCTTACCTCGATAGAGAACGGCGCAATGGCCTCCGCGTCATCAGCGAAAACAGGGACTGGCTTATCCTGGTGCCCTTCTGGGCGGTTTGGCCGTTTGAAACCCTGGTCATCCCCAAGCAGGCGGTGCCCCGCCTGCCGGACGTGGACGCCGAGGCGCGAGACAGCCTGGCGGCCCTGCTGACGCGTTTGCTGAGCGCTTACGATCGGCTGTTCAATTGCGGCTTCCCCTACTCGATGGGATGGCACGGTGCACCCTCTGGCAATGGAGAGGCAAACCACTGGCACCTCCACGCCCACTTCTATCCGCCCCTGCTGCGCAGCGCCACCGTCAAGAAGTTCATGGTCGGATATGAACTGCTGGCCGAGGTCCAACGGGACCTGACGGCGGAGCAGGCCGCCGCGCGACTGCGCCGATGCTTTGCCAATGCGGAAGGGAGCTGACGCGACATGCAATCCACCCATTACCAGAACTGCATCGATGCCTACCGAACGGTCTACGGTGGAAACCCGACCCACGTCGTGCGGGCCCCGGGACGGGTCAATCTCATTGGTGACCATACAGACTACAACGACGGCTTCGTCCTGCCCATGGCCATCGATCGCTGGGTGTGGATCGCGCTGTGCGGACGCCGGGATGGCCAGATCCATCTGCGCTCCATGGAGATGGCCGCTTCAGCGGTCGTCGATCTGGGGCGTCTTGCAACACCGCAGAAAGGCTGGGCCGCCTACGTGGAGGGGGTTGCGTGGGCCCTCCGGCAGGCGGGGTTCCCGCTTTCGGGCTGGCAAGGGGTTCTCCTGGGAGAGGTCCCCATGGGTGCCGGCCTCTCCTCTTCGGCAGCATTGGAGATGGCCGTGGCGCGGGCCTTTGCCACCGTTTCCGGTTTTCCCTGGGAGCCCAAATCGATGGCGCTCGCGGGTCAACGGGCGGAAAACGAGTGGGTGGGAATGAACTGCGGGATCATGGACCAGCTCATTTCGGCGGCGGGCCAGGCCGACCATGCCCTCTGCATCGATTGCCGTGAACTGACCTACGAAGCGGTCCGCCTCCCGCCGGAGACGGCTATCGTGGTCTTGGATACGGCCACCCAGAGAGGGCTGGTGGACTCGGCCTACAACCTGCGTCGCCATCAATGCGAAGCCGGCGCCGCTGGCTTCGAGGTGGCCAAACTACGCGATGTCTCGCCCGCCTCACTGGCGGCCGGCATCGGCGAACTGGATGGAGCGATCGGGCGCCGGGTGCGTCACGTGGTTTCGGAAAACCAGCGGACCCTGTGGGCGGCGGCGGCGATGCGGGCGGGTGACGCCCGGCGTCTGGGTGAGCTCATGGTCGCCAGCCACACCAGCTTGCGGGACGATTTTGAGGTGTCAAGCCCCGCCCTGGATCACATGGTCGCGAGCGCACTGGAGAATGACGGGTGCTTGGGCGCCCGCATGACGGGAGCCGGCTTCGGCGGCTGCGCCGTGGCCCTGGTGGCTGCGGAAGCGATGGAGGCCTTCATCCCGTCCGTCGCGGTCGCATACAGGGCGCGCATGGGTACGACGCCCCGGATCTACCCCTGTCGAGCATCGGCCGGGGCCGAACAGATTTGGGCGCATGATGAGATGGGCGAATGAGGAGGTGACCAGAGATGGCGCAGGTGATTCTTGAAAATGTCGTCAAGCGTTACGGGGAGGTGGAGGTGGTCCATGGGATCGATTTGACCGTCCAGGACCGCGAATTCGTTGTCCTCGTGGGACCTTCGGGGTGCGCCAAGTCCACCACGCTGCGAATGGTGGCCGGTCTGGAGGAGATCAGTGCGGGGACCATCCATATCGGTGACCGGGTGGTGAACGAGGTCCCGCCGAAAAATCGGGATGTCGCCATGGTGTTTCAGGACTACGCGCTCTACCCCCACATGAGCGTCTACGACAACATGGCTTTCAGTCTCAAGATGCGCAGGACCGCGCCGGAGGAGATTCGCAACCGTGTCCAGGAAGCCGCCGACATCCTTGGACTGGACGACTTTCTGGAGCGGCGACCGGCAGCGCTTTCGGGCGGCCAGCGTCAGCGGGTGGCCATGGGACGCGCCATCGTGCGCAATCCATCGGTCTTCCTGTTCGACGAGCCACTCTCCAACCTGGACGCCAAGCTGCGCACCCAGATGCGCACCGAAATCAAGAAGCTGCATCTCAAGCTCAAGACCACCACCATCTATGTGACCCATGACCAGGTGGAGGCCATGACCCTGGCGGACCGCATCGTCATCATGCGCGACGGTTACATCATGCAGGTGGGTACCCCCATCGAGGTTTACGAGAAACCGGCCAACCGCTTCGTGGCCACCTTCATCGGCAATCCGTCCATGAATCAGATCTCCGCAACGGTCAGCGGCAATGGTGCCGGACCGACCCTGCGGCTCGGGAAACTGGAACTGCCGGTGCCGGATGGGGGCCGCTATCAGCTGGTAAAGGACCAGAACGTTACCATGGGGCTGCGGCCAGAGGCCTTCAGCATGGTGCAGGGCGGCAGCCATCTGCCCGCCGAGTGGTGTTTCGATGGGGAGATCGTCGTGGCCGAGGTGATCGGCGGCACCTCCCTAATCGAGATCATGATCGAGGGGGTACCCCTGATGGCGGAGATCGACGGGCGCATCCTGCCCAAACCCGGAGAGCGCCTGCGATTCGGCCTGGACCTGAATCAACTGCACCTCTTCGATGAAAAAACTGGCCATGCGCTGGGTCACTGACATCACATCCGTTCGCAAACGGGCAACGCAAGGAGGAAAAACCATGAAAAAAGGATTGGCAGCACTTACCCTGTTCGCAATGCTACTGGCCGCCAGCGCTGTTTTCGCCGGCAAGCTGATTATCAACAGCGACACGTCCGATCCAGCGCCCAAGGCCGCTTTCCAGGGGATCGTGGAAGATTTCAAGAAGGCCCATCCCGACATCGATGCCCAACTCAACATCTACGACCACGAAAGCTATAAGACCTCTATTCGCAACTGGCTCTCCACCCAAGCCCCCGACGTGGCCTTCTGGTATTCGGGTGAGCGGATGAAGACCTTCGTGGAACGCGGTCTGGTGGAGCCCATCGGCCACATCTGGGATGCCAACAACCTCCACGATAAGATGGCCTCAACCCGCAGCGGCGTGACCTTCTCCGGCAAGCAATATGGTCTGCCCTATACCTATTATCAATGGGGGGTCTACTACCGAAAAGATATCTTCGAGAAACACGGGTTGGCCGTGCCCACCACCTGGGAGGAATATCTGGCGGTCTGTAAAACGCTCAAGGAGAACGGCGTCGCCCCCATCGCCATCGGTACCAAGTTTCTCTGGACGGCCGCCGGCTGGTTCGACTACCTCAACCTGCGCATCAACGGTCTGGATTTCCATATGCAGCTCATGGCCGGCGAGATACCTTACACCGACCAGCGTATCAAAGATGTCTTCGCCAAGTGGCAGCAGCTGGTGGAACCGGGTTACTACCTGGACAACCACACGTCCTACTCCTGGCAGGAAGCCCAGCCCTTTCTCTATCAAGGCAAGGCCGCCATGTATCTGATCGGCAACTTCATCACCCCCATGTTCCCCGATGAGGTTAAAGCGCACATGGGCTTCTTCCAATTTCCCAAGATCAATCCCGACGTGGACTTCTATGAGGACGCCCCCACCGACATCCTCCTGATTCCGGCCAAGGCCAAGAATAAAAAGGATGCCGCTACCTTTCTGAGCTTCATCTCCCGGCCGGAAAACATCCGTAAGCTCAACGACACCCTGGACCAGCTCCCCACGCACAAAGACGCCGGCGTCAAGGACAACTACTACCTCAACATCGGCAACGAAATGCTTTCCAAGGCCGGCGGCACGGCGCAGTTTTACGACCGTGACACCAAGCCCGAAATGGCCAAGATCGGCATGAAGGGCTTCCAAGAGTTCATGGTCAAACCCGACCGCCTGGAGAAGATTCTCGAACGGATCGAGAAGGGACGCAAACGCATCTATAAAAAGTAGTCATTCGCAATATGAGGGTTAAGGCGTAGGTCAGGTTGCACCGTTCGGCGCTGCCTGACAAACCACTGACAGGAATCTCGCGACGCCCGCAGCCTGACCTACGACGATGCAATCAGTTGCAGCACCCCAACCCTTGCATTTGGCTAACCGGGGTTCCGGCCCCGGTGATCATCACCAACCCAAGCACCGTGGAGTATCACCATGCGGGATTTCTGGGAAAACCATCAGCTCAAGATCGTGCCCTGGATGCTGCTGACGCCGGCCCTGATCATGTTTTCGATCTACGTCATCTACCCCATCATTCAGAGCCTTTCGCTGAGCTTTTTTGAATGGGATGGGCTGGCCGACGAGAAAACCTACATCGGTTTCGGCAACTACCTGGAACTCTTCGACGACGACGTCTTCTGGACCTCCTTAAAAAACAACCTGATCTGGGTCATCTTCTACCTGTTCTCGCCGCCCATCGGCCTGGCCATCGCCCTCTTCCTCAACCAGAAGGGGCTCGGTATGCGATTGGTGAAATCGCTTTTCTTCTTCCCCTTCGTTATCTCTCAAATCGTGGTGGGCCTGATGTTCACCTGGTTCTACGATCCCAGCTTCGGATTGCTCAATACCGTCTTGCAAGGCATTGGCCTCATCGAGGAACCGATCGCCGCCCTCTCCAGCGAACGCGGCGTGACCTATGCCATTGTCTTCGCCGGCTTGTGGCCCCAAATCGCCTATTGCATGATTCTCTACCTGACGGGCCTCAACGGCATCAGCAAGGGGCAGATCGAGGCGGCCTCTCTGGACGGTTGCAGCGGCTGGCGAATGCTCTGGCATGTAATTCTGCCGCAGCTGCGACCCGCCACCTTTATCGCCATCGTGGTGACGGTGATCGGCTCACTGCGCAGCTTCGACCTCATCGCCATCATGACGGCCGGCGGTCCCTACAACAGCTCGAGTGTGCTGGCCTTCTTCATGTACGAGCAATCCATCACCAACTACCGGATGGGCTACGGCGCCGCCATCGCCACGATCCTGTTCTTAATTATGTCGGTCTACATCGCCTATTTTCTCACCCGCATGCTTCAGCAGGAAAGGATCCGCTGATGTTCCCAACACCCATCGAAAAAGTGTCTCCGACCGCGCGGACCGCCTACCATGCGGGGGTGTGGGTTTCCCTGCTGCTCTGGCTGCTGCCCTTGGGCGCCATGTTCCTGACCAGTTTTCGCTCCCTCGCCGACATCAGCATGGGCAACTTTTGGGGCATCCCCAGCGAATGGATGATTATCGAAAACTACAGCGGCGTTTTTCAAACCACCCCCATGGGACGCTTCCTGCTCAACAGCCTGATGATCACCGTTCCCACGGTGGCCGGCGCCCTGGCGATCTCTTCCCTGGCGGCCTACGCACTAGCCAAGTATAACTTCAGGCTCAACATCGTCCTCTTCGCCATGTTCATCGGCGGGAACTTCATCCCCTTTCAAATTCTCATGATCCCGGTCCGCAATCTGACCATCGACCTGGGTCTCTACGACACCATTATCGGCCTGGTGCTCTTCCACGTGGCGTTTCAGGCGGGTTTTTGCACCCTTTTCCTGCGCAACTTCATCAAAGCCCTGCCCAATAGTCTGATCGAAGCTGCCCGCTGCGACGGCGCTGGCGAGTTCCGTATCTTCTTCGTCCTCATCCTGCCCCTGATCCGACCGGCCCTGGCAGCTTTGGCGGTGCTGATTTTCACCTTCGTCTGGAACGACTACTTCTGGGCCCTGGTGTTGGTTCAAAGCGACAGTGTCCGACCGGTCACCGCTGGTCTGGAAGCACTAAAGGGGCAGTGGCTGGCCTCCTGGCAGATGATCGCCGCCGGTGCCATCATCGCCGCCATTCCACCGGTGAGCATGTTCTTTCTCATGCAAAAGCACTTTATCGCCGGCTTGACCATGGGGGCCACCAAAGGGTAGATTGCGCCCAAGGGCTGAAGGGTGGCTCCTATCCCGGCGATACCCAGCGTGCGGCAGGTGCCGATTCAGCCTTACCCGTCGGCGTCATTCACCGATAACCGTCCCAGTAGTGCAACCGACTAGCGGCGCGTTCGCCCCCCGTAGCGCCGGCCGTTCTGGCTCCCCGCGATGGCCCCATCGCGGGGAGCCGTGTTTGAAAGAAGGGCTTCATGGCCTATCACCGACTCGATGGTCAGCGGACCTCTCTGGTATTCGATCTGCGCGGCGCGGTACCCGTCTGCTGCTACTGGGGCAGCCGCCTGGCGGATGATCTGCCCCTATCCGCCTTCGATCAACTCCATTGGCAACCGAAGCCACCGGCGGTGCTGGATGCGCCGGTGGGCCTTACCCTTCTTCCCGAAAACGGTCGCGGCTGGTGGGGGCAGCCGGCCCTGCGGGGCAGCCGCGCAGGGCGCCATTGGAGCAACGCCTTTACGCTGGCGGAATCCGATCTGGGCGCCGCTGCCGTCCGCTTCACCCTGGTCGACGCAGCGGCACAATTGACGGTTCAACTGAGGCTCGACCTCGATCGGGTTACCGACGTCCTCCGCCAGCGCTGTGTGTTGATCAATACCGGCACGCGCGACTACCACCTCGAATGGTGCGCCGCCGCCACCTTTCCCCTGCCGCCGGAAGTAAATGAGATTTTGATGTTCGAGGGGCGCTGGGCCAAGGAGTTCGGCGTGCGGCGGCAACCCTTCCCCACCGGCGCCCTCATCCAAGACAACACCCGCGGACGCACTTCCCACGCCGCCTTCCCGGGTGCAGTGGTTGGCCGGCAGGGCTTCGACGAGTCCGGTGGAACGGTTTACGGTTTTCACCTGGGCTGGAGTGGTAACCATCGCACCATTGTGGAGAGAACGAGCGAGGGCTGGCGACAGATACAGCTGGGTGAGCGGCTCATGCCCGGAGAGGTGATCCTAGGTCCGGGCCAGCGCTACCTCTCTCCGTCCGCCTACGCCTGCTGTGCCGAGGGAATGAACGAGTTGTCGGTGGCCTTTCATGGGTATATGCGGGCCCACATCCTGCCGACGCAGGTGGCCCGCACCCCGCGGCCGGTGCAGTACAACACCTGGGAGGCGGTCTATTTCGACCACGACCTGACGGTTTTAAAGGCGCTGGCCAGCCGCGCAGCCGCACTTGGCGTGGAGCGCTTTGTTCTGGATGACGGCTGGTTCAGCGGCCGCACGGACGACGGCCGCGCGCTGGGGGATTGGACGCCGGATCCCATGAAGTATCCGCAAGGTCTCGCTCCCCTCATCGACCACGTCAACCGCTGCGGCATGACCTTTGGTCTCTGGGCGGAACCGGAGATGGTCAGCCCTGACAGCGACCTCTATCGCCGCCACCCGGAGTGGGCCCTCAACCTCGATCCCCTGCCCCGGGCCACGGGACGCCACCAACTGGTGCTGGACCTGTCCCTGCCGGCGGTGAGCGACTACCTCTTTGACCGGCTGCACGCGCTCCTCGTTGCCCACCCGATTGTCTACCTCAAATGGGACATGAACCGCGATCTGACCACCGCCGGTCATGATGGGCGCCCGGCCCACCACGACCAGGTAACGTCCCTCTATGCCCTTATCGATCGCCTGCGGCAGGCGCATCCCGACGTGGAGATCGAGACATGCGCCTCCGGGGGTGCACGGGTGGATTTCGAAATCCTAAAGCGCACCCACCGGGTGTGGATCAGTGACAGTAATGATGCCTTAGAGCGACAGCAAATCCAGCGCGGCTTCAGCCTGTTTTTTCCGCCAGAGATCATGGGCTGCCACGTGGGGCCGACCCACAGCCACACCAGCGGCCGTACCCTTGGTCTGGATTTCCGTGGTATAACGGCCTTCGGCGGCCACCTGGGTCTGGAACTGGATCTGCGCACGTTGCGCCGTGGGGAGATCGACGACCTGAAAGCCCTTATCGCCATCCACAAAGCGCATCGCGACCTCCTCCATGGCGGCCGCCACCTGCGCCTAATGCCGTTGGATCCACAGCGCAGCGGATGGGGTGCTGTGGCCCTGGATCGGCGGGAGGCGATCTACGCCCTGATGCAGGTGGAAACACCGGCACCCGGCGCCTCCTTGCGGGTGACCTTACCGGGACTCGCACCGCAAACCCCATATCGCGTCAAACCGCTGCTGCCGGGGGTCGAGACAAGGACCGCTCGCACGCCGACGCCACCCTGGTATGCCGAGGGTCTTTTGGCCACCGGTGAACTCCTCGCCAAGGCCGGCCTGCATGTCGCCCTGCCCAATCCGGCCTCGGGCATGCTGCTCAAAGCGGTCGCGGAGGAAACCTAATCCAGGGCCGATTGGTGCTGGAGGATGGAAAACCGGTGGACAGCGTGACCGCGCAACGACCGGCACCTCTCCGCAGATATGGCCATCACCGTCAATACGCTCAGCTCACCATGGGCGAAGACCTACCTGGGAATCTCATGATCGGAACCTACTACTACCCGGAGCAATGGCCCTCTAAGGACTGGGCGGCCGACTTCAAACGGATGCGGGCCATGGGCCTTCGTCACGTCCACATGGCCGAGTTCGCCTGGGTCCAGTTAGAGCCCCGCGAAGGCGAGTTCAGGTTCGACTGGCTGGATGCGGCCGTCGACCTCGCCGAAGCAAACGACCTGGACATCATTTTGTGCACGCCGACGGCCACCCCACCGGTATGGGTGGCCCTGGATTATCCGGATGCACTCATGGTAAGGGCCAACGGCCGCCGGGTCACCCACGGGTCGCGTGCCCAGCGCTGTGTCAACGCGCCGGCTTTCAATCGGCTGGCGGGGCGCATAACCACCAAAATGGCGCAGCGCTATGGGCAGCTTGGACGGGTGATCGGCTGGCAGCTCGACAACGAAATCGGGCACTACGTCAACGCGCCTTGCCACTGTCCCGCCTGTGAGCGCGCCTTCCGACAATACCTGCAAGCGCGCTATGGGGAGATCGGCACGCTCAACCAGGCCTGGGGGACCGATTTCTGGTCCCAGAACTACGACAGCTTCGATCAGATAGCGCTGCCCAATCCGG
>JAAUYD010116929.1_pt1 | contig 15575 bp, 10 predicted proteins | sample 7278101 | NCBI WGS metagenome assembly JAAUYD01 (sample SAMN14350128, study PRJNA611818) | marine sediment metagenome | isolation source: surface marine sediment (0.6m) | place: French Polynesia: Moorea | collected 2018-08 | reverse complement strand
GGCGTTGCTGATTTGAAGTATGAAATTGGTTTTTTGGCTATCAAAAACTCTTGTTCCAGACGCGAAATTGCCTCTTTCAGAGGAGCTGAGTCGCACAGCGACACGCTTCGCGGTAAGCAAAGCTATGCCGTAGGCTTTACGCTAACGCGTCTGGAACATCTCGATTCATACCGCGATTCAGCAACGCCGAAAAAAGAATGCGACACATGGTTGGTAGGGGCGCGGAAACCGCGCCCCTACAAGTTGGATATGTTACAAACATTTTGTGATTTGGTATTACTTTAATTGTGCTGCTTCTAAACGGACTGCCTGACATCTTGCATGGATGTTACGGGAAACTGCATTCTTTGTACAGGGCTGGTAAATTCTACGGGTACACCCAAAGCATCTCCTATACATACACCTATTAAACCAGACAAAGTTGGCGTTTTTTTGACATTATTTAATCTCCAATTTTAATCTCCAATAAATTATCAAAAACACCAAGCTACTTGCAGACGAAAAATTAAATAATTTGTTCCATATTTGATTTGAAAAATTTTCTACTTGTGCCACTTTAAAAAGTGTCATTAATGGCTGTAATTTAGCATAAAAAATGTCATGCAGCCATATTTATTATCTGATCAAACTAACAAGTTGCACTTCCAAAAAGGATAAGCAGGAGGCAGAGCCTCAACTCCCCTGGTTACCAGCGTAGATACACAAATTTTACCTCACCCCTTCCCCTCTCCTTATTAAGGAGAGGGGTGGCTTTAGCCGGGGTGAGGTTCTGACTGTATTCTATAAGCGTGAAAAGCGTTATATTATCTTTTCAAAGAGACAATCTTCATGGCGGCGTACTATTTTAACACTTGTAATATTAAGTTCTAATTATTCAAAATTGCAGAAAAATATTTGGAACCTTTTAGTTTTATTTTCGACATGGGATGTAACAGCAACCCCCTACAAAATTTGGTAAAAATTATGCAACGTCTTTTTAAGTCTTTAGTAACAATTTCTGCATTATCTACTTTGGTGATTTCTCCCCTTGTCTTGTCTGCAAATCCAGCAGCGGCTGAAAGCAATAATAAAGGAACTGATGCTTCCTATGTTGGTGCAGGTATTGGAGGTGGTATTACCAATGGTGGTGCTGATAACGATGCAGCGACTTTTTCTGGTAATCTCACGGGTCGTGTCAAGTTACCAAAACTACCAGTGTCTGCACGTACTCAGATTATCTGGACTAATGATACAACTGCAATTATACCGCAAATTTCTGTAGATGCACCTATCTTAAAAGGTACTAATGCTTACGTTGGTGTTGGTTACTCTTTTGTAGAAGCCAAAGATGGTAGACAAAATTCTGGTGTAGGTAACCGAGATGCCGTCGCAGTAACCGTTGGGGTAGAATCTGAGGTGGTGAAAAATATCTTAGTTTACAGTAATGCAACTGTGGGAATTGATGCTTACGAAAATTCCTCTGCTTCAGCTGTTAACGTTGGTGGTGGTATTGCTTATCGCTTCAAATAATCACGACTAGGGATTAATAGTTAACAGTTAGCAGTTGGGAGTCTGGAGTTGGGAGTTAACAGTTAACTGTTACGACAAAAAAATCCTCATAACTCCCTATTACCTATTACCCATTACCCATTATTAGTAATATTGCTGGGTTTGTTAAGTGTTACATCACTGAGAAATCCAGCTTTTTGCCGTCGTGGTAAAATAACTTGTATTATTCATCTAAATTCCGACCGGATTACCGGAAAACACTAACCGAATGGGTGTTTATAATACCCTGATTCGGTATTTACTGATGCCTGATTGAGAAACAATACAATTGCAATGGTTAACTCTGCTCCTCCCCCGACTGATAGCCCTAAACTTTCTAAATTAGAAGGTATCAAGGAACGTAGTAATTATTTACGCGAACCTGTGGCTACCGAATTACTTCAGGATACAACTCACTTTAGCGAAGAAGCGATACAAATTCTTAAATTTCATGGTTCTTATCAGCAGGATAACCGTGACAATCGGGTTAAAGGACAGGAAAAAGATTACCAGTTAATGCTGCGTACCAGGAGTCCTGGTGGGTTTATTCCACCACAACTTTACCTGACTTTAGACCGGTTGGCTGATGAATATGGTAACCATACCATGCGTGTAACTACTCGCCAAGGGTTTCAGTTGCACGGTATTTTGAAAAAAAATCTCAAGGCAACCATTGCTGCTATTGTTAAGAGTATGGGTTCCACTTTGGGTGCTTGTGGGGACCTTAACCGTAATGTAATGGCACCTCCAGCCCCGTTTAAAAATAAGCCAGAATATCAATATGCTTGGGAATATGCTAACAATATTGCTGACTTATTAACGCCGCAAACAGGTGCTTATTACGAAATTTGGCTGGATGGGGAAAAAGCAATTAGTGGGGAAGAAAACCCCGAAGTCAAAGCTGCACGACAACGTAATGGTACTGGAACTCTGTTCCATGACAAGGAAGAACCCATTTATGGTACTCAGTATATGCCACGCAAGTTTAAGGCTTGTGTAACGGTTCCTGGGGACAATTCCGTTGATTTATATACCCAAGACCTAACTCTGGTGGTTATTACTAATGACAAGGGAGAATTAGAAGGTTTTAATGTCTTTGCTGGTGGTGGTTTAGGAAGAACTCACAATAAGGAAGAAACTTTTGCACGCATGGCAGATCCAATTTGCTATGTATCAAAGGATGATGTTTATCAACTCGTGAAAGCAGTTGTCGCTACTCAAAGGGATTATGGCGATCGCGTAAATCGTCGTCATGCGAGATTAAAATATCTTATCCATGATTGGGGTGTGGAACGGTTCCGTTCTAAGGTCGAACAATATTTTGGCAAGTCTGTTGAACCGTTGAAAGAATTACCAGAGTTTAAATATTACGATTTCCTGGGCTGGAACGAACAAGGAGACGGGAAGTTATTTCTAGGTATTTCTATTGAGAATGGTCGTGTAAAAGATGAAGGTTCATGGCAACTTAAAACTGCTTTACGGGAAATTGTCCAGCAGTTTAACTTACCTATCCGTTTGACGGGAAACCACAATCTGATTTTCTACGACATCGAAGCAGAAGATAAATCTGCCATTCAAGCAATTCTTGACCGTTGCGGGGTTGTCAGCAATCCAGGAGATATCGAATCCCTTGTCCGTTATGCTATGGCTTGTCCTGCTTTGCCTACCTGTGGCTTAGCAATTACGGAATCAGAACGGGCAATTCCCGGCATTTTAGAGCGAATTCGGACTTTGCTGGATAAATTAGGTTTACAAGATGAACATTTTGTGGTAAGAATGACTGGTTGCCCTAATGGCTGTGCCCGTCCTTATATGGCAGAATTGGGTTTTGTGGGTAGCGCACCAGAATCTTACCAAGTGTGGCTGGGTGGTTCCCCGAATCAAACTAGGTTGGCACAAGCTTATGTGCAAAAGCTACACCATAATGACTTGGAAACCTTCCTAGAGCCGATTTTTGTCTACTTCAAAAAGTCCCGGAATCAAGGGGAAAGTTTTGGTGATTTTTGCGCCAGGGTTGGGTTTGATGCTCTCCGTGAATTTACGGAAGGATATAAGCCTGGTAGTACAAAAGGAAACAAAGCTCGTCACAGAATTACTGTGCGGGATGATGTTTATGACCAGTTGAAAGCAGCCGCAGACACTCAAAATACATCTATGACTGAGTTGGTGAATCAAGCGTTGAAACAGTACTTAAACTTGTCCTAGAGTTTTTTCTTTGTGTCTTAAGTAAGTGGGTCAAATTAAATATAAAACCTCACCCCCATCCCCTCTCCTACCCTCACCCCTAACCCCTCTCCCATTGGGAGAGGGGGAAAAGGAGAGGGGTGTCCGGAGGACGGGGTGAGGTTTTATCTTACATTTAATTGTACCTACCTATAATTGTACCTACCTACTTAGTGTGTTAGTGGTTTAAACACAAAGCCACTCTAGTAACTGTATTCCAGCAGGGTAGACATGAAGACACGAAGAAGAAAGAAATAAGTGCATACTTTGGTAAATTCCTAGGGGGAGGGTGGAACTTGTAACTGTTTGGAAGAGGGATTGTTTTCTTGGACTAGTTGATAGTGAAATCCCCCCACTCCACCATTGCACTCTGTACCGGAACCTTCAGTTACTTGAACAAGAACTGATTTTCTATCAGCAGGTTCCCCTTGGTTAAATTTGAGTCTATGTCCAGAAGTTTTAGAGGCTGGTAAATCGATGTTAGACAGATTTTTTAATACAGTCTCACGACTGGGATTTTTGGATTCTTCCATCTCTATTGCTTCGATAAAAGCTTGAGTCGCATCATAAGCACCAGCAGTTAGCCAATTAATTCCACCTTCCCATATTTTGCAAGAATGCGTCGCAAATTGTTTGGAATTAGGTTCTTGTGCAAACCAGGGAATTGGTATTACTAAGCCTTCAAGAGATTTTTTACCTCGTCTCAAATTATCCCCACCATACAAATTATCTCCTCCCATGAGTAGCAACTTTAGATTTTGGGAGTATGCTTGGTCAGTTTTTTCTTTTTCCCGAGCTATATTAATAACGACAGGAATGTGTTCCATACCTGGGAAAAATGCAGCCGCATCAGCATTATAGTCAAATATAGTGCTAAATTTAGCATTTTTATTATCTGCCAAATTTACTACTTTTGGTTCTGTTCCACCTTTTTTGATAAAAGCTGTTTTAAATGCTTCCTTTAAGCTGTCACTGTATATGTCGCCATCTGTAGAGAAAATTACAACTCGCTTAATATTTTGTTTGATTGCATATTCAGCTAATGTTTTACCAGCTACAGCATCAGAAGGAATTGTTCTAAAAAATACTTTTTTCTTTGATTTATCCCAACTTAATTTAGTGCTGGTACTAGTAGCAGATATCATTGCTAAACCAGCTTTATCGTACACTTTTAGTGCAAACCTACTAAGTTCACTAGTATTGTGTCCAATAACACCGAGAACCCTTTTATCTTTCACGAATTCTTCAGCAATTCTTCTAGTCTGGTCTTTATTACCATTATCGTCAGCAATTACGATATTCAGCAATGGAAGATTTAAATTATCTTCACGATTCTTGTTAAAGTTATCCTGTGCTTGTGCAACTCCTCGCAATATTTCTTTCGCTACTTCTCTTCTTGCATTTATTGGTACAGCAACTGCTAAAGTGAGATACTTAATATTTTTATCTTTGTACCGTTGACGTGCTAATGCATTATTGTGATAAATCAGTAATTCTGGTTCATTTTTATCAACTTCTCTAGCAGTTTCAAAAAAAAAGCTGGCTGTTTTGTAATCACGTTTTTTAAAAGATTGAACAGCTTCTGTATAATAAAAATTATTATTGAAACGAAAGAAGTTTTCTTCTCCTTCGCTAAATTTTTCTGGTTCTAATATGTATGGCTGATATATAGCCTGAATATATTTAAAGCTCAGCCCTAAAAATAATCCAATTATAATACCCAATAAACTAGTGCTTATCAGCGAAATATTGAAATTTTTCCGGTAATTTTGTCTTTCCAGTTCTAAGCTTGCATTTAGAAATTGATAATCTTCATCACTCAAGATTTTATCAGTCTTCCATGCTAAAGCTTGACGTAATTTTTTACCTTGTAATAACCAAGACTGTTTTTTATCAGTCTTCCATCCTAATAACTCTTCTTCATAAGGTTTTCTATCTTTGAAGATTTCAGATACCCATTTTTCATCAAAGACAGATTGATAAATGGGATTATAAATTTTGATTTTTTTATTATCTATTATTGCTAAACCAGATAGAATCAATTCCTTTTGTACCAGGTTATCATCAGTCTTTAACTCTGGCTGCTGTAAAAGTTCTAGATATAGCTTTAGCAATTGAAAAGTAGGTTGTTGACTATTGATAATCCTGTCTCGAATTGTCCTCAAATGCTGTGGGTTATCCTGTTCTTCCCAATTATCAATTATTTTGGATTTAACAATTTGTCTAACCGAATCAGATATCGCTCTTTCTTCAACGGGGATAGCTTCTTTAGAATCTACAATAATTTCACATATTTTTTGAGTGAGAAAGGGTTGACCACTAGTCCATTTTAAAACTTCTCGTAATATATATTCAGCAGTTTTAGAGTCACTAACTTTACTTTGTAAACCTTGAGTAAGAGGTCGAGCTTGTTCAAATGAAAAAGGATTTAATTGAATTGCTTCCCCAATGTTAAAAGGTGTGCGTTTCCTATCTTCGATTAGTTGAGGTGGTGTAGCTACTCCTAACAATGCAAAAGTAATTCGGTTGTATTTTGGATTATTAGTACGCTGGTTATAGCAATATCTAATCAAAGCAAAAAAATCATCTGTGGAAAAATCCAAACTTAAAACTGTATCTATTTCGTCTATAAAAATAACAATATTTTCAGTAACTTCTGTTAATAACTTTCTTTCAATAAAATCACGGAAACGGTCAACAGGGGATTGCAACTTTTGCTCTCTCCACCAACTTGATAATCCCTGGGTGTCTAAGCCACATTTATCTGCTACATTTTGGATAAAACTAAAATACCACTGCTCGATGGTAACTCCTTTAGTCCCAAATCCCTCTAAACTAATGTAAACACACCTAAAGCCTTCTTTTCGTAACTTCTGACTAACTCGTACCTGCAAGCTAGATTTACCCATTTGTCGGGAATTAAACACATAACAAAATTGACCATTTTTAATTCCTTGATAAAGGTCTGTATCAGCCTGTCGCTCTATATAACTAGGAACATCAGGGTTTAAAGTTCCGCCAACTTGATAGTATTTTTTCAGCATTTATTTTGCGTTGCTCCTTAAAGATTAATACGGAAAAATTGACGATATAATTTGCAGCGTGGCTGGGCTAAATTGTTTTTTTCGAGCGTTATTAATCCTAAACGTTGCAAGTTCCTTTTTTGATTGAAACGTAACTGAATCGGTTGGTTTTCCTCTGCATTGACAACTTCCTTAAATGCTTGATTCAAGTCGGAATTGTTTTCCAGAATTTCTAAAAGTTCCTGTAGATGGTTATTATATGGACCATTAAGGGTAGGAGCAACTTCCAAGAATTGTTCTAGCGTAGAGTTATGAAGCCGAATGTATTCCAGACACTTTCGCACTAACAGGGGATGTCCTCCAACAAGATCCATCAGTTGCTGAACTTCTGCATCTGTCCAATTCAGTCCATGAAGCTGTACCAAATCGTGAACTTCCTCTGTCTTAAATTCCGGTAAATCAACCACAAATCCAACGTTACTCAGGGGAGAGTTATTGATATCTAAAGATGCATATACTTCAGTAGAATGTACAATTATCAAACGGAGTTTTTGCCACGTATGGCTATCTAAATCCCCTTGCTGTGCATTGGTATGCCAATTTCGTATCAGTTTGCAAAAGTCTGGAGCAATTTCCGGGTGTTCAAAAATCAAATCGACATTATCTAAAGCTAATATTAAAGGGCGAGAATTTGCTCTCAATACGTGATTCTGAAAGTAACGGGTTACTCTGTCAACAGGAGTTCCTGAATTGTTCCAATAATCATCGAACTTATTGGGTAGATTTAAATTGTTGCTGATTCCAACACAGAATGACTGTAAGAATTCTTCTAAAGTCGAAACTGTGCTATCTACTAAATCTCTACAGTTCAGTCTAACCCTTTGGTAGCGTTTCTCTCTTGCATAAATAAGAATCTGGTTCATCAGCAATGTTTTCCCCATCTGGTGAGGTGCTTTGATGCGGATTAAAGAAGCTGGCTTTTGAATTTCTTCATAACAATAATCTTCGATAGAAGAACGCTGGACATGAAAAATATCTGCTCTCTTTATCCGCAGAACAGGGGTTAAGTTTTCTGGAATATCTTCCATTTGAATCTGCAAACAGCCAATGTCAAAAGCATTGTCAATGGAACGATTTGCTCCCAGTGCGGTATAAAAACCAATAGAGAAATTAATCGCAGCTTGATCCCCAATTGCTTTTTTCATACCAATGACAAAAGGGATATGCTCAACAATAGCTTGTGCTTGAATGTCTGAATAACAAGCATTCAACACCACACAATTAACTTGATCCGCTACCAATCTAAATAGGTCAGCTAAAGCTTTGGGTGTAACTGGTCCAGTTGTACCCGACTCATTTTCAAAGCAAAGCTCACCAGTACTTGCACCATGACCAGAAAAATGTACAATATGAGGCTGAAAATGCAATATTTTTTGGCTCATATCTCCTGGACGCGCAGACAGTGCAAAATCCAACTGAAATCTTTCTGGTTGGTTAGCTTGTCGTAATCTTTCTTGAATATCTCGCAATTCCTGTTGTAAACGGAGTCTAGCAGTATCGGTAGGTTCAGCAGTCAAAAATAAAATTCTAATGTGGCTATCGTCGTGCATCCAAAATTGCTCCATTAGTTAGTAAGATTACTTATGAGTGTTTTTGAGGTTATTGATAATAAACAATTTTCCAAAATTGTCAACAGTGAAATTATTTAATTTTTTACAACCCACATTCCACACCCTAGGGTGTCACACAGCATAATCACTTAATTTTTTCTCTTATGTCAGCTATAAATTCTCCTAACAAAACTTTTAGTTTTCGTTATTCTACTAGTATAACGAGCGCGTAAATAAACCAATCTAAACAGCCCAAAAGCCTCCTATCTAAGCATTTTTAATTGTTTTATAGGACTACTATTTGATTTTTGTTGGCTTAGTCTACGCTGTGCGCTTAGGGAACTCAGTACACTTTCTGTTCCCAATTCCCAATTCCCTGTTAAGAGTTCCCTGTTAAGAGTTCCCTCCCCCTACAACTCAATTCACAAATCAAACCGAATTCCTATAGTTTCTATGTCCCAACTCCAACGAATAGCGATCGCACCTTCTCAATTTCAACAAGAACTTATATTACTGACATCGCAACAATTACATTATCTGCGTCGTGTTTTGCGCTTGGGAGATGGCGATCGCTTTATTGCCATGGATGGGATGGGAAAATGGTGGTTAGCGCAGCTAGCAGGGGAACAAGCACGGGTTTTAGAACCATTGGTGGTAGAAACGGAGTTAGGTGTAGCCATTACCTTGATGGTGGCTTTACCTAAGGGAAATGCCTTTGATGATATTGTCCGTTTTTGTACTGAATTGGGTGTAACTTGTATTGCTCCAGTGTTGAGCGATCGCACTTTGCTGAAACCCAGTCCCCAGAAGGTAGAACGTTGGCGACGCATTGCTCAGGAAGCGGCGGAACAATCGGAGCGTGCTTTTATACCTACTGTTTTGGAACCTGTTTCTTTTAATACGGCTTTGACATCTAGTAGTGCAACTCACCGTTTTATTTGTGAGGGGCGTGGTAATTATCCTCACCTCAAGGATATGATTCAAGGATTGTCTGTAAATTCTGAAGTTGTAATTGCTACGGGACCTGAAGGAGGATGGACCCAAAAGGAACTTGAATGTGCAATTGCAGCTGGTTTTGAACCCGTGTCCCTCGGTCATCGTATCCTCAGGGCTGTCACAGCACCAATTGTGGCTCTATCCTTGCTTTCCGCTATTTGTGAAGTATAAAGTAGTTATATCTCACGTAAAGACGCAGAGGTGCAAAAGTTTCTTTGGGGTATTTGGGTGAGTTATATTTTCCAGAATATTTTATACTTTGTTATGTATGCTTGAGCAAGTTGTCGCCGCTTTTGAGGAAAAAGACTATCGTAGTGCCGCAAAATTACTGAAAAAATTGTTACAACAATCACCTGATAATCCTTGGGTGCAGTTCTATGTGGGACGGTTACATGAAGTGTCGGGGAAACGTCAGGAAGCAGAAAAGGTGTATCGACGACTGCTGCGGGATACGATGAATACTAAGATAATTACTCAAGCACGTCAGGGTTTACAAAGACTGCAAGATATTGAACAAGCAGAACGAAAACGCGCTATAGACGCAGCTACAAGTGATATAGAGAATACGGAAGCGGGAGTATTAGTTTTAGAACCTCTCGCTCATGAATTAAAGAAAGAAGCAGCGCAAAAGTTTGCCCAAATTATGCAGATAGATGCTTATAGCGCTCGTTTGTTGTTACCTAGTCGTGGTTGGCGATTTTATCGTAGTGGTGCTGTGGGAGAGCTTAAATTTTATGGAGAACAGCTAAAAAATGCTGGTATTCCTTGTTTTTGGAGCAAAATATCAGCCATTGAGTCAATTAAAGTCTTTCAAGTTGAATATTTCACGGAATTTGACCCCAAACCGACTGTGGTTTGTCGCAATCAAGCAAATCAACTTGGTTCTCTCAGCTTTGATTGGTCGGAAGTCACAGCACGGGTGTTGGGACTTTTACCCATTTTTGAAGAGGTTATAGATGTTGATGCTCGTCGGAAGTTAAAACGCAAAACCAAAACCCAAGACTATTTTCAATTTTGCGATTTACACTTACCCGGTAGGGGTTGTATTTTGCGATTTTATGACAATGGTTATGAATTTAAGCAAGGAATAGAAATTACTCCCCAATCTAGCCAAAATACAATCCGCATTAATTGGAATAGTTTGATGAAAATGATTGAGAATAAGTTACCTCAAGCTCAACTTTGGTCAGATTTTGCACCTTTTGCAGAAACAGTTTTAGACCAAACAGAAATCCTCGCTCAAATTTCCTCTCATATACATTTGTTTCGCAGGGAAGAAACTAATTGGGATCCCGCTTTTCAATTATATAGTGGGCTGATTTTTGTAAACTATTGTAAATAATATCTATAGTATCTGTAGGGTGCGTTATGACTTTAGTCTAAGAGGATGTTTGTCAAGTCTAAAAGATTACTAAAAACCTCACTTCTTATCTCTCTCCTAGGAGGAAACAGACTTTGAAACCCCTATTTTTCTGTTCCCCTTCCAGCATTAAAAGTTTTTCCGCTTCCCTCTCCTTCTAGGAGAGGGTTTCCCCCAGGGGTTAGGGGTTAGGTTTCCAGGGTTTTGATGTTCAACATAATACTTTTCAAACATCCTCTAACGCACCAATATGATTACTCCCATCCTGCTAGAAGATTACCGAATTGAGTCAGAGGGGGAAGAATGGGAAGAGGAGGAGAAAGTTTTACAGGTAATCTTAGGATAAGTAGGTCGGTACAAATAAAACAAAGCAGTTAGGGTCGTCATTTGTCATTGGTCATTGGTCATTGGTAAAGGTTTCAGGGCTATTTACGTTTCGTAACATAGTTATATTTATTTCCGTCGATTTACTTACCGAAAGGAGTATTCTATAGTTTAGAAGTTGTTTGAAAAGTATTGTTATTAACATCAAAACCCTGGAAACCTAACTAGGGAATGGGGGTTTCAAAGTCTCTGGACTAGTAGGAGAGAGATAAGAACTGAGGTTTTTAGTAAGCTTTTAGACTTTCCAAATATCCTCTGAGTACACTGTATCGGTGGACTCACCTTGTAGGATGCGTGTCTCACCTTTTCCAGTTAATTAGGCAAAGGAGACTCCCACCCTACAATTGGATAGTTTATTCCATCATCCATTTTTGCATGGCAAGCCCAATTAAATGTAAATTTAATACTTTATATTTTCATTTTTAAGGATAATTACGAGTTGACAAACTTCATTTTTGCTTGATTTTAACTTGTCATGAATGACCGTTAATTCACCGTAAATAGCTGTAAACTCCACAGCGCCAAGATGAGCAATAGCCCAAACCCTGACTTGTCAATTCGCAAAACAGGTTTTGTATATTTTGTATAAAATTTATTTAAAGTTTAATCGAATACTGAATTGAATACTGAATTTTTGGTTTATGATAAATTTAGTTAGGGTCATCTAAGCTTCAGGTTTTTTACGGTTAACAGATCCAAGATTTTTTTATATGTTAATAGAATAGTTGCATGATAGTTGCATTATATAAAAATCAACTATTTGGCTTGATTTTATTGATAAAAAAATTTGTTGTTAGCTCAAATAGAAAACTTTGATGGGGATAATTTTAGATTAATGTAAATTTAAAATTCAAATTCCCAAGTTCAAAATCCAAGCATTACCAAAAGACCTCAAAAGATATTACTTATGCTGATGACACTTCAGGAATCTCAAATCCCAACCGACTATACCAAAAGCCTTGCACTTTTTCCTCTGACTCAGACAATCTTGACAAAAACAACTGCGCAACGTGCAATCGCTTTTATTGACTCTTCTGTAGAAAACTATCAGAGTCTCATAGCTGGAGTCGTTTCAGGGACGGAGGTAGTAGTACTTGATAGCAATCAGGATGGTGTAGAACAAATTACAGAAATTCTGAGCGATCGCACAGACATTAATAGTTTACATATTGTTTCTCACGGTTCCCCTGGCTGCCTATATCTTGGTAATAGTGAACTCAGCCTCGATACTCTTAACCATTATACCAATCAGCTTAAAACTTGGGCTGTTGCATCCTCCAATATTTTCCTCTACGGTTGTCAGGTTGCTGCAGGGGATGCGGGAGAAGAATTTTTGTCAAAACTCCACCACCTCACCAAAGCCAATATAGCCGCTTCTGCAAATCTCACAGGGAGTGCTGATCAAGGAGGAGACTGGGAACTTGAGGTTATTAAGGGGAATATTAAGACATCCTTAGTCTTTGAACCCCAGGTGAGAGAAGCCTATGCTGGAGTATTAGGGACTTTCACAGTTACCACTGCTAATGATGATGGGGATGGAGAAGATACAGGTCTTTCCTTACGAGAGGCGATCGCTTTGGCTAATGCTTCTGAGGGAGAGGATACCATTGTATTCGACTCTAGTTTGAGTGGAGAGATTATCACTCTCACCCTAGGAGAGTTAGGAATTACCGATGATTTAATTATCGATGGTTTAGGTGCAGACCAATTAACTATTAGTGCTAATCATACTTCCCGTATCTTCAATATAAACGATGGTGATGCTAGTAATCAAATTAATGTTGAGATTGAAGGGTTAACTATTACTGATGGTAATTCAGATGAGGGTGCTGGTATTTTCAGTACCGAGAATCTGACGATCACTGAAAGTACTGTTACTGACAATACGGCTCAAATTCGTGGTGGTGGTATTTTCAACGATGGGGGTACTCTCACTGTTATTGAAAGCACTGTCAGTAATAATACGGCTTTGACTCGCTCTGGTGGTGGAATTAGCAACACTGGGGTTTTGAACATTATTGACAGTAACGTTACTGGTAATAGCGCTGCCACTGCTGGTGGGGCTATCGCTAACAATAGTACTGGTGTCGTGACAGTAACTAACAGTACTTTAACTGCTAATACAGCAGTTCGTTTTGGCGGTGCCATCGCAAACTCTGGTACTGTAACTATCAATGAAAGTGTCGTTAGTGATAACACGGCTACTTCCCTTGGTGGCGGTATTTTTAATGATAGTGGTAATCTTATTGTCAACGACAGTACCCTTAGTGGCAATACTGCTCAGTTTGGTGGTGCTATCCACACTCAATTTTTTGGGACTGCTACCATCAACGATAGTACAATTAGTGGCAACACAGCTACTACTGGTGGTGGTGCCATTGTCAACGCAGATAGTGTTCTTGAGGTTAACGATAGTACAATCACAGATAATACTGCTCCTATCGGCGGTGGCGTTGTTAACGTTGATACAACTGCTCCCGTTCCATTAACTCCCACTACCACAGTTACGAACAGTATTATAGCTGGTAATGATAATAACGATATTGCAGGTATTGGAGAGAACACTGACTTTATCAGTGGTGGTAACAATATAATTGGAAATGGTGATGGTGCTGGTGGTTTAACTGATGATGTTAATGACGACCTTGTAGGGACTACAGACAACCCCATTGACCCATTTTTGGGTTCTTTGTCTAATAGTCTTTATATTAGAGGTGATAGTAGTAATAATAACCTCAGCGGCAAATCAGGCAACGACTCAATCAAAGGCTTAGAGGGCAATGACACCCTGAGTGGCGGTGCAGGTAATGATACCCTAAAAGGTGGTAAGTACAACGACCAACTTTGGGGTGGTAGTGATGATGACTTACTCAAAGGGAATCAAAATAACGATACCCTTTATGGTGGTACGGGTGACGATACCCTAAAAGGTGGTAAGGACAACGACCGACTTGTGGGTGGCAGTGGTGATGATACCCTAAAAGGCGATCAAAATAACGATACCCTTTATGGCGGTTGGGATAATGATAGTTTAGAAGGTGGTAAGGACAACGACCTACTTGTGGGTGGCAGTGGTGATGATACCCTAAAAGGCGATCAAAATAACGATACCCTTTATGGTGGTACGGGTAATGATGCTTTAGAAGGTGGTAAGGACAACGACGAACTTTGGGGTGGCAGTGGTAATGATTTTCTCAAAGGCGATCAAAATAACGATACCCTTTATGGCGGTACCGGTAATGATAGTTTAGAAGGTGGTAAAGACAACGACGAACTTTTGGGTGGTAGTGGTGATGACTTACTCAAAGGTGGACAAGGTGATGATTTACTGCGGGGTGGTTATGGCAATGACACCCTTAGAGGTGGTCAAAATGCCGATATCTTTATTTTAGCACTAGGTGAAGGAACCGATACCATTGAAGATTTCCGACAAGGTGCAGATCGGATTGGATTAGCTGGTGGATTAATGTTCAGCGATCTGAATTTCTCGGGTGACAACATTATGGTTGGTAGTGAAACCTTAGCAATTGTGACAGGAATGGATACCACGACTCTAAACTCTTGGGATTTTACTATAGTCGTCTAACTTCTTTTGTGACAGGGTGGATAATACCCACCCTACAATAATCTAATTAGAGAGTATTAGTGGTCTGTCCCATTAGTTTTGATAGCTAGTTTTATAGTCATATTTATATGACTTTGACTATTAGACTGGGACTTATAGTCCCAGGTGGGTGTGATGGAAACCCCTCAGAATTAATGGGACAAACCATTAGTCTGTCAACATAGTTTTGAGGGATAACCAATCTTGAAAAGGATTACTCCAAAATCAAGGTTACATAAATCTCTCCATCATTTCAAACTTGACAGACTATAGCAGTTTTCACTTCAGTCCAATACACTAAGAACCTCACCCTATGAACCCTCTCCTACCCTACGGGAAGCCACTCCGTGTCTATAGTAAGGAGAGGGATGTCCGGTCTTGTCAGGGTGAGGTTAAATTTGTATTGCACCCAACCGAAAACCGCTATATTGCTTACCGTACATCCACTATCTATGCACAAGCTTTTTTCAGTTCAAAAAGTACGAGAGAATGTCATCAAGCTGCTAGAGATTATAGTTATACAATGATTATTTCTTCCGATAAATATGAAATTTTTGGCTGTCATGGATACCAACGAAAGCAAACCCAGCTTGTTCCATGATTTCTTCTTTTTTGCATTCCTTAGCGAAATTAAATTTAAGTTTCTGTTGAGACAATACCTTACCGTCCTTCTTGAAGAAATAACCAAAGATTTGAATATTACTTAAAATTCCACTTAACATAGATCCTTTAAATAAATATAGGATTACTATTTGATTTTTGAACAGAACTCAGTACACTTTCTATTCCCTGTTAAGAGTTTCCTGTTCCCTCCCCCTATAAGTCAATTCAGAAATCAAACCGGATTC
>JAAUYD010064316.1_pt1 | contig 15580 bp, 13 predicted proteins | sample 7278101 | NCBI WGS metagenome assembly JAAUYD01 (sample SAMN14350128, study PRJNA611818) | marine sediment metagenome | isolation source: surface marine sediment (0.6m) | place: French Polynesia: Moorea | collected 2018-08 | reverse complement strand
TCACGACACCGCCGGCCGTCATACCGGGTCCCCATGCGGCAGCCGGTTCGGGACCTCGTGCTGTCGGGCCGACACCAGATCCACGAGGAGCCGCTGCGCGCCGGCTTCCGGCCCAGCCCCCGGCCGAGCGGCGGCGACCAGGACCAGGGCGTCGTCGCGGTCGAGGCCCAGCCGCAGGAGGACGCAGACCGCGGTCGTTCCGGCGCGGCCGATCCCGGCGCCGCAGTGCACCACGAGCTCGCGACCAGCACGAAGCGCGTCGACCAAGCGATCGACGAACGGCAGCATCCGGTCGATCGGCGGCGCGTGCAGATCGTGGATGGGAAACCACAGCGCCCGCTCACCATCCGGCGCGTGCCGGTCGAGCCACGCCACGTACGCGGGATACCGTTCGGCGAGCTCGTGGCGCTCGCAGAGGCAGACGACGGTCGCCTGCGACATTGCCGGTTCGGCCCACTGCCCTGCGCCGATTGCGTGCTTGCCGCACAACCACAGCCGGCCCGGCAGCTCGGCCGGGAGGCGGATCGGATCGACCCCGCCGTCGCGCTGCCGCTGGGTCAGCCACTCAGTCGCCACGGGCAGGTTCTAGCAGCCCGCTCGGTCGTCGACGACGCCGCGTGCCGTCAGCGCAGGACGGCGCCGACGGCCCGATGCAACTCGTCGTGCAGCCGGACGTTGGCGTCCCGGTCGGTGACCACGCGGGTCACGCTCGGGCCGGGCGTGGTGACGGCGTCGACGAGGTCGACGGCCGCGTCGACGGTCCGGCCGGGCACACCGTGCGCGCCGGCGATCCGCTCGATCTCGGTGCCGTGCGGGGTGCCGAACAGCTGCTCGAACCGCTGGCGCCCGAGCGACGTCGCCTGTGGGAGGAACGAGAAGATGCCCCCACCGTCGTTGTCGACGACGACGATGCGGAGGTCGGCGGACCGAGTCGTGAGCGCGGTGAGTGCGTTGCTGTCGTGCACGAACGCGATGTCACCGACCAGCGCCACCGTCGGACGGCCGGCGAGTGCCCGACCGAGCGCGGTCGACACGACGCCGTCGATGCCGTTGGCGCCCCGATTGGCATGGGCACGCGCAGCGGCGCCGCCGAACCACTCGAGGTCGCGGACGGGCATCGACGACGCGACCACGAGCTCGGCGTCGTCGGCCAGGTGCCCCGCCACCAGCCGCGCCACCGCCGGTTCGCTCAGCGGACCACCCGACAGGGCCTCCTCCAGGGCGGCTTCGGCCCGGTCGTTGGCGTGGCGCCACCGCGCCATCCAGGGCGTGTCGATCGCGCCCGACAGCGGGGCGAGATCATCCAACGTGCAGAACGCGGCGACGTTGCGGTCGGGATCGACCACACCCGGTCCGCCGACCTGGAGCACCGGAGCGCCCGACGCGACCGTCCACTGCGAGAGCACCTTCGAGGCTGGTGCGCGCCCCACGCGGATGACCACCTCGGGGGCGTGGGCCCGCGCGAAGTCGTCGTGGCGCAGCAACGAGTCGAAGGCCGTGACGGAGTTCGCTGCGCCCCGGAGCCCCGACGACGGGTCCGCGAGCACCGGCCAGCCGAGCCGCTCGGCCAGCCGCTCGACCTCGGCGGGATCGACACCCGACCGCCCGCCGGCCACGATGACGCCGCGCTGACGATCGAGGTCGCCGGTGACGGGTCCCGACGTGGCGCGGCCGACGGGGATCGGGAGCGGCGGCCCGATCGGCTCGGGCAGCTCGCCGGCGACTCCGAGCAGCGGCTCGCGGAACGGCAGGTTGAGGTGGACCGGCCCGGTGCGGGCCGTCGAGAACACGCGCTGCGCGAGCGGTCGCCACGACGACGGGTCGGCGTCGTCGGGGGGTTCTGCGTCGTGGAACCAGCGAACCGAGCGGCCGTACAGCTCGATCTGATCGATCGTCTGCGGGGCGCCGATGCCGCGGAGCTCGGGCGGACGGTCTGCCGTGGCGACGATCACCGGTACGTCCGAGAGCCCGGCCTCGACGACCGCCGGGGAGAAGTTGGCCGCCGCCGTGCCACTCGTGCACAACAGCACGGCCGGCACCCCGCCGAGCCCCAACCCGATCGCGACGAAGCCCGCGACCCGCTCGTCGTGGACCACGTGACAGGCGATCTCGGCGCGGGACGCGAGTGCGATCGCCATCGGTGTGCTTCGTGACCCAGGGGCGACGACTGCGTGGGTGACCCCGCAGCGGATCCACTCGTCGACGAGCGTGGCGCAGGCGGTGGCGTTGGCGTCTCCCACCCGGGCCGGTGCTGCGGTCATGCGGTCCGACGATACGGCGCCTAACGTCGTCCACCATGACTGCGCTGCGCGTCGAGATCTGGTCCGACGTCGTGTGCCCCTGGTGCTACATCGGCAAGCGCCGGTTCGAACGTGCGGTCGAGGCACTCGACGGCGAGGTCGCGCTCGACGTCGTGTACCGGCCGTACCAGCTCGACCCGACCGCGTCGCCCGGCAGGACGCAGCCGGTCTTCGAAGCGTACGCCCGCAAGTTCGGCGGTCCCGACCAGGCCCAGATGGTCATCGACCGCGTCACCGAGGCAGCGGCCGGCGACGGGCTCGCCTTCCGCATGGATCGTGCCCTCCGGGCCAACACACTGCTCGCCCACCGGCTGCTCTGGCTCGCCGAGCAGCCCGACTCGCCGGTACCGCAGGACCGGCTGAAGGAGCGCCTGCTGCAGGCCTACTTCGTCGACGGCCTCGACATCGGTGATCCCGACGCGCTCGCCGACTGCGCCGCCGAGGTCGGTTTCCGGCGCGACGAGATCAGATCGTTCCTCGACGGCGAGCGCGGCCGCGCCGAGGTCGCGGCGTTCCTCGAGGAGGCCGCCGATGCAGGCATCAGCGCCGTGCCGACGTTCGTGATCAACCGGCGATGGGCGATCCCCGGCGCTCAGGATCCCGAGACGTTCGTCAACGTCATCCGGCGCCTCAGCGAGAAGGCGACGCTCGAATCGGCCGCCGCCACCACATCGGCTGGGGCCGGTGCCGACGATGCGCCAGGGGACTGACGTCGGGCGGCTCGTCTTCCTCCACGGGTTCACGCAGACCCACCGCCACTGGCACCGCTGTGCCTTCTCGATCGCACGGCGACTCGACCATCCAGACGTGGTGTTCGTCGACCTGCCGGGCCACGGGCTCAGCACCGACGATGCTCGCGGCATCGGCGAGGCCGCCGAGGCGATGACCGACCTGGCGGGCACGGGCACCTACGTCGGCTACTCCATGGGTGGGCGCTACGCACTCCACGCCGCGCTGACCGGCGACGCGCGCGTCGAACGGCTCGTGCTCCTCGGAGCGACCCCGGGGATCGACGCCGACGGCGAGCGCGCCACGCGCCGCACCGCGGACGAGGACCGCGCCCGCCGGATCGGCGAGATCGGCGTCGAGCGCTTCGTCGACGAGTGGCTCGCTGCGCCGCTGTTCTCCACATTGCCCCCGGAACGCGCCGGGCGACGGGAACGGCTGCGCAACACGGCGGCGGGCCTGGCCCACAGCCTGAGGTCGGCCGGCACCGGCGTCCAGGCGTCGCTCTGGGGGCGGCTGGGCGAGGTCGGCATCCCCGCGCTGGTGCTCGCCGGCGAGCTCGACGGCAAGTTCACCGAGATCGGGACCCGCATGGCGGACGCACTCCCGAACGCCGACTTCGCAGTCGTTGCGGGCGCCGGCCACGCCGCGCACGCCGAGCAACCGGACCGGACGGCGGCGATCGTCGCCGACTGGATCCTGCACCAGGCGCAGGACGCTGCGAGGTAGCTCAGCCGATCGAGAGACCGACCGCCAGCAACAGGCCGTACACCAGCTGGAGCCTGCCGGTCTCACCGAGCACGGGTATCAGATCGGCGCCCACCGCTCCGCTGCGGACTCGCCGCACCGGTGACAACGCGAGCACGAGCGATCCGGCGCCGAGCGCCGCCCACGGCCGGTCGAATGCAGCGAGCCCGGCACAGGCGACGGCGCCAGCGACGAGGCCGGTGTAGAACCAGCGCGTCCGCCCGTCCCCCAACCGCACGGCCAGGGTGCGCTTGCCGACCTCGCGATCGGTCGGGATGTCTCGCAGGTTGTTGATCACGAGCAGCGCGCACGCCAGGAAGCCGACGCCGGTCGCTGCGATCCAGGTGACCGCCGGCACGTCGACGATCGCGACGTACGTCGTCCCGACCGTGGCGACGAGCCCGAAGAAGACGAACACGAAGAGCTCGCCGAGGCCGAGGTATCCGTACGGCTTGGGTCCGCCGGTGTATCCCCACGCAGCGACGATCGCTAGGGCGCCGACGAGCAGCAGCCACCACGACGTCGCGATCGCGAGCACCAGGCCGGCGACGGCCGCTGCGAGGAACGTCGCCAGTGCGGCACGCTTGACCGCCGCCGGCGACGCACGCCCACCGGCCACCAAGCGGAGCGGGCCGACGCGGACGTCGTCGGTGCCCCTGACGCCGTCGCTGTAGTCGTTGGCGTAGTTGACGCCCACCTGCAGCAGCAACGAGACGAGCAGGGCGAGCGCCACCCGCCACCACGTCACGCCACCGAGCGAGACACCGGAGACCCCGACGGCGCACCCGGCACCGACGGCGACCGGCACGACGGCGGCCGGCAGGGTCCGCGGGCGAGCGCCCGCCAGCCAGTCGCGCCACGAGGGCGACGGGCCATCGGTCGCGACGGATGTGCCCGGGTGGTCGGGTTGGGGGTCGCTCGTCATGCGTGCGCCATGATGGGGCCATGAGCGAACTCTGGCAACTGGGGGCCCTGGAACTGGCGGCGAAGATCCGTTCGGGCGAGGTGTCCTGCCGGGCCGTCATGGAGGCACATCTCGCTCGCACCGACGACGTGAACCCGCACCTCAACGCGGTGGTGCGGCGCCTCGACGACGAGGCGCTCGCGGCAGCCGACGCGGCCGACGCTGCGCTCGCGCACGACGAAGCGGTCGGGCCGCTGCACGGCGTGCCGTGCACGGTGAAGGAGAACATCGACGTGGCGGGGACGCCGACGACGCAGGGCATCCCAGCGCTGGCAGAAGCCGTGGCACCGGTCGACGCGCCGACCGTCCAACGGATGCGGGCCGCCGGTGCGATCCCGTTCGCGCGCACCAACCTGCCCGACCTGGGCCTGCGGGTCCACACCCGCTCGACGCTCCACGGCCTGACCCGGAACCCGTGGCACCCCGGTGTGACGGCAGGTGGGTCCAGCGGCGGCGAGGCATCGGCCATCGCCGCCGGCATCAGCCCGATCGGTCTCGGCAACGACATCGGCGGGTCACTGCGCAACCCGGCCCACTGCTGCGGCATCGCATCGATCAAGCCCACGGTCGGGGTCGTGCCCATGGCGACCGTCGTCCCGCCGGAGGATCTGATGCTGGCGGCCCAGCAGATGCTGTGCGAGGGCCCGATGGCCCGGCTCGTCGCCGACGTCCGCGCCGGATTCGAAGCCGTAGCCGGATGGAGCGAGCGCGACCCGCGCTCGGTGCCGGCTCGCCTGACCGACCTCGAGCGTGACGAGCGGATCACCGTCGCCGTGATGGCCGACCCGCCCGGCGGCGAGACGCACCCCGAGATCGCGGCCGCCGTCAAGCACGCCGCCGATCACCTGGCCGACCAGGGCCATCACGTGGTCGAGGCCGCGCCGCCCGACTTCGAGGAGACGTCGATGCTCTGGGCGATGCTGTTGATCGCGGACATCAACGCACAGCGCCCGCTGCTCGACCTGGTCATGTCGGAGGAGGCGAGGGGCATCATCGATGCCCTCATCGCGCAGTACCCCGAGCCGACGATGCAGTCGTCGTGCGACCTCCAGGCCGCCCGCTTCAAGCTGATGCGCGACTGGTCGTCGTTCTTCGTCGAGCACCCGATCCTGTTGTCACCGACCTGGGCGTTCCCGGCGTTCGAGCACGATGCCGACACCAACGACGACGACGTCCGCACGATCCTCGGCGACACGCTCCGCCCCGTGCTGCCGGGCAACGTGCTGGGCATCCCCGGCGTCGTCGTCCCGTGCGGCATGGCCGCCGGGCTCCCCGTCGGGGTACAGGTCATCGGCGACAAGTACACCGACCTGCGCTGCCTGACGATCGCCGAGCAGATCCAGCAGGCCGAGGGCGTCCACACACCGATCGACCCCGTCACGGCCTGATCGTTGCTCGTCGCACTCGACCTGCCGGGCGGCGACCGCTTCGTCGACGAGCTGCGACGCGCGTGGGATGCCGGCGATGCCGTGCTCCCCGTCGATCAGCGTCTCCCCCGAGTCGTCAAGCGGCAACTCCTCAGCCGGCTCGGCGCCGGTGCGATCGTCGAGACGTCGGGTGGTCGTCGGTCGCTGTCCGAGGGTCGGCCGACCGAGCCCGGCGACGCACTGGTGGTCGCCACCAGCGGTTCGACCGGGGAACCGAAGGGTGTCGTGCTCACCCACGACGCGGTACGGGCTTCCGCCGAGGCCACGTCGCGCCGCCTCGGCGTCCGCGACGACGACCATTGGCTGGCGTGCCTGCCGATGGCGCACGTCGGTGGGCTCTCGGTCGTCACGCGTGCGCTGCACACCGGTACACGGCTGACGGTGCACCCAGGGTTCGACGCGGCGGCCGTCGAAGGGTCCGGCGCGTCGCTGGTCTCGCTGGTGCCGACCGCGCTGCGCCGCATCGACGCGACCTTGTTCCGGACGATCGTGCTCGGCGGCTCGCCGCCGCCGGCCGATCGACCTGCCAACACGGTGACGACCTACGGCATGACCGAGTCGGGAAGCGGTGTGGTCTACGACCGCCTGCCGCTCGAGGGGGTCGACGTCCGCGTCCTCGACACCGAGATCCACCTACGGTGCCCGATGCTGCTCCGCTGCTACCGGGACGGCACCGATCCGAAAACCTCGGACGGCTGGTTCCCGACCGGTGACCTCGGCGCGCTCGACGACGACGGCCTCCTGACCGTGCACGGGCGCCGCGGCGACCTCATCATCACCGGCGGCGAGAACGTGTGGCCCGACCCGGTCGAAGCACTCCTGCGAGACCACCCCGCTGTCGGCGACGCGGCCGTCGTGGGCGTTGCCGACGACGAGTGGGGCGAGGTGGTGACGGCGCTCATCGTCCCCTCCGAGTCGGAGGTCCCCCTTGCCGAACTGCGCGACTTCGTCAAGGAGCGGGCGCCCGCCCACTGGGCGCCGCGCCGAGTCGTCCTGGTCCGCGAGCTGCCGCGGACGCCCCTCGGCAAGCTCATCCGTCAACAGCTGCCGGCACTGGCCCGGTAACGTCGGCGCCGTGACCGCCCGCACGAACGTCATCTCGCTCGGGCCGGGCGGGCGATGACCGCCGTCGCGGCGCCGGTCGAGCGACCAGCCCTCCCTGGCGCCTACTGGCGGCAATGGTCGGCGAGCGCGATCAGCAACCTCGGCGACGGCATCAACTTCGCGGCGATGCCGCTGCTCGCCCTGACACTCACACGCGACGAGCGCCTCCTCGCGCTGACGGCGTTCGCCACGTTCCTTCCCTGGGTCCTCATCGCCCTGCCGGTCGGGGTCGTCGTCGACCGGCTCGACCGGCAATCGCTCATGGTCGCCGCGAACCTCGTCCGCGTCGGCTTGTTCGCCGTGATCGCCGTCGGCGCCGTGAACGGCTGGCTCACGATCTGGCTGCTGTTCGGGTTGCTCGTCGTCGTCGGGATGTGCGAGGTCGTGTTCGACAGCACGGCGCAGGCCTTCCTCCCGATGCTGGTCGCGTCACCGCAGCTCGCTCGCGCCAACGGCCTGCTGTTCGCTGCCGAGATCGTCGCCGGGAGCATCCTCGGGCTGTCGATCGGCGCCCTGCTCTTCGATGCCGCCGTCGGTCTCCCGTTCTCGGTCAACGCAGCCTCGTTCGCGATCGCTGCGACGTTGATCGTGACGATCCGCACCACGCAGGTGCCCCCGGTCACGCTCGACACGCCGCTCGACACCCGCCTCCGCGCCGGCATGCGCTGGCTGCTCGACCACCCGCTGCTGAGGACGCTGGCGGCGATGTTCACGGTGACCAACCTCGGGCTGATGTTCGGGCAGGGGATCTTCGTCAAGTACGCGATCGACGAGCTCGGCCTCGACAGCCTCGGTTTCGGCCTGCTCCTCGCGATCACCGCCATGGGTGGGGCCTCGGGCGGACTGCTCGGCCATCGCGTGATCATCGCGATCGGTCTCCGGCTCTCGGTCGTGGCCCCCTACCTGGTGTTCGGCGCGGCGCAGCTCGTGATCGGTCTGGCCCCGCCGGCCTGGATGGTCGGGGCCGCGGGCTTCGCGCTCGGCATGGCGATCACGATCTGGAACGTCGTCACGATCACCGTTCGCCAGCAGCTGATCCCGCCCGACCGGTTCGGGCGCGTGAACAGCGTCTACCGATGGCTCGGCGCCGCAGCCAGCGCGGTCGGCGTCGCGGCCGGCGGGTTCGTCGCGTTCGCCACCAACCTCCGGATGCCGTTCATCGTGGGCGGCGCGATCACCCTGATCGCAGCCGTGCTGTTCGCCCGCCCGGTGCTCCGGGGGTTGGCCGGCGAGGATCTGCCGGCGCTGTGATTCAGCGCGCCCCGCGCACGCCGGCGCCCCCGTCGATGACGTAGGTCTCGCCGGTGATCCACGACGCCTGATCGGAGGCCAGGAACACCGCGAGGTTGGCGATGTCCTCGGGTTCGCCGAGGCGTTGCAGCGGGAGTGCCTCGGCGAGGCTCGTCCCGAAGTTCTCGACCAGCACGGCGGCGAAGTCGGTCTTGACGAGGCCGGGGGCGATGCCGACCACGCGGTTGGGCCCGAGCTCGTGGGCCAGCTGGCGTGTGAGGTGGATCAGCGCAGCCTTGGTGAGGTTGTAGACACCGAGTCCGTACTCGGTTCGCATCCCGCCGACCGATGCGATGTTGATGATCACGCCGGGGTGCTCGGAGAACGCACGGGTGTGCGCGGCCTTGGCCCAGTAGAGCGGACCGCGCAAGTTGACGTCGAACGTCTTGTCGTACTTCGACGGCTCGACGTCGAGCGTTCCGCCGTAGTGCGGATTGGTCGCGGCATTGTTGACCAGGACGTCGAGCCGGCCGAAGCGCTCGATCGTCGCCGCGACGCAGGCGTCGGCCGCATCGATGTCGCCGGCGTTGGCCGCGAACACCGCGGTGTCACCGCCGATCTCGGCGGCTGCCGCCTCGAGCTGATCCTGCTTGCGGGACGACAGCATCACGGAGGCGCCGGCATCGACCATGCCCTTGGCGATGGCCTTGCCGATGCCCTTCGACGCGCCGGTCACGAGCGCGACCTTCCCCTCCAGCGATATCTGCATGGGGGCAACGTACTGTGGCGCACCCACCGACGATCACCCGGAGACCGTGGGTGCCCGTCTCCGCCCCATGGAGGCGGGCCGCCGCACCGAGCACGACGGCGGACCGGCAGGACTCAGCCCGAGGCGTGCGCGGCGTCGTCGTCGGCGTGCTCGACGCGGTCGTCGACGATCTCGAACGCCCGGACGCGCACGAGGCGGATCCGGCGCCCCTCGACCTCCTCGGCGGTGAAGTGCCAGTGCTCGAGCTGCAGCTCCTCACCCGGCACCGGCACGTGCTCGAGCGTGCTGAACACCAGCCCGCCGAGCGTGTCCCAGTCGTCGTTCGGCAAGTCGCCGCCCAGCAGCTCGTTGAGCTCGTCGATGGAGATGCCACCGTCGACCAGGTAGTCGCCGTTGGGCAGCCGCTCGACGGCATGCTCCTCGATGTCGTACTCGTCGACGATCTCGCCGACCAGCTCTTCGAGGCAGTCCTCGAGCGTGATGAGGCCGACCACGTCGCCGTACTCGTCGGCGACGATCGCCAGGTGGAACTTGCCGGCCTGCATCTCGCGCATCAGCCGGCTGACCGGCTTGTTCTCGGGGATGAAGCGGACGGGCCGGACAAGGTCGAGCACCGACAGATCGCCGCGCCCCTCTCGCTCGGCCCGGATGAGGTCCTTCGTGTACGCGAGCCCGATGACGTCGGAGTCGCCGGGGCCGAACACGGGCAGCCGGCTGTAGCCGTTGGCGATGGCCAGGTCGAGCGACGAGGAGATCGAGGCCTCGTTGGGGATGATCACCATGTCGGGTCGCGGCACCATGACCTCGCGGGCCACGGTGTCGCCGAACTCGATGATGCTCTCGATCAGCTCGCGTTCCTCGTGCTCGATCACCTCGTCCTCTGCTGCGGCCTCGACGATGCCGAGCAGCTCTTGCTCGCTGACGAACGGACCCTGCTTCAGGCCCTTGCCGCGGACGATGACGTTGGTGAGACCGATCAGCGCACGGGACACGAGCCGGAGCGGCGGGAACGACACCAGCGCACGGACGGGGCGTGCGGTCCGCAGCGCGGCCCGCTCGGGGTGGATGACGGCGTAGGTCTTCGGGACCGCCTCGGCCATGACGAAGAACACGATCACGTTCAGCGTGACACCGATCGCGACACCCCAGGCGCCGAACAGGCGGCCGGAGACGATGCCGGTCAGGGTGGCCTGCACGGTCTGGCAGATGTTGACGGTGAGCAGCAGCGGGTTCACCCAGCGCTCGGGTTCGTCGACGAGACGGGTCAGCGCCCTGCCCGGGCGTCCGCCCTCCTCGGCGAGCGCGGCTGCCTTCGGCTTGGTCATCTTCGACAGGCCCATCTCGGCGGCGGCCAGGAAGACCAGCACCAGCAGCAGCGCGAAGATGACGATCAGCATCAGCGTGTCGGCCGTGGTGACCGTCGCGGCGATCACGCCGCTCATGACGCGCCCTGTTCGTGCACGAACCCGGCGGGTGGCCCGCCATGCCAGTGGAGCTCGCTCAGCAGTTCGATCTCACGGGCACGCATCAGCCGCGCCTCGTCGGGTTCCGCGTGGTCGTGGCCGAGCACGTGCAGCACGCCGTGCACGGTCAGCAACGCGAGCTCGTCGTCGACCGTGCCGGCGTGGGAAGGGGCCGCCTCGGCCGCGACCGCGGGGCACACGACCACGTCGCCGAGCAGGACCGGACCGACGAGGTGGTCGCCGTACGCGTCGCCGGCATCGAGGGGGAACGACAGGACGTCGGTGGGTCCGTCCTCGCCCATGTGCTCACGGTTGAGCGCCGCGATCTCGGCTCGGTCGACGAACGTGAGCGTCAGCTCACCGTGGGCGCCCTCGCGCCGCAACACGGCCGCCGCGAGGGCGGCCCACCGTGGGGCATCGATCGCCATCTCGGTCTGTTCGTCGCTGACCACGACGTCGACTCCGGATGACGCCTCGACGCCGGTGGGACTCGCCGGGTCAGCCATCGGCCGACACCCCCCGTTGTCGACGGTGCTCTCGGTGTCCGGCATCGGCGCCCCGTCGTGAGGACGCGTCCTCACGCTCGTAGGCGGCGACGATGTCGGCCACGATCTGATGACGAACGACGTCGGCGGCGGTCAGGTTGACGAAGGCCAGCTGGTCGATGCCGCCGAGTACCCGTTCGAGCCCCCTGACACCCGAGCGACCGTCGGGAACGTCGACCTGGGTGGCGTCGCCGGTGACGACCACCTTCGAGCCGAACCCGATCCGGGTCAGGAACATCTTCATCTGCTCGGGCGTGGTGTTCTGCGCCTCGTCGAGGATGATGAAGCTGTTGTTGAGCGTGCGGCCCCGCATGAAGGCGAGGGGTGCGACCTCGACGGTGCCGCGCTCGAGCAGCCGGGCAGCCCCCTCGGGGTCGACCATGTCGTACAGCGCGTCGTAGAGCGGTCGCAGGTAGGGGTCGATCTTGGCCATCAGGTCCCCGGGCAGGAAGCCGAGCCGCTCGCCGGCCTCGACCGCAGGGCGGGTGAGGATGATCCGCTGGACCTGCTTCGCCTGGAGGGCCTGGACCGCCATCGCCACGGCCAACCACGACTTGCCGGTCCCCGCCGGCCCGACACCGAACGTGATGATGTTGTTGCGGATGGCATCGACGTAGCGCTTCTGACCCGCGGTCTTCGGGCGGACGTTGCGACCCTTGGCGCCCTTCAGCACCTGATGGGTCAGTACCTCGGTGGGGCGCTCGTCGGAACGAACCATGCCGATCGCCCGGTCAACCGTGCGATCGTCGAGCTCGTGGCCGCGCTCGACCAGCCCGACGAGCTCTTCGAACAGCCGGCCGACCTGCTCGGCATCGGCGCCGCGCAGCGAGATCTCGTTGCCTCGCACCGACACCGACGTCTCGGGGAACTGCTCTTCGACGCGCCGCAGGTACTGATCGCGAGGTCCGAGCAGCGCCGTCATGAGGTGCTGGCCGGGCACGACGACGGTCGTCAGCGTGTCAGTGCTGGTCATATGGTCGCTGGCCGCCATCGGCGCTCATCGATCACACGGTAGCGCCTGTCGGACCCGTGTCGATACCCCCCTTCGCGGGTTCTGCGCCGGTGGCCGAGAGCCGGGCATCGGGCTCTCGCTGATCACTTCGAGAAATCCCTACGGAATCTTGAACGACGCGCCGATAGATGAGTCACGGCGAGCGGAGGGAAACAACCACTCGCCTCGTACCAGGCACCATCGAACGGAGTCCCATGAGTCGAGTTCAACGCGCTGCACCCTGGCTGTACGCCGTGGTTGCGCTCGTGCTGTTGCTCTGGCTCGCCGCCCGAGGAGACGTCGCCGGGTGGGTCTGGCACGGCTCGATCGGTGCCGTCGTGATCACAGCGGGGTTCTTCGCCTGGCGAATCAACGCCATGCCGGCCGTGTTCGGCTTGGGCCTCGCCCTCGCCGCCGCCCGACTCCACGCTATCGTCGTCGCCGACTCGGCCGCTCGCTCCGATCTCCGCTGGAGCGATTCCCTCCCGACCTTGGCCGTCGGCATCGGATTCACGTTGGTCCTCGGCGTGGCGGTCACGCTGCGCCACGGAGCGATGGGCCGCCGCGACGCGCTCGATGCGGCCGCCGTCGCCGTCGGCGCCGCCCTGACGGCGTGGATCGTCATCGCCAATCCGCTGATCGATCGATTCGACGTCGGCACGGGCCTCGCCGTCGTCTCGGCCGGCTATCTCCCGGCGGCGGTGCTCCTGACCGCGTTCACGATCGACGTGCTGGTGAGCGGCCTGACGTCCAACCGTGCGATGCAGTTCGTCGTGGCCGCAGCGACCGCCAATCTCGTTGCCGCCGTGCTCACCGGACTCCGGCAGGTCGACGTCGTGTCGACGGACTGGCGGCCGATCGCGTCGGCCTGCTTCGCCGCCGCCCTGTTCCTGACCGCAGCCGGCATGGCCCACCCGAGCGGCCCCGCCACCATCACCCGCCGGGCCGTCGAGCCGAAGGAACGCCCCCACCGTCGCAGCCGCCTCCTGCTCATCACCGCGACGTTCCTCACGCCGATCACGGTCACCGCCGGCGTGTCGCCCACGTCCACCACCGACCTCGTGGTCCGGGTGACCGGCACGGCCCTCCTCGTCGCCGTCGTCGCCGTCCGCATGTGGATCGCCGTCGTCGACGACGACCGGGCCCGCAACGACCTGCTCGTCCGGCTGAACCGCGACGAGCTGACCAACCTGTCGACGCGCGAGCCGTTCGTCGCGAGCGTCGACGACGTGCTCGAGACCACCTGGCGGTCCGAGCGCCGCCCCACGATCATCCAGGTCAACCTCGATCGATTCAAGAACATCAACGACAGCCTGGGGCACCACGACGCGAACCGCGTGCTCGCCGAGATCGGCCGGCGGCTGGCCGCGGTCGCCGCTGCCCACGACGGGCACGCAGCCCGCTCGGGCGGTGACGACTTCCTGTTGCTCGTCGGCTCGACGACGTCGACGACAGAGGCGATGGCGCTCGTCGACGACGTCAGGAGCTCGCTGCGTCGGGCCATCTCGATCGGCGAGGACTCGATCTTCGTGACGGCCAGCATCGGTGTCGCCGTCGCCCCGTCGAACCGAACCCTCACGGCCGACGAGTTGATCAGGCGGGCCGACATCGCGACCCACCGCGCCAAAGCGGAGGGCCGTAATCGCCTGGTGCTGTTCGACGACTCGATGCAGGCGCGTCTCGCCCACCGCATGGACGTCGAGCACGCGCTCCACGGCGCGATCGAGCGGCACGAGATGCGCCTCTACCATCAGCCGATCGTCGACGTCGCGACGGGCGACGTGCACGGCTTCGAGTCCCTGATCCGCTGGCAGCGCCCCGACGGCACGCTGGTGCTGCCGAACGACTTCATCGCGATCGCCGAGGAGACCGGCGTGATCAACGACATCGGTGCGTGGGCGCTCGAGCATGCACTGACAGCCCTCCGCGGGTGGATCGAGGACGGTGTCGTCAACGGTTCGACCACGGTCTCGGTCAACGTGTCGCCACACCAGATCGCCGACCCGGGCTTCTCCGATGTCGTGCGCAACGCACTCGAACGCAGCGGCATGCCCCCGCACCTCCTCTGGATCGAGATGACCGAGTCGATGATGCTCGACGAGCCCGAGCTGGCACAGACCACCCTCCGCCGCGTCAGGTCGATGGGCGTTCGCATCGCGCTCGACGACTTCGGTACCGGGTACTCGTCCTTGTCGCTCCTCCGGCAGTTCCCGATCCAGCGCATCAAGATCGACCGCGAGTTCGTCCACGGCCTCGCCCACAGCGCGAACGACCGGTCGCTGGTCCGCACGATCATCGCCATGGGCCAGTCGATGGGTCTCGACCTGGTCGGCGAGGGCGTCGAGACGGTGCACCAGCTGCACTCGCTACGCGAGCTGGGCTGCGACAAGGCGCAGGGGTTCCTGGTGAGCCACCCGGTGCCGAGCGACGCCATGCGGTCCACCATGTCGGCGCTGAGCGAGCTCGCCGACCTCTCGATCTTCACGTCAGCGCCCAAGTTCGAGGTGGTTCGCCCGGCCGAGACCGAGCCGACCGCCCCGCGGATGACACCGCAACCGATCGGCGCGATCGGTCCCGGCCCGCTCGGCGGCCCGCAGCTCTGAGCTACTCGGCCCGGCCGCTCGACCCGCCCTCGACCAGCCGCTGGCCCAGCTTCAGTTCGTCGACGGCGACCGGACTGCCGTGTCCCGTGCGTGCGGCTGGTAGTCGAACTCGCCGTGCGTCACCTCGTCGATGAGGTGCTCGCGCTCCTCCCCCTTGCGGGACGGGGTGATCAGCAGCAGCAGGCTCGGCAGCACGAGCAGCGACACCAGCAACGAGAAGAAGATCATCACCGCGGTGAGGACGCCGAACATCTCGAACATCGGCATCGGCGCCATCGCCATGACGAAGAAGCCGGTCATCGACGTGACCGCCGAGATCGCCAGCGCACCGCCGGTGCCCTCGCCGGCTCGACGCAGGGCCGGGAACCGGCTCGGTTCGTGCTCGAACTCCTCGATGAACCGCATCGTGAAGTGGGTCGCGTAGTCGACGCCGACACCGACGGCGATCGCGGCGATCGTGGCGGTGATCACGTTGATCGTGTAGCCGACCAGGTACATGAATCCGTAGACCCACGCAACGACGAGCAGGATCGGCACCATCGAGATGAGGGCGTACCTGGTCGAACGCTTCAGGATCGACGCCGTCCTCCGTCCGAAGTTGCGGAACACGACGACCAGCGCGACGAACACGAGAAGTGACGTGAGCGCGATCGCCACCGGAAGCGAGACGAGCATCGCCGACGTGAAGGCGTCGAGCGTGTTCTGGGTCCG
>JAAUYD010038904.1_pt1 | contig 15583 bp, 16 predicted proteins | sample 7278101 | NCBI WGS metagenome assembly JAAUYD01 (sample SAMN14350128, study PRJNA611818) | marine sediment metagenome | isolation source: surface marine sediment (0.6m) | place: French Polynesia: Moorea | collected 2018-08 | reverse complement strand
CGGGGAGTCGCCTGCGAGACGCCGGGTGTACGAGTCGCTCAAGCGCCAGGGGGTCGGGGCGCAGATCCACTACATCCCCGTCCACCTCCAGCCCGCCTACCGCCGGCGCCTCCGCTCGGCCTGGGGCGATCTCCCGGTGGCCGAGGACGCCTACCTGCGTCTGCTCTCCCTGCCGCTCTTCCCCGGGCTGCGCGACGACGAGCAGGACCGCATCGTGGCGGCACTGGACCGGGCCCTGGGAGAGGAGGCCGCCCGATGACGAGTGCCGCCGCGCCGAAAGGCGACGTGCCGAAGAGCGCCCTGTCGTCCAACCTCGTACGGCTGCGCAAGCGCGGCGCCGCGGCCGCCGAGGCCGTCGAGGGTCTGGATCCCTCTCGCGCCGCCGAGGTGGAGCGGGTCGAGGCGCGCAACGGCTCCTGGTCGATCTCGCATCACGGCACCCTGCTGGCGTCGGCCTACGACCCCGAAGCGGAGGCGCGGAGCGTTGCCGAGGGGATGTCCGAAGAGCCGGTCGATCTGCTGGTGGCCGTCGGCCTGGGCCTCGGGCTCCACCTCGAGGCCTTCCAGGCGCGGCACGGCTGCAAGGTCATCGTCTACGAGCCTTCGGTCGAGCGGCTGCAGGCGGCACTCGAGGTGCGCAGCCCGCTCTCGCTGCTCGAGTGCGAGGACGTCGCGGTCACGACCGATCCCGAGGAGGTGCGCGAATGGGTCCACCGCCACTACGTCCCGGGGCTGCGGCTCTTGATCCATCCCCTTGCGGCCGTGGCGCGGCTGGATCCCGGGAGCCTGCGCGAGGTCGTCCAGATCGTGGGGCTGGCCAAGGACATCGGCGACCTGCGTGCGCGCACCCAGCACGCGATGGCCCACCAGTGGGCGGCGCTGGTCGCCCACAACGCGCCTTCCATCGTCGACATGCCGAGCATCGCGAGCAAGGCCGGCTGCCTTTTCGGCCGGCCCGCGGTGGTGTGCGCGGCGGGTCCCTCGCTGGACAAGCAGCTGCCCACCTTGCGGCGCCATCGGGACTCCCTCTTCGTGATCGCCATCGGGCAGACCCTGGCGGCCCTGCGCAAGGCCGGCATCGAGCCGGATCTCGTCCACGTCGTCGAGGCGAGCGACGTGCGGGTCCAGCTCGAGCGCGCGGGCGATCTCTCGGGCGCCACCCTCGTGCTCCCGCCCCAGGCGAACCCGGCCCTCTTCGAGCTCCCGGTGGGCCGCCGCTTCCTCTCCTGGCAGGCCTCCAACTCCTTCGGGTACTGGATGGCCCGCGGTCTCGGAGAGGAGGCGCTGCTCGGCGCGGGCGGAACGGTCGCTCACAGCGCCGTACACCTGGCCGCCTTCCTGGGGGCGAATCCGATCCTCCTGATCGGCCAGGACCTGGCCTTCACGGGGGGACGCATCTACTCCGGCAGCTCCTGCTACGGAGGTGTGAGCCTCGAGATCAAGGAGTCCGGGGAATACGAGCTCGGGAACATGAAGCACAAGTGGGGCGAGTCGTACGCGAGCGACGTCCATCGGGGCCGTGTGGTCTGGGTCGAAGGCTGGAACGGAGAGCGCCTCGCCAGTGACGAGTCGTACGCGAGCTTTCGGGAGTCGTATCGATGGATCCACGAGTCGCTCACCCACACCGGGCAGGAGCTCTGGAACTGCACGGAGGGAGGGGCGCTGATTCCGCCACTTCGTCACGTGCCGTTCGAAGAGGCCCTGGAGGAGCTGGCGAGCGAGCCGCTGGATCGGTCGGCGTTCGAGGAGCCCGTCGATCACGACCCGCAAGCCGCGCGTCGAAGGCTCGCGGCGGCCATGAAGCGGGCGCGCAAGACCCATCGACACCTGCTCGAGGTTGCCCGCGAGGGGGCCGAGAAGGCCACCGAGGCACTGGCCCTGGCGGAGCGCGACGCGCCGCCGAAGCAGCTGGACGGTGCCCTGCGCAGCCTGGGCAAGCAGCAGCGCAAGGCGCGGCGATTGCTGCGGAGTGGCCCGCTGATCGAAGCGTTCATCCAGCCCGAGCTGATGCAGCTCGGAGCCGACGCTCTCAAGGCCGCGAACCAGGACCCCACTCCGGCGGAGGTCGCCCAGGAGTCGAAGCACCTCTTCGAGGCCACGAAGCGCGCGCTCCGCTCGGCGGAGGTCCTCTTCGGTCAGGTGGAGACGCGGCTCTCCGAGAGCTCGTAGGGCGTCTGCACCACGTTCCGGCTCGGATCCAGGATCTCCGGCTCGGCCAGCAGCAGCGGCTCGATGGCGTCGAAGCCGAAGCCCGGGCCCTCGGGCAGCAGGCGCTCGGTGATGCGGCGGATCACCTCGAGATCCTCGGGCGTGTCGAGAGCGAGTCGCCAGGCGCGTCGATCGGGCTTCCGGTCCAGGTACCAGGGCTCGAAGCGCTCCGGGCGTCGCCAGAGGTAGGGGGTCACGTGCTCGCGCTCGTACGCGTCGCGAGCGAGGTCGTCGGCCTCGCGCAGGGCTTCGATCGGGAACACCTCGACGTCGAGCCCGATCGGGTAGCCGCGATCCAGGGCGGTTGCGGCGAAGCCCGCCGAGCGCTTCCGCTGCGCCTCGACCACGCGACCGGCGACGTTCGGATCGACCAGCGGACAGTCCGAGGTGATGCGCACGACGCGCGCGGCGCCGGCCCGATCGGCGGCGATCCGGGTCCGCTGCAGAACGTCGTGCTCGGGGCCCCGGCTGCACGCCACTCCGAGCCGCGTCGCCTCGGCCTCGATCGGGTCGTGGGCCGCGCCTTCCGGTGCGGCGACGCAGACGCGATCCACCCCCGGGATGGCCGCGGCCCGCCGGACGACGCGAGACAGCACCGTGTCTCCGACGAGCGGGAGCAGGACCTTCCCGGGAAGGCGGCTCGACGTCATGCGAGCCTGGAGCACGGCCACCGTGGGGCCCGTGCCTGCGTGCGACCGCCCGCTCACGCCGGGGCCCCTTCGAGGTCGGCCCATGCAAGGGGGTGTCCTCGCTGCAGGGCCTTCTGGGTGCGACGGCCGATCACGGCCTCGAGATGCTTCGGCGCCAGGCCGAAGCCGGGGCGGATCGAGCGCACGTCTTCGGGCGAAAGGGCGGCTCCGGCCGGCACGTCGCGCACGACGTAGAGCGAGCGTCGGAACGCGAGGCTCTCCTGCTCGCTTCGTCCCGGCTCCGCGGCTCCGCTTCCGAGTGCGAGGCAGGTCTCGCGCGTCGCGCGGACCAGCTCGGCGAACTCGTGGGGCTCGAGGGAGAACTCCGCGTCGGGGCCGCCTTCGTCGCGGCGGAGGGTCAGGTGCTTCTCGAAGACCCGGGCGCCGAGGGCCGCAGCGGCCGCGGGGACCGCGGCCGAGAGGCCGTGGTCCGAGAGGCCGACCACGCAGTCGAAGCGCTCGGCCAGGGTCGCGATGCGGCGCAGGTTCGCGTCGGCCACCGGCGTCGGGTAGCCGCTCACGCAGTGCAGCAGGCAGAGCTCCCGGCAGCCGTGCTCGCGGGCTACGCTGACCGCCTCGGCGACCTCCTCGAGCCGGGCCATGCCGGTCGAGAGGATCAGGGGCCGTTCCGTCTCCGCCGCCCGCCCGACCAGCGCGTGATCGACCATCTCGAAGGAGGCGATCTTGAAGGCGGGCGCATCGAGACCGACCAGCCGTTCGACGCTTTGCAGGTCGAAGGGCGAGCTGAAGACGTGGAGCCCGCGCTCGTGTCCGTGTGCGAAGAGCTCGGCATGCCACTCCCAGGGCGTCTTGGCGGCGTCGTAGAGCTCGTGCAGGGTCTGGCCCTTCCAGGGGCCCGACTCGATGGCGAATCCGTCTCCCGCGAGGTCGAGGGTCATGCCCTCGGCGGTATAGGTCTGGAGCTTCACGGCATCGGCGCCGGTGTCGGCCGCCGCGTCGACGAGCCGGTGGGCGCGTGCGAGCTCTCCCAGGTGGTTGGCCGACAGCTCGGCGATCACGTAGGGCGGGTGGTCGAGGCCGATCGGGCGGCCTGCGATCCCGAAGGGCGGCGGGCTCATCGGTCGGCTCCTTTCGATCCGATGCGAAGCTCTGCCGCCTCGTCGAGAGAGACGTACGGGCGGGTTCCCGTGGCCAGGATCGCCGGCGCGTCCGGACCTTCGTTGAGCCACAGATCGAGGCTGGTCAGGCCCGGCTCGAAGGCGCCGTGGAGCTGCGCGTGCCGCGGCGGCTCGAAGCGTGCGACCTGGATCTCGATCCCGCGCTCCGAGAAGAAGCGGCGATCCTCGAGCAGGTAGGGAACCGATCCTCCCGGAGAGAGGTACTCGCTGGCGCCGAGCTTCTCGCAGATCCCGGCGAGCTTCTCCCCGCGGCGGGTCGCGATGCCCAGCGAGGAGGAACGCAGGACGGGAGTCGCGATGTCGAATGCGGGCAGCAGGAAGCGCAAGAGCCGCTCGTTCGCGTCGGCGAGACCCTCCGGGAGCCCTCCCGAGTCCTCGACGAACCCGGCCAGGGCCTCGACTCCGCTGCGTCCGAAGGGGGCGCGCGCGTACGCCTGCCCCAGGCTCTGCAGGTGCTTGCGCCAGAAGCCCGGGTTGGCGATGCGGACGTCCGCGATCTGCTCGTTGCGCGAAGCCGGGACGGTGAGCCAGCGGACCCCGTCCTGGGTCTTGATCCGGCAACGATGCTGCCAGGAGCTCCTCTGGAAGGTGACGTCGTCGAGGAGCACGAAACGGTCGGCCTGACGCGCCAGGTCGAGGGTACCCAGCCAGGGGAGATAGGTCGGCTGCATCACGGCGATGCGCAAGTTGCCACCTCCGGCGCGGGCTTCGACGGCCACGCGGTCGCGACGATGGCCCGGGCCGCGCGCTGCGCCCCGAGCCCATCCACCAGGTCGAGGCCGCGGCGTGCGCGGTCGTCCCGCTCGGGATCGCGCATCGCCTCGTCGATGCGGACGGCGAGGCGGTCCGGGTCGAGGGCGTCCCGCGGATCGAGCACCGCAAGAGCTCCCTCGGCTCGAAGCCACGCGAGCTCGCCGGACACGCAGGGGACCTGGGCGTGGGCCAGGATCGGGATGCCCACGGCCAGGCACTCCGACACGACCATGCCACCCGTGGTCAGTGCCAGGCTGCCGGCGGCCAGCCGTGCCGCGAGGGTCTCGGCGTCGAGCCCCCGGTGGATCGGGACGTCGTTCTCGGCCGCCCGGGCTTCGAGCCGGGCGTCGCGTGGGAACGACGCGCCGACCACCAGCTCGAGGGCGGCCCCGAGCTTCGGCCGCGCCGCCGCGACGCTGCGCGCGAAGGGCAGGGCGCCTTCACCCGAGCCGACCACGCACACGACGTGGCCGGGGACGGGGCCGTGCTCCCGGCGTGCGTTCCGGGCGGCGCGGAAGGGGCGGCGCAGCAGCGCGTGATCCAGGCCGGCCCTGACGCGTTCGCGCGGGACGTCCGGGTAGAGGGCGGGGCTCGCGCCGGGAGAGCCGTTGATCACGAGGCTCGCATCGCCCCGGAAGCCGAAGTCGTCGATGCGAATCACGGGAACGAAGTGGGAGCGGGCCGCCTCGAGCAACGCGATCTCTGGAGCGGGGTGGTCGACCAGCAAGGCGTCGACATCCGGCGGCGACGAGAGGCGGGCCACACCGTCGTCGGGTGCGATCCAGCCGACCACTCCCGGGAGCAGCGCGGCGAGGCTCGATCCGGCTCCGCAACCTTCGACCTCGACGTCCTCGAGCTCCCCGAGCAGGGCCCTCATCCGTACGGCGTGGCCCTGGCCGATGTGGTGGTCCGCGTCGAGCCGCAGCAGCACCCGGCGGCCCCGGTGGCCCGGCGAGGGGTCGCTCACGCGCCGCCCGCGACCCGCGCCGAGATCAGCCAGTCGTCGTCCGCGAAGGCGCCGCCGCACCACGTCAAGGTGCGCCGATCGATCTCGACCTCGGAGAACGGCGTGAAGAGGTCGCGCAAGGAGGCTTCGTCGAGGAGGGTCATCTCCATTCCCTCCTCCGCTGCGGCCGGCGTGCCGTCCATTCCGCTCAGGCGACGCCGGCAGGTGCCCGAGGGCTGTCCGTGGCGTCGGCGCCAGTCCTCGTCCGAGCGCGTCATGCAGAAGAAGCGTCCGCCGGGCTCGAGGGAGCGGGCGACGTTCGCGAGCGCCTCGCGGATCTCTTCGACGGGCGCATAGCAGAGGACGCCGTAGCTGACCGCCGCCTGGAAGTGACCCTCCGGGAGCTGCATGGCATGGATGGGGGCCACCGCCGTCTCGATCTCGAGGCCCGCGGCGCGAGCCCGGGCCTCGGTGGCGGCCACGCCTTCCGCCGACAGGTCGACGGCGGTGGTCGCGAAGCCCTCCGCAGCCAGGAAGAGTGCATTGCGTCCGGCGCCACACCCGATGTCGATCGCCCGGCGGCGCTCGGACGGATCCGGGAAGTGGCGCAGGGTCCAGCGCACCAGCAGGTCGTCCGGGTAGCGCGGGCGGTAGCGCGCGCTCTCGTGCAGCTGGTCCCACGCGCGAGCACGCGCCTCGGTCGGGGTCGCCATCAGATTCCTCCCACTTCCTGTAGTGCGCGGGCGGTCGCCGTGATCGAGCCGCTCGACGTGAATCGCCACTCCTCGGGAACGCAGACTCGCGAGTCCCGTGCGAGGCTCTTGATCAGGGAGGCGGCCGCCTCGCGATAGCCGACCCGCGGAAGCTGATAGGTGCGCGGCATGCGCATGTGGTGCAGCAGGTCGGCCTCGCCCGTGACGAGGCCGTGCCGCCGGATCTCCTCGAGCACGCGCACGGCGTTGGCCAGCGGCTCCGTCCAGGGCTCCTCGCTCGCGAGCGTCGGAACCTCGCAGCAGACCACCGCCTTGCCGTCGGCCCTTCGCGGCGCGCCGTAGCGCGCGGGAAAGGACGCCCGGAACAGGCAGTCTTCCGCGTCCCAGTCGTTGACCCACGCGTGGGGGCCCTGCCGGTCGTGGTCCACGACGAACCAGTACACGGTCATCGGGACTCCCTGGACCCTTCCGGTCAGCTCCCGGGTGCCGTGCAGGCAGGGCTCGAGCTCCGGCAGGCCGCGCGCCCAGAGCACGCGATCCGCGAGGATCCGTTCGCCCCCGTCGATTCGCAGCTCGGCATCCGAGCCGCGGGTATCCAGGGTGTCCGCCGTGCAGCCGAGCCGCAGCGTGACGTCCGCCTTCTCGAGCACGCGTCGGGCCGCGCGCGAGAATCCGCCCATGCTGCCCTGGCCCGGATAGAAGCTGCGGGTCGAGACAGGGCCCTCCGCCCGCGTCGCGGGGCCCGGCGCTGCGGCATCCCGGCGCACGGCGATGCGTCGGTCGAGCGCGGGGTCCTGCTTCAGGCGCCTCGCCTCTTCGTCGTTCGCCACGCGGACGCGGCGGAAGGGGCCGGCGTGCCGCGCGTCCGGGTCCAGCTCGTCGAGGTCCACCCGCCACATCTTCTTCGCCCGGGCGGCCAAGGCCGTGCCGATCGGCTCGCCGTGGCGTCGCTCGAGCCACTCCCGCAGGTGCGAAGGGCGGGGCCCGTTCACGGCCGCCGCCTCTCGCATGGCCTCGATGCCGGCCTCGCCCACGCTCGAGAGGTCCGGGAGCTCCGTGTTCTCGCACAACACCCCGTCGCTGATGGCGGCCGGCTGGGCGTGACATTCGGCGATCTCCCCTTCGAGGAGCGCCCGCAGGATGCCGGTCGACGCCTGCGAGTCGTTTCCGAAGAGATGGCAGCCGAAGTCGAGCTCGAAGCCCTGGTGCGAGATCGATCGGGAAGCCCGGCCGAGCTCGGAGCCCGCCTCGACCAGCGTGACCTCATGTCCGGCTCGGGCCAGGAGCCAGGCGCCCGCGATGCCGCCGACGCCTCCCCCGACGACCAGCCATCTCTCCCTTCTCATCGAACCTCCTTACCCGGATTCGCCGGAGCCGGATTTCGCCGGAACCGGATTCGCCGGAACCGCATCGCGCCGGGACCGGATCGCGCCCGAAGGCCATTGCATGGCGGATTGTTCGTGTGCCCCAGGCGTTTCAGACCGAAATGCCGACCCGGTCCTTTCTGCCCGGAACCGAGGCCGTTCCGTCCGTGAGACCCGCTCTGACGGGCTCGCGACCTCTCTGCGGCTCGGAAGTGCAACTCCCGTGCCTGCGCGCGCGCTTGGCCCATCGCTTGCAATTCGGCTGCAAATCGAGGCGCCGACGACGAGCGCTCGAACGCGAGCGGAGGCTGCATTGGACGATCCCATCTTGAGCGACGCCCTCGATACCTGTGCGGGCATCGAGGAGCTCTGCGAACAGCTGGCCGGAGCCTTCGAAGAGATCGGGGGGCTGGGACGTGCGGGCCGCGATGCCGAGGCCGACGTCGCCCTGGCCGAGGCCAGCGAGTCGATGCTCCTCCTCGTGCAGGCGTGCGAAGGCGTCGCCCATGCGATGGGGCCCGCCGGCGAAGCGTTGAAGGGCGTGTCGGGGCGGCTCCAGCCCTGGCTCGCCGAGCTGGTCACCGCACGCGAGCGCGGCGACTGGGTGCATCTGTGCGACGTGCTCGCCTACGAGGTGGCGCCCCGGGTGGGGGAGGTGGGCCCCTCCGCGCGACGGGTGCTGGACCAGGCCGCGGCGGCCACATGAGCGCTTCCACGGATCGATCCGTCGCGGGACACGGCCGATAGGGTCACACGATGGATATCGCGACTCTCATCGGCGTCGTCCTGAGCTTCGGCCTGATCCTGGGCTCGATGGCGATGGGCGGCTCCATCATGGCGTTCTACAACACGCCGGGCATGCTCATCGTCGTCGGAGGCACGATCGGTGCCGCCTTGATCAACGAGCGGCTCAACCACTTCCTCGGCTCGGTCAAGGTCGCCCTGCAGGCTTTCTTCGATCGCAAGGGCTCCGTCGACGAGGTGATCGACCAGGTCGTGGATCTCGCCGCCAAGGCCCGCAAGGAGGGCCTGGTGGCCCTCGACGGCGAGCCCATCGACGACCCCTTCCTCGCCCGCGGCGTCCAGCTCGGCGTGGACGGGCTGTCGCCGGAGATGATCGAGTCGATCCTGGAGTCGGATCTCGACGCCTTGAAGAAGCGGCACACCCGCGGCCAGACCCTGTTCAAGTTCATGGCCGCCACGGCGCCCTCGATGGGCATGATCGGCACCCTGATCGGCCTGGTGCAGATGCTCAAGGAGCTCGACGATCCCGCGGCGATCGGCCCCGCCATGGCCATCGCACTCCTCACGACCCTCTACGGCGCCGTCATGGCGTTCGTGATCTTCGGCCCCATCGCCTCCAAGCTCGAATCCCGCACCAAGGAGGAGGTGGCCGCGCGAAGCATGGCCATGGCCGGGGTGGAGTCGATCCTGCGCGGTGACAACTCCATGGTGATCCAGTCCAAGCTCGAGTCCTTCCTCTCGCCGGCCGAGCGCGCGGCTCGCGCCGACAAGAAGTAGTCGGGGCCGGGCGGTCGGAGGAGCGGATGAGCGACGAAGACGAGGTCGTCGAAGAGGCCGGCGCACCGGCATGGATGGCGACCTTCGGCGATCTCATGAGCCTCCTCCTCACGTTCTTCGTGCTGCTCATGTCCTTCGCCAGCATGGACGTCCGCCGCTTCGCGGCCGTCACCGGATCCGTGCGAGACGCCTTCGGCGTCCAGAACGTCCATCCCGGTCAGATCGAGTCCCTCTCGGACTCGATCGTGACTTTCTCCGACCGCGAGGCGACGCCCTACGTGGCGGTGATCGATTCCCCCATGGATGCGCGGCGCCAGGAGCGCCAGCGCGTCCAGTCCCGGGTCCAGGCCATGCTGCGCAGCCAGCGGCTCGAGCGCATCGTGGAAGTCGAGGAGACGCCCCGGGGCGTGGTGGTCCGCGTCCCCGGTCAGCTGCTCTTCGAAGCGGGAGCCTCCGAGCTCTCCCTCGAGTCCCAGATCTTCCTGCGCGAGATGTCCGAGGTGATCAAGGAGTTCCCCGATCAGGTCGCCGTGGAAGGGCATTCGGACCCGAGCCCCGTAGGCTCCTCGAAGTTCCGATCGAACTTCGAGCTCTCCGCCGCACGGGCGGTGGCCGCTCTCGACTACCTCGTGACGGTCGGGGGCGTGGATCCGAAACGACTGCGCGCCACCGGCTACGGCGCCACGCGTCCCATCGAGACGGACCCCCTGGATGGAAATACGGATGCCTCGAAGCATCGCCGCGTGGAGTTCGTCTTCCTGCGCACCGAGCCGTCGGTTGGCGAGAAATCGGGCACGGAGCCCGCTGCCACCGAAGGCGGGTAGGCAGAGTCTTCCCCCCGGCGTGCTCGCTGCAATGCCGCGTTGCGCATCGGACGTCCCGAAACGACTTCCGTCATTCCGTTCTGAACGGAAAATTCGCGTCCTGCACTAAAGCTGCGTCTCTCCGCCGCCGATCACTGGCTCATCGTCGGCAAGAACTGCCCGGCCCGGACGGGCCTTGCGGAGGAGAGTGCGGGATGAACCGAACGTTGCGAGATGAGAAGCCGGCCGAGACGCCGATGCTCCTCCTCGTCGGTGCGGACTCGGAAGAGCGCCAGGCCCTGTCCAAGGAGCTCGGTGATCGGGGCTGCAAGACCTTCGAGGCGAGCAGCTCGGCCCAGGCGCTCCGGCTCCTCGAGACCCAGCCGGTCGACGGCGTGGTGGCCGAGGAGCTCCTGCCCGATCTGTCGGGCGTCGAGTTCCTCGAGCGCGTGCTCGCCGACTGGCCCTCGGTTCCGCGGGTCCTGGTCTCGGACTGCGCAGATCCACGGATCACCAATCAGGCGATCAACCGATCCCGCGTCGCCTACCTGCTGGCCCGCCCCTGGCAGGCCGACCTCGTCGACGAGCTGATCGAGGCCGTGCTCCCGGCGCAGGCGGCGCCCGCCGCGACGGCCACGTCCGACCGCGTGCGGCCCGACTTCGAGACCCGGCCGGACGAAATCCGGCCCCCGCGCTTCCCCGGGCTCATCGGGGACTCCCCGGCCATGCGCGAGCTCACCTCGTTGATCGAGCGCGTGGCCGAGACGGACAGCACCGCCCTCGTCACCGGCGAGACCGGCAGCGGCAAGGAGCTGGTCGGGAACGCCATCCACGCCGCGAGCCGTCGCTCGGGGCAGGTCTTCTGCGCGGTGAACTCGGCCGCGTTCCCCGAGACGCTGCTCGAGAGCGAGCTCTTCGGTCACCGCCGGGGCGCCTTCACGGGAGCGGCCAACAACAGCAAGGGCCTCTTCGAGAGCGCCGATCGCGGCACCGTCTTCCTGGACGAGGTGGCCGAGATGCCGCTCTCCATGCAGGCCAAGCTGCTGCGCTTCCTCCAGACCGGCGAGATCCGCCCGGTGGGCTCCGAGGCCACGCGCTTCGTCGACGTGCGGCTGGTGACGGCGACCAACAAGGATCTCGAGGTCGAGGTCGAGGCCGGACGCTTCCGCGAGGATCTCTACTACCGCCTCGCGGTCATCCCGATCCACGTGCCGCCCCTGCGAGACCGGCTCGAGGACATCCCGCTGCTCGTCGACCACTTCCTCGGCCTTCTGGCGGAGAAGGTGTCGCGGCCCGTCGTCGAGATCGATCCCGACGCCCTCGACGTGCTGATGTCCTACGACTGGCCCGGCAACGTGCGTCAGCTCCAGAACGTGATCGAGCGCGGCGTCGCCCTGTGCCGGGGCTCGCGCATCGGGATCGAGGATCTCCCGCGTCGCTTCTTCGGACGCAAGGCCAAGGGGCCGGGCCTCGAGAGCCTTCCCAGCATGGAGCGCCGGCACATCCTCGAGACGCTCGAGAAGGTCGGATGGAACCGGCGTCGAGCCGCGGACATCCTGCAGATCTCGACCACGACCCTGTGGCGTCGTCTCAAGGAGTTCGGAATCGAGGGCGACTCCCGCGGTGGGCGCGCCGAGCTGACCCCGGGTCGCTGAACCCGATCCGCGCGAGCGGACCCTTCGAGGATCCACCATGGCAGACGAGAACGAGAACGAGACCACCGAGACCGAAGGCTCTTCCGGAGGCGGCCTCACGAGCTGGCTGATCCCGGCCGTGGCCTTGCTGGTCGTCGCGGCCGCGAGCGCGGGTGGCACATTCTTCATGCTGAAGAGCCAGGCACCGCCTCCGGCCGAGAGCGCCGAAGAGGACGCGCCCGCCTCGATGGAAGAGCGCGCGCCCTTCAGCGAACGGGTCTTCTCCATCGACCCCTTCGTCGTGAACGTCACCGGCGAGGGATACCCGCGCTACCTGAAGGTCGCGGTGGCGTTCGAGATGGACAGCCCCGAGGCCCGCGAGGAGATCGAGGCGCGTGTCGCCCAGGTGCGCGACAGCACCATCCTCCTGCTCTCGAGCAAGCAGCTCTCCGAGATCACGGCCTTCGAAGGCAAGGCCCTGCTCAAGGACGACCTGATGCTGCGGGTGAACGGCCTGCTCACGACCGGTCGCGTCGACTCGGTGCTCTTCACCGAGTTCGTGGTGCAGTGATGGCGAGCGCGAGCCACCGTGGCGTCCTCACTCGCGAGGAGCTCGACGCGCTCCTCGCGGGGGCGGCGGAGGCTCGTCGGGCGAATGCAGCCGAGGACGCGGGCCGGACCCCGACGTCGCGGAGCCTGCTCGATCGCCAGCTCGAGGAGTTCGCGGTCGAGCAGTCCCGCCTGCTCTCGACCCAGTACCAGAAGCCCATCCGTTTCCAGCCCTTGCGAGACGAGGAGCTTCGACTGCGCGAGTTCGCCGACTCCCTGCTCCCGCTGGATCGCGTCGTGTGCATCCCGCTGGAAGCCGAGCCGGGCGAGCTGCGCATGGTGCTCGGGCGCGGGCTCTTCTACGAGTGGCTCACCCTGGCGTTCGGCGGCATGCTGACGCCTTCCCGCACGCCGATTCCGGACCGGGACTACACGCGGATCGAGCTGCGCCTGCTCCGCCGCATCGCTCTCGAGCTGGCCGGCCCCCTGGCGTTCGCGCTCGGCCATCGCGTCGCCGCACGCGAGGCGTCCGAGGTCGGGATCCTGGACCTGGGTGAGTTCGAGGAAGGCTCGCCGGCGGACACCCGGCTCGAGGTCCGCAGCTTCGAGGTGCTCGGCCTCGGCGACGCCTCGCGTCTGCGCCTGTTGCTCCCGGAGCGGGATCCCGCCGAGTCGGGCCTGCGCCCCCTGCCCGCAGACTGGCGAGAGCTCCCCGCGCCGATGCTCGAGGCGCGCGTCCGCGTGTCGGTCGAGGCCGGCGTGGCGCGCCTCTCGCTCGGCGAGGTCGCGGCTCTCCGGGTAGGCGACAGCATTCCCCTCGATCCGGCCCATCCCGAGGGGTTGCTGGTGCGGGTCGAGGACGAGGCCAAGTTCGCGGCCATCCGCGGCGTGGTGGGTGATCGGGTCGCGGTGCAGCTGGGCTCGCGAATCCTGGGCTCGTGAGTCCGAGCGGAGGGATCCATGGCTGATCAGGCTTCCGAACAGAAGAAGACCGAGGCGACGAGCGCTGCTGCGGAAGGGGCGAAGCCCCGGAAGAAGGCGGCGGCTCCGGCTCCGTCCGCCGGCGCTCCCGGCCTCGATCTCGTCCTGGACGTGCCGGTGACCTTGAGCGTCGAGCTCGGCGCGACGCGGATGCGCGTTCGTGAGGTGCTCGAGCTCGCCGAGGGCTCGGTGGTCGAGCTCGAGAAGGCGAGTGGAGAGCCCTGTGACCTGATGGTGAACGGCCGACTGATTGCGCGCGGAGAGGTGAGTGTGGTCGACGAGCGGCTGGCCGTTCGCGTCGTGGAAGTACTCGAGCCGGCCAAGGGCTGAAGACCCGCGTCGGGCTGCCGGAGGGGCACAATGGCAATCGGGACCGTGTCTGCACTGCTGATCGTCGGGGGCGCTCTCGTCCTCCTGCGCTTCGGCGTGCAGTGGCTCGGGCTCGCGCCGCCTTCGGGCGCCGGGGCCGCGCTGCGGGTGACGAGCAGCTGCGCGCTCGGGCCGAAGCGTCGCCTCCTGGTGATCGAGGCGCATGGTCAGCACCTCCTGGTGAGCGCGAGCGAGCAGGGCGTCTCGCTGCTTCGCGAGCTGCCGCCTCCCGAGTCCGCGCTGGCGGAGGTCGAGGTGGAGTCGTCCGCCGAGGCCGCACCGGGTCGCTGGCGTCCGCTGCTGCATCTGGGTATTCCGCTCCTGCTGGCGTTCGGGGCCCTGGCCGCGTCCGAGCCTGCACTCGCCCAGTCGGCCGCGATGAACCGCGCGGAGGCCGAGCTGTCCCGCACGGCCGAACGGGCGGGGCTCGAACCCGGTCCGACGCTGCAGCTCTCCTTGGACGGGGCCACGTCGCCCGACGGGCTCTCTGCGAGCCTCGAGGCCCTGGCTCTGCTCACCGTGCTCGCCATCGCGCCCTCGATCCTGCTGATGGCGACGTGCTTCACCCGCATCGTGATCGTGCTGGCCCTCATGCGCCAGGCGTTGGGCGTGCAGCACCTGCCACCCAACCAGGTCCTGATCGGTCTCTCGCTCTTCACCACCTTCTTCGTGATGGCTCCCGTGGCCGAGCAGGTCCGGGTCGAGGCCTACGAGCCCTACACGCGTCAGGAGATCGGCGGGGAGCAGGCCCTCGAGCTGGCCGTCTCGCCCCTGCACGCCTACATGCTCGACTTCACCCACGAGCGGGACCTCGATCTCTTCCTGAGTCTCTCCCTCGAGGGCGACGAAGCCGTGGAGATGGCGCCCGAGGACGTCCCGATCACGGCGTTGCTTCCCGCCTTCGTCCTGAGCGAGCTGCGCGCGGCGTTCGAGATCGGCTTTCTCGTCTACCTGCCCTTCCTGGTGATCGACCTGGTGATCGCCTCGATGCTGATCTCCATGGGCATGATCGTGCTCCCGCCCGTCGTGATCTCGCTTCCCTTCAAGCTCATGCTCTTCGTGCTGCTCGACGGGTGGAACCTGGTGGTGAGCTCGCTCGTCGCCGGGCTGCGATGAGGTTGCGATGAGCATCGACCAGGTGAGCGACCTGCTGAGAGAGACGGTACGAGTGGCCCTGCTCGTGTCGTCGCCCATGCTCGGCGTCGCCCTCGTCTCCGGCCTGCTGATCTCGATCCTGCAGGCCGCCACGCAGGTCAACGAGCAGACCCTCACCTTCGTCCCGAAGATCGTGCTGGTGCTGGGCACGCTCGGAGTCCTGTTTCCCTGGATGATGCGGATTCTCGTCGACTTCGCGACCGGCCTGATGGTCCAGGTGTCGCAGCGAGGTGGGCTGTGAACGAGTGGCTCGAAGTAGGCGTGGGCACGCTGCTCGCGAGCGTCCGCGTGATCGCGATGTTCCAGATCGTGCCCGTGTTCTCCCATTCGGGAGTCCCGATTCGGGCCCGCACCGCGCTCGCCCTCGCCATCACGTGGCTGGTCGGGCCTCCGATCCCGACCGAGATCTTCGACGCTCCGGCGCTCGGGCTCGCCGCGTTCGTGCTCCAGGAAGCCGCCATCGGGCTGCTGATGGGCTTCGCGGCCACGCTGCTCTTCGCGGCGTTCGACCTGCTCGGGGAGTTCATCTCGATCCAGGGCGGTCTGGGCGCGGCGTCGGTGGTCGATCCGGCGAGCGGGGCCTCCTCCCTGGCGCTGGCCACGACGCTTCGCACGTTCGCGCTGCTCGCGTTCGTCGCGCTCGACGGGCACCTCGAGCTGCTGCGTGCCCTCGCCCTCTCCTTCGACCACCTGCCGGTGGGCCAGGGCGGTCCGGAAGCGGCGGCCTTCCTCTCCGTCGTCGGTCTCGCGAGCTCGATG
>JAAUYD010170333.1_pt1 | contig 15589 bp, 10 predicted proteins | sample 7278101 | NCBI WGS metagenome assembly JAAUYD01 (sample SAMN14350128, study PRJNA611818) | marine sediment metagenome | isolation source: surface marine sediment (0.6m) | place: French Polynesia: Moorea | collected 2018-08 | reverse complement strand
TGGGATGGAGGGTTGAGTATTCCCGGTAATCTTGATGATGGTGATTTATTATCCTTACTTCCTGTTCAGGCATTAGATAATATTCTTACACCGTTTGATACGTTGGATATCCATGATTACAACTACACTTATGACACTTTGGAGTTGTTAAGAGATAATACAAATATTATTAGTACGGTTTCAGTACCAGAACCTAATTCCCTATTTAGTTGGTTAGCTCTAACAATCTTAGGGACAATTGTTAAGCTTAAGCCAACCACGAATGAGGATTAATCCGTTATTAGTTTTGAAGTGTCCATGCTCTGAAAAGTAATTTGCCGTAACCTTAGGATAATTCATGAGTTTTTCACAATTCTAAAGCTAATTGTCTTTGATTTTGATTGACTAATTGTTCAAATTCTTCTAAGGTTTTAACATATTTTTCAGGAGCGATCGCACTAACATTCATATGGTCAGCATCGTCAACTAAGAGGAGTTTTTTAGGGACTCTAGCAGCTTGAAATAGGGTTTCACTCATGGTATGAGGAACGGTGCGATCGCTGGTTCCATGAATCAACAAGAGAGGAAGTTTTAATAAGAATAATTTTGCCAAAGAATCGAACCGTTGATGTAACAGTAACTTACTAGGAAATAGTTTATAAATAAACCCCGAATGATCAACCATGTCCATCATGGAGGTAAAAGTATTTTCCACAATAACACCGGCTGCGTATGGTTTACGAACCCCTAAATCAATAGCAACGGCTCCGCCCAAAGAATGACCATAAATAAAGATATTTTGCGGTTCAATTTGACGTTCTTGGGTTAAATAATCCCAAGCGACTTGAGAATCACGATAGATTTCCGATTCTCTGGGAAATTGACCTTTACTGTGGCCATAACCTCGATAATCAATAATAAAAACAGAATAGCCTTGCTTATAAAACGTTTGAATTGTACTTAAATTATAGCTAACATTGCCACCAATTCCATGTAAATATAATAAGACTTTTTCGGGATAAGGATTCGGGTTGATCCACCAACCGTGGACTTGTTCTATTTTACCTTGAGGAGTCATCACCGATAACCAGACATCTTCGTAAGACATTCCTAAGTCAGCAGGAGTCATATCTATGGTAAGGGAAGGCTTGAAAATGAGTCGATTTTGACCCGCGATCAAAGCAACACAAACAAAGAGATAGGGTATGACTCCTACACCAACACCATTTACTAATCCTTGCAACAAAAGATTAATCATCATTCAGGAATTATCCTCAAGTTTTGCGTTTTAATTTAGCAAAAAAACTGTCAATTATGCTAGGTTCAGACTCCAAGAAAAATCTGAGTCAGCATTTAACAGTTATTACTTTGATTACTCTAACTACTGTAACGGAGGTAATTGATTATGCCAATCCGTAGATTGTTCATAAGCATAAGCCACTTGAAACAGTTTTCCTTCTTCAAGAACATTGCCGATTAATTGTAAGCCAATGGGCAGGTTTTGGTCATCGAACCCGCAAGGAATACTCATCCCTGGTAAACCGGCTAAATTAACGGGAATGGTCATTAAATCAGACAGATACATACTCAAGGGATCGGATGTTTTTTCCCCTGCTTTAAACGCGGTTGTGGGGGATGTGGGACAAACTAAGACATCTACCTTCTCAAACCCTGCATCAAAATCTTGTTTAATTAAGGTGCGAACTTTTTGCGCTTTGAGGTAATAAGCGTCATAATAACCGGCTGATAGGGTATAGGTTCCGATCATAATGCGTCGTTTTACCTCGGTTCCAAATCCTTTGGCTCGAGTTTTAGTGTACATATCGATAAGGGTGTCTGCCTCTTCGCGGATGCCGTATTTTACTGCATCGTAACGGGCCAAATTTGAGGACGCTTCTGAGGGGGCAATGATATAGTAGGCGGGGAGACCATAACGGAAGCGGGGACAGGAAATATTAACCACTTTTGCCCCTAAAGTTTTGAGGTGATCGATCGCTTCTCTGACGGTTTTGGCCACGATGGGGTCTAATCCTTCCCCGAAGGTTTCGTCTATGACTCCCACGGTTAAGCCTTCTAAGGAGGGTTTGAGGAATTGGGTATAGTCAGGAATGGCTGTGTTGATACTGGTAGAATCTTTAGGATCGTAACCGGCGATCGCTCCTAATAAGACGGCTGCGTCTTCGACGTTACGGGCAAACGGTCCAATTTGATCCAAAGAGGACGCATAGGCCACCAACCCAAAACGAGACACCAGTCCATAGGTGGGTTTTAGCCCCACCACGCCACATAAAGAGGCTGGCTGACGGATCGACCCCCCTGTATCGGAACCAAGGGCGACAACGCATTCTGAGGCGGCTACGGCTGCTGCTGATCCCCCGGATGAACCCCCTGGAACCCTGGAGAGGTCCCAAGGGTTAGCGGTGACTTGATAACCTGAGTTTTCGGTGGAACTCCCCATCGCAAACTCATCGAGGTTGGTTTTACCTACCATGACGGCCCCTGCGTCTTTTAATTTTTGGGTGACGGTAGATTCATAGGGAGGGACAAAATCAGCTAAAATTTGTGATCCACAGGTCGTTTTAATCCCTGTGGTACACATATTATCTTTAATACCGATGGGAATACCAGCTAAGGGGCCAATTTCTTCGTTATTGGCGATTTTTTCATCGACTTTTTTGGCGGTTTCCAGGGCGTGATCGGCGGTAACTTGGAGGAAACTTTTGACTTTTGCGTCGACTGCGTTGATTCTTTCTAAAGCTTCTGTGGTAATTTCAACGGCCGAGCGTTCTTTGTTAACTAATTGTTGATGGAGTTCGCGGATAGATGTCATGGTCTACTGTTGTCAATGAAGGGAGGGGATGAGACAATACTGCTCGGCCTGCGGAAAATTGTCTGTTGAGACAAGCAGGGGGAGCAGGGGGAGCAGGGGGAGCAGGGGATGCAAGGGAAGCAGAGGGAGAAAATAGGACTTCCTCCTGGAGCCTACCCTAACTAAAGCGTTTCGAGCAAAACCTACGTAGTATTGGGAGATGAGATACACGCCCACCATTTAAAAATAGTACCATTTTGACGCATGATGAATAAAAGGATGAAAACAGATACGATGAAACCTTGCTCATAACTTTTGTGAGATGGCCATCTCATTGCGACAGGCGATCGCAAAATCTTCAAGAGAAAAAAAGGAGAATTGATTAAAATCAAAGTAAACTGACCTTGATTTTTGTTATATAATTATTAGAGTAATTCAATACTTTTGTAATGAATAATAGTAATTTTTTCTTGATTAATTCAGAAAAACTAATTCAATTAGCGATCGCTTTTATTGTTCGATTTCTTTTCGCCGTTATTATTCTTGTTGTTGGTTTTTGGTTAACGAAGCGAATCCATAAGCTAATTAGCAAAGGACTCAAAAAAACGAATCTTGATTCAACAGTTATTTCTTTTATTAGTAATCTGAGTTATGCAGGTTTAATTAGCATATTTATATTAATGAGTTTAGCTCAAGTAGGCATCAGAACAACTTCGATTGTAGCAGTTTTAGGTGCTTCTGCTTTAGCAATTGGATTAGCATTACAGGGGTCTTTATCTAATTTTGCATCGGGAATCTTATTAGTGGTCTTCCGTTATTTTAAGGTAGATGATTTAATTGAAGTTGCGGGTGTAAAAGGGTATGTAGAAGCCATCCAAATCTTTACGACAACTCTGAGAACATTAGATAATTATTTAGTGATCATTCCTAATGCAAAGTTAATTGAAGATAATATTATTAATTATTATGCTAAACCCCAGAGACGAATTGATTTAGTGATTGGAATTAGTTATGGTGATGATATCGATAAAGCGAGAAGATTACTCACAGAAATTTTAGAAGAAGAATCACGGGTATTATCTGATCCTCCAGCAGTGATTTGGGTAGGGGAATTAGGAGATAATAGTGTTAATCTTTATGTTTATCCTTGGGTTAATTCTCCTGATTATTTACCTGTTAAATATACTCTTATAGAAACTATTAAAAAGAAATTTGATCTTGAAGGAATTACGATTCCCTTTCCGCAACGGGATGTTTATCTTCACCATTAAATATTATGGGGGTCAACGACTGTTGACCCCCATAATATAAATAAGGACTATTTAGAACTCATCAACCCTTCAAAGACATCGACGTACTTGGCGGCCGGACCTTTCCAGGAGACATCGTTTCCCATGCAAGCCAGACGCATTTTTTCAAAGTTGGGGGAACCGTATTCTGCTAAGGCCTTTTTCATGCCAACGATCATCGCGTCAACCCCTTCTGCTAACATCTCCTCAGAAACCGCCACCCCTGGCATTTTCGGCATGGGAATCTTATCCATTAAGAAGCCAAATTGGGGCGGTACCGTATCCACTAAACCACCAACGGGGGCCACCACTGGAATTGTACCGTACATCATGGCGTACAATTGGTTCAAACCGCAGGGTTCAAAGCGCGAGGGCATCAAACAGTAGTCGGCACCGGCGGTGATAAAGTGGGCTAATTCGGGGTCAAATCTCGCCACTCCCTTAGCAAAGGGGTATTGGTCGGCGATGGATTCTAATTGCTGTTCTAATTTTGGTGATCCGATTCCTAGGACAACCACTTGACAGTGGAGTTTGGCTAACTTGGGCATAGCCGCTATGATCACATCGGCCCCTTTTTGGTTTTCTAAGCGACCGATGAAACCAAAGATTGGAATATCGGGATCTGTTTCTAAACCGCACTCTATTTGTAAGGCTTTTTTACATGATTTTTTGCCACTAGCCATTGTCTCAGCATCATAGTGAACGGGTATGTATTTGTCTGTTTTGGGGTTCCAAGTTTCCACCTTGGTTCCGTTGGTAATACCAGTTAAGTTAACGGCCCTGGCAACGTCGTCGAGTTCAACTCCACTCGCAGGATTGGAGGTGACTTCCTTGGCAAAGTTGGGGGAAACGGTCAAAGCTTTGTCACAGTGTAAGAAGCCGGCTTTCAGCCAGTTGATCATCATCATCGGTTCTGCGGCGATAATGGGTTTAGTGGTGGTTTCATCCAACGGAGGAGGGGCAAATTGGGTGGTAAACGACAAGTCTGGTAGATACTTGTCTGGCAAGTTGAGGGCTTCAAATTTTGACAGGGGGAAACGACCCTGGAAGGCGATATTATGGAGCAACATCACCGTTTTGGCGTTGAGGAATGTACCATAACTTTGGTAGTATTCTTTTAAGTACAAGGGAAGAAGGGCCGTGTGCCAATCGTTGCAGACAAAGATGGTCTTCTCTCCCATTGGTCCTTTGCGACCATGAGGCCCCAAGGGGATGACTAAAGGAACTTCGATCGCTGCTTGAGAAAACATGGCAAAGCGTTCGGCGTTATCGATGTAATCAACGGCATCTTTGGGCCCGTATAACTTTTTGTTGACTAAGGGGGTTTTGGATAGGTAGACGTGATGATCTACCCAAATATGGTCGACTCCTTTTTTATAGGAGTGGAAGTAACGAACTTTGGTGGTTTGTTTACCATATTTGACTGGGTGAAGAATTTCTGTGTCCCAAGCGTCTTTATATTGGTCAAACCGTGGCGCAACAGTACAAACTGTATGACCCATTTTTGCCAATTCTTCTGGTAAACCTTCAGTTACATCGCCTAAACCACCGGTTTTTGAATAGGGTGCAACTTCTGTAGAGACAAAGCAAATGTTTAACATCTTAGTGTGAGAAGTCTTAAAGATAAATAATGAGTAAGAGTATAGGAAAACGAATTGTAACTGATTATACCATCTCTATTCACGATTAACGCCTGTTTGTACTCGCCACAACCCTGCATAAATACCCTGTTCTTCTAATAGCTGTTCGTGGGTTCCTTGTTCAACGATTTTTCCCCATTCCATAACATAAATACAGTCAGAATGACGAATGGTGGATAAGCGATGGGCGATGGCAATGGTGGTTCTTTGGGCGGTAATTTTTTCTAGGGAACGGGCGATCGCTGCTTCGGTTTCGTTGTCTACGGCTGAGGTAGCTTCATCTAAAATCAAAATCGGGGGATCTTTTAAAATTGCCCTGGCAATGGCAATTCTTTGTCTTTGTCCTCCTGATAATTTCTCTCCCCTTTCTCCGACAATAGTATCGTAACCTCGATACAATTTTTCTATGAATTCGTGGGCTTCTGCTATCTTGGCTGCTTCTATAATTTCGGAATCCCTCGCGTTAGGATTTCCATAGGCAATATTTTCTTTTACGGTTCCATGAAAGAGAAACACATCTTGACTAACTAACCCGATCGCTTTACGTAAATCTCCTAAAAAGATATCCTGAATATTAATATCATCTACTGTTATTTTACCGTGATCAATTTCGTATAATCTGAGCAATAATTTCACTAAGGTACTTTTACCTGACCCCGTAGAACCCACTACACCAATACGATGACCAGCTGGAATGTCTAAAGATAAGTTTTTGATGATGGGATGACCTTCTTGGTAAGCAAAAGTAACGTTTTCAAGTTTAATTTTTCCTTTTATAGTTTCTGTCGGTAAGGGGATGTTTCCAGAATGAATGGTTAGAGGCGTATCTAATAAGTTCATCACCCGATTGGTAGAAGCCATTGATCGTTGATAAAGGTCTAACGTTTGTCCTAATCTAGTTAGTGGCCATAGTAAGCGTTGGGTCATAAACACCAAAACACTATAGGTTCCCACGGCTAATTTACCTTCAACGACTTCCATGCCACCGTATAATAAAATAGTGGTAAATCCTACTAGAATAATAATGCGAATCAGAGGAACAAAGGCTGCACTAAAGGCGATCGCTTTTTGATTGCTCTGGCGATACGCTTCACTATCTTCTCGTAATCTTTCTAATTCATAGGCTTCTGTGGTAAAACTTTTAATGGTTGTAATACCGCTTAAATTATTGGATAAACGACTATTTAATAACCCGACTTTTTCCCTAACATCAGCATAACGAGGTGCTAATAATTTTTGAAAGGTAATAGAACCCCACAAAATAAAGGGAATGGGTAACATGGCCATCCAAGCCGTTTCTGGCGTAACAATAAAAAAGGCTGCACCAATGATAATCACGGTGGTCATTACCTGCAATATTTCATTCGCCCCAACATCTAAAAAACGCTCTAATTGATTAATATCATCGTTTAAAATTGATAAGAGCATTCCTGTATTTCTTTCTTCAAAATAAGCTAATTCTAACTCTTGTAAATGATCATAAGCTTCTAATCTTAAATCGTGTTGAATATTTTGGGCTAAATTACGCCATAATCGTTCATACGTATATTGAAATAGTGACTCTAATCCCCAGACAATAATCGACAAAAAAGTTAAAATTAGTAATTGAATAAAAACATCTTTAAACCCTAATTTAGCAATCAAAGAATCTTGTTGTTTGACCACTACATCAACGGCAGCACCAATTAATACAGGAGGAGCTAAATCAAAGATTTTATTAAAAATAGAACAGGTGACAGCTTGCCAAATAATAGGACGGTAGACTTTTCCATATTCAAAAAGCCGTTGCATGGGATGTTGATGTTTATAATATTTATTGGTTTTAGACATAGTTAATTTAATTAATCTTAATTTATGAAATTTTGGTTGTTACAAAAAAAGCAGAATGACTGAGCGCTCTTTGATAAATAGCTTTCTATTTTAACAAATTTTTACTCTGGTTTGAAAAAGCCTAAACTATAATAAAAGTATTCACGATATATTGATCTGTTAATAATAATGTCCGATTCTCACAACAAAGTAGCTATTTTATTAGTTCCTGGTTTTCATTCTTCATCTTTAAGTTGTGGTATTTGGAATCAACTTGAAGTCCGACAACAAGGTAATATAGAAAGTGAAATACGTGACTATAATGTAATTACTGATGATTCACTTCAAAAAGATCAATATAAGTCTCTCCATATTTATGAAATAAATTGGTCATCCTATATTGGTCATACTGAGACATCTATCAATCCATTTTATCAAGCATACTTAACTTTTATCCTTCTATGGAATTTGTTATGGAACCTAGTTTATTCCATTGGGAACTTGCTTAAGTTTATTGGTAACTATCTTTGGAACTTTATTTGTAACTTACTTTGTTGTAATAATAGTTTATGCCAACTCCAAGAATATTTAGATTATAAACCTTATGTATGCTCGGCTTTTACTACCCCTTCTTCTCTTGTTTATTTTGTTTTTTTCCCTATCTCTTCTTTATATATACTAATAATTAATCTATTTGTCATTTTTTCTGTTCTTTATGATTTTGTTGAAAATATCAAATTTACTGATCAAACTACTAATACAATAATTGACCTTGAGTTAAAAACCATTATAATGAATTTTATTCAATCATTTTTTGAGTTTTCAAATCGTTTATATGGTTTGCTTCAATCAATAATTGACTTATCAAAATTCATTTTGAACGATTTAGTAATCAATCTTTTAAACATTTTACTAAATATGATTCCTGATAATTTATATTCATCATTCCTGCCAGGATCACTTAAAGCAAAGCTATGTTTAACACAGACATCTGTAATCTGCCAAATACCTGATGAAAGTATCAAAAATAGTCTAATTATTATATTTATATTTTTGTGGATTGTTGGAGTAGCAAGGTCTAGAGAAATTAATAGAATATTAGAATTTTACGTATTTATAAATAATTATTGTACGAAGGAACTATTAAGAATCAAAATAAGACTAAATCTTCTGAAAAAACTTAATTCTATTCTCTTAGATACAAATAATTATAAAGATATTGTAATTATCAGTTTGATGAAATTATCACTGAAATTTATTCTAAAATCGAGTAATGAAAACTATCTTTTAATTGAAAAACCACCATTAGCAATTAAAAAAGCTGTTACCATCCTTTAAAGTTGTTTGTCTTTATCACAAAAATGTTTTGTTTAAGAAGATAGAATAAGAAAATTTCTACCGAAATAAACAAGATAATCTTGATTCACTGAGGGAGCAATTTTTGAGTTAATATAAGACCACATTTCGGTGACACAAATATTATATACATGGAGTTTTCCTGTGAAACAAGAGTCCCTGGAAACCATCAAGCGAGATTATCCCTACCAGTATTTTGGAGCTCACGCCAACCAAACTGAAACCACTTTTCGAGTCTATGCTCCCCGCGCTACCAGGGTCAACCTCATGCGTGAAGGGAATGGATGGGATGGTTTTGCCGAACCAATGACACAAAATGAACAAGGAGTTTGGGAAATAACCCTTCCCGAAAATCTGACCTGGAGCGAATATAAATACTATATTGAGAATAGTAATGATTATCTGAGCAAACCCTATGCCATGGCTCGCATTGACCCCTTTAGTCCTCAGTTGACAGTGACATGGGGGAATAATGGCAGTCGTAATTTTAACAGTGTTGTCGGCGATCGCAATTATTTTCAGTGGACTCATAAACATCTTGAGAGGGGTCATGAACCCATGAGCATTTACGAAATGCACCTGTCTACCTTTCAGGATGGAAATTATCGGGATATCGCTCAGAAAATTGTTGAGCATTTAGGTTATATGGGTTTTACCCACGTTCAGATTATGCCTCCCTTTCAAACTCCCATTCATCAATCTTGGGGGTATTTGGTGGGGTGTCCTTACGCCATCTATGAACGTCATGGAACGGTAGATGACTTCAAATATTTAGTTAACCACTGCCATGCTCACGGTATTGGGGTTATTGTCGATGTTCCTTTAGGATTTGGGGTACAAGACTGGGACTGCGGACTGGCTAACTATGACGGAACCGATCTTTATCACCATTCTGGCGCAAGAGGTTGGAATAATCAATGGAATAGCCGTATCTACAACGTGGGGGATGTCTATGTTCAAAATTACCTGATCGGACTGTGTACCTATCTCTATCATGAGCTAGGGGTAGATGGTGCGCGTATCGATGCTGTGGCCGCTCAAATCTTTTTCGACTACGATCGCGGTTTTTGGGACTGGCCGAGAAACAATCGCGAAAGCATCGACACTGAAAACTGGGAACTCTTCAATGGTTTAGGCGGCGATCGCTATTTTGAAGAACGGGGATACTGGCTCTCAGAAGCCGTGGATTTTGCCGGCCTGCGCTTTCTGCGAGACTTACACGCCCGTTTACAACATACCGCACCCAATTTTATCACCATTGCCGAAGAATCACGACGAGTCTTTCCTAAACTCGCTTGTCCTGTGGATGAAGGGGGACTGGGTTTTACTTATGCCCAAAATATGGGGGAAATGCACCGTATCCGCAGCTATTTACAAATTCCCATTGAACATCGTTTGATTGAACATATCGAGATTCTCATCCACAATAAGAGTCCAGAAAAGATGGTCAACGCTATGAACACCCATGACGAGTGTGCCAATGGGAAGGTTCGACTGATCACAGAATTAGGCAATCATATTCCCCTGATTGGTTTGGCCGCCCTCTGCTGGTTTCGACCCGGCGCACCGATGATTTTTCAGGGGGATGAGTTTGGAGAAGAAGGGTATTTTGATGTCTTTCAGGGCGTTGACTGGTCAAAAACAGGAGCTTATGCTGCCATTCATCAACAACAAATTACCAACAATTTTCATGATCTTAATCACCTGCTTCGTCATGAACCCGCTTTAGCGCGTCAGGGAATCAATTCTATGATTCGCAATGGTTCTAACAACGAACGTAAATGGTTTAGTTTTATCCGATGGGGTGGCGACATCGGTTTTGAGTCTGATCAGTGGGAAGATCATCAACATGACATTATTTTTGTGCGGAACGAAAGCTACTACACTATTGAGTGTCAGGCAGAGATTTATGTCCCCGTTGCTGCGGAATATATGGTTATTTATAATTCCATTGACCAACGTTATATTGGCTCTCAAGAATACAACCAACACGACCCTTACTGGACCATTCACAGTGCAGGACAGTTTCTTTACATTGACCTTCACCCCTATCAAAATATTGCTTTTAAATTGAAACCTCGCTAAATTTTATCCTAATGTCGTCAGAATACCCAGGGGCTTTTGGACGCTCCAAGACGATACTTTATCGTGTAAAGAATCCCCATCGCCTTGCGTTGGGGTAGTTCAATTAGTCAATCTACTAATTGTCACTCCCATTCACTCAAAACTGACTAACTTTGTGATACTTCTAGAGGGAGTGGAACTCCATCCCCATTAAATCGGTCAACAAAGAGCGATGAATGGGATTGTCTTTCGCTATTATTCTATAAAACCCTCCAACATAACCTTATAGTTGAAACCATGAAAATATCTAGATTACCCCTAAAATGGGCTACCTTAGCTACTGTTACCCTCAGTAGTTTAATTCCTTTCAATCTTCCCGTTAAAGCCTCTACCTTTAGTGAAACTGCTCTAGATCAAAGTAGCGTCATTGCTATCGCCAGACCCTATGGAGAAGGAAAATACGACCTCTTAGTGATCGAGCAAATTCCTGATAAAAGAGACTGTTGGACAGAAAGTGGTTCAAATCCCGTGTTAATTGACCCTTTATTACTGAATTTTGATTTTACTGGCATTTGTCGTCGTTCTACAGATAGTAACGGCTATTCTATTCGTCTCGATGGCAATGATCTTGGCTTAGATTATTTATTGCGTCTGGTTCCCCGTAACGGAGAATTAGTGTTAGTGGGAACCCCCAGAACCGCAGGTTACAGTGAAATTGTCCTTGGTAGCACCCAAGGAATGGCCCAAGGGTTCATGAAAATTAATCTTTATCCGGGTTGGCAATTCACCAAACGCACCTATCAGGATAAAATATTAGGCCACTTCTATTTTAGCGGTTCTCAAGCGGCGATCGCTGCCGGTGGAGACCTTCCTGATACCCCACCAGCGACGACGACCCCCGTTGCACAAACCCCTTCTCAACCTCGTTTGAGCGACATTAGTAACAACATTTACCAACCCCAAATCACCAAAGCGGTTCAAATGGGCTTAGTGTCTGGATTTGATGATAATACCTTCCGTCCCGACCAACTTGTTACCCGTGAACAGTTGATTTCTATGGCCGTCGATGCCATTGGGACGGTTTATAAAGTGGATTTAGATGCCACTCCAGAACGGGATATTATTGCTTTCAAAGATGTGGACAGTTCCCGTTGGAGTGCTAAGAAAATTAAATGGGCCCAGTGGAATTTCCTTAATGTTGGTAATCCCAATAACACTTTACAACCCAGTGAACCCATTAGTCGGGCTGAGTTAATGGATACCATGCGTCGTATGGCTATTCATCTCAAAAATCAATTAAACTTACCACGGGAATTACAACAAACTCAAGAACCGGTTGTTTTTTCTGATACCTCCAATAGTTGGGCGAAGACAGTCATTACTCAAATGTCCGGTTATTGCGGTGTGGCCACTCCTCTCAATGAAGAGGGAACTGAGTTTGCCCCCGACGAAAAAGCAACCCGTGACTACACCGCGGCCGCAATGGTCAGGGTTTTAGACTGTGTTAAAGCTGAGGCACAACAAGCTAAACAAAGCCAAGAAAGTGAAACCGTTAAGGAAAATCAGCAATAGGAAGACCTGTACCAATTTTCTTGGCCATCCCTGTCTAAAAAACAGGGATTGGCTTGTTTTTTAGGAAAAATATATCGCTTTAGTTGGTAAATAATGATGATTATAATAACTGAATAATGAAATAATAAAAAGAAATTTGTTTTATATTTAAGTATAAAATTATGACAGATTCAATACAGTTAACAGCAGATGAAATTCAACGTTAGAAATGAACAGCAATTATACCCAGAAAAATGATAAGAAGATTTTGTAAGTATCGTTATCTTTTTATCATAATTTATGGATTTTTTGCCTTTCTATCAGGATTATTTAGAGAACGCATTATCAAAAAGTAAGTTCTTACTTTTACGTATATTAGTATGGCTTTTACAAGTTCACAAACAGGTTAGAATAGAAAGATTAGCAGCTTATCTACCCATTCCTATTTTATATCAAAGTCGGAGAAAAAAGATTCAAAGATTTCTAGTAGAACCATGCTTAAGCCTTGTCTTATTTTGGTTTCCTCTGATAAAATTAATAAATGTTAAAGAACAAATAGCTTTAATTCGACCAGTTTTGAAATTGTTGTCTGACTATGAGTTATTAATTTTAGGGGATAGGGAATTTCATGGCGTAGAATTATCATATTGGTTAAAGAAACGAAATCGAACCGCTAAAAAGCCTATATATTTCGCTTTTCGAGAAAGAAAAGATGTGTAGATTAGAAGAAGTAAGAAGAATGAAAAACGCTTCCAAGATTTAAACCTAACCCCAGGAGTAAAAGTTTTTGAAAAAAACATTTTTGTCAGGAAGCAGAAAGGATTTGGTCGCTTCAATGTGTTAGCTTATCAAAAGAGGAACTAATAAAGGCTATCAATATTTTTATTGCTTCCACTCTAGAACATTCTTAAACACTGCTTTTTTCGCCTCTTCTAAAGAATTCCCAATTTCTAAACTTTGGGGAGTTCAACCCAGTTATCATCATGGCTATGAAGTAACCCTGTAAATAAATCATTTAGCTTTTCGGTGCTATATTGAGGTTGTAAAAAAAACTGTCCTGCATTGACAAAATAGCGTTGAATGTTCTGTATGGGGGCTAATTTTGACTTGATAGACGATAAACTAGCTTTCGGTGTCTCCATATTAGTCACATTAATCCAGGTTTTGACACTCATCGGTAATTCTGTTCCCAGACGAAAGTTTAAATCTTCCTGGGATAACGATTCAATGTAGCTTGGGGTTAAAAACATTTTATATTCAAATTTTTCAGGGGTTAGCTGTTGAATAAAGGCTAAACTAACACCTCTAACTAACTGGCGAACCGGTTCAGCTTTGATTCCCATGACTTCTCTGACTAGGGTACTCTGTGCCATCACACTATTCATACTATTCATATCACTAATACTCATGTGAGTTCCTCCCATAGCCATTACCATATATTTTTCTGTAGACAATTGTTTAAAGGGTTTTAATTGATGGGAAATAGTGGGGGTAATACCATCATCTGAAGCGGATAACATCAAGGTTGGAACTTTCATTTGAGATAAATTATCACCAAATAATTCACCAATAATGGGATTAAAAACAATGATTTGTTTAATACGATTATCCTTAAAATTTCGTTGGGGATAAGGCAATTCTCCTGCTGCACATTGTAACCAATCGGCCGGCGATCGTCCTAAGGGAGATGTGTCTTGACAAAAACGCCTTAAGGCTTTCAAATCTAACGATGCACCGCCTAATGCTAAGGCAGTATAACCCCCAAAAGAATGACCAATGATACTGACTTTTTGGGTATTAAATTTACCTTTGAATTCTAGATTATTCTTATTTAAAAGGGTTAATTGATTTAAAACAAAACTAATATCTTGAGGACGATCAATAAATTCTTCTGATGGCAAAATTTGGCTCAATTTTATACCTGTTGCTGTTTTAATTAGGGCATGAATATCACTACCAGGATGTTCCACCGAAACAACAGTCATCCCATAAGAAGCTAAATGTCTAGCTAAATAGCGTAAAAAACGACGATCTGAAGCAAAACCATGAGACATAATCACCAAGGGACCTTGAGTTTTTTTCGCAGTATAAATATCAAGGGAAATATAACGATCTCGACTGGGATCGTAAAAGACATTGGTTTCTATGGATATGGCTTGCTCTCCTGGTGCTGTAGGATCAAATTTTGGTATAATCTTATTAATAGAAGAGTCTTTGAAATTTTTATCTAACTCTGAATTGATCAATTGACTGTGCAGAAAAGAACCATTCATTTTTAGAGCTAAAATGGCTGATTTTGAAATGTCAATTTTTACAGTTTCTTTGGGATAGACTCGCAAAAAATTAATAATACTTAAATTATTTGTTTGTTTTAAAAGTAATTGTAATGCTGCTTTGAGTTCCGATGAATCACTATCAGGTAATGCTTGACTAATTTGCTCTAATAATCTTTTTCCATCATCACTTTTAAAAAGATCCGTTAAAAATTGTTCTGCAATTAAAGGATCTATTTTGAAACTTTTAGATAACAACTGTTGAGTTTCACTGGTTAATAAAAAATGATAAGGTTTTAAGGAAGTAGAAATTTCCTGAGTTTCTACAAATTTCTGTAAATCTTCAACGGGAATTTTCTGATGAAGTAATCCTACTTTTATAACAATATTTTCTGCTGCTACGCTAGGAGATAGTCCGCAAAATAAAGATAATAAAATGGGAGAAACACCCCCTAATAATTTAAAAATAAAAGGTGAAATAAGTTTCAAAAATTTCATAGGCGCAAAGAACAAAAATTGGCTACTTTAAGTTTCTCACATTTGCCCTATCATCTAAGAAGATTGGTTAATTTTCTGATGTGTTGTCGCCAACAAGCTTAGTGAGATTCCTTTCGATAGTATGCCCAATTATAATCCTGAACCTAGCAATCTTCCGTGATGAAAAAGACCAATTGAATGAAGTCAGAAGTTCCTCACTCCGTTCCGGCGCTAAGTAGTCGGACATAAATACAGCCAACTGTGTAAACATTTGTAAACATAGCTGTCACCCTACTCCTGCCTCCTGCCCCCTGCCTCCTGCCTCTTCTCAACTGTAACGTT
>JAAUYD010189591.1_pt1 | contig 15597 bp, 13 predicted proteins | sample 7278101 | NCBI WGS metagenome assembly JAAUYD01 (sample SAMN14350128, study PRJNA611818) | marine sediment metagenome | isolation source: surface marine sediment (0.6m) | place: French Polynesia: Moorea | collected 2018-08 | reverse complement strand
GTCATGGCGATCGCTTTATTATTGGTTGCGGTTTTTGAAGCAGTTCTGGGAATTCTCCGTTTATTTATTTTTACCCATACAGCCCGTCGCTTAGATTTAAGTTTATCGGCGCAATTATTTCGCCACTTAATGCGCTTACCCTTAGCTTATTTTGAATCGCGACGGGTGGGGGATACGGTAGCACGGGTGCAAGAACTGGAACAAATTCGTCAATCTCTTACCGGTACAGCATTAACAGTAGTACTTGATAGCATTTTTGCTGTGGTCTACCTGGCGTTGATGTTCTATTACAACTTGTCCCTAACTTTAGTTGCTTTAGCAGTATTGCCCTTATTTGCCACATTAACTTTAATCGCTACACCAATTCTGCGTAACTGGCTCAATCAAACCTTTAACCGTAGCGCCGATAGTCAATCATTTTTAGTCGAGACAGTCACCGGAATTCACTCCGTTAAAGCCCATGCAGCAGAACCCGTAGCCCGCGATCGCTGGGAAGGCTTATTTGCTCGCTTTATTCGTACTGGGTTTAAAGCTTCTACAACTTCCAACATTAGTAGTAATATAGGTGACTTTTTAACAAATTTTTCTAGTTTGTTAATTTTGTGGTTTGGTGCCAAATTAGTTATCGAACAACAGTTAACGGTCGGTCAATTGGTTGCTTTTCAAATGCTTTCTGGACGAGTGACTGGACCACTTTTACGTTTGGTGCAACTATGGCAAAATTTACAACAAGTACTGCTTTCGGTAGACCGGATTGGTGACATCCTCAACGTTGCACCAGAAGCTGAGCCAGGAACCGGTTTAGTTTTACCAAAAATCAAAGGACAAGTTACCTTCGAACAAGTCTTCTTTCGCTATAAAAGTAACACTGAACCCGTATTGCGGGGAATTTCCTTCGACGCCCAACCGGGACAATTTGTTGGTATCGTCGGACGTAGTGGTTCAGGTAAAAGTACCCTTTCCAAACTTTTACAACGTCTATATCAAATTGAATCAGGACGTATTTTAGTAGATGGTTTTGATATTAAAAGTGCTGACATTGCATCTTTGCGTCAACAAATAGCTGTAGTTCTCCAAGAAGATTTTTTGTTTAATGGCACTATCCTAGAAAATATTACTTTGGGACATCCTGACATCAGCGCCGAAGAAGTAGTCGAAGCTGCGAGGCTTGCAGTTGCTCACGATTTTATCAGTCAACTTCCCCACGGTTACGAAACCAATGTGGGTGAAAGGGGTACAGCCTTATCTGGGGGACAGCGTCAACGGATCGCCCTTGCAAGATTATTTCTTTCCCATGCTCCAATTTTAATTTTAGATGAAGCAACTAGCGCCTTAGATAGTGAAACCGAGCAACAAGTTTTGCAAAACTTACAAAAAATATCTGAAGGGAGAACTGTATTTTTAATTGCTCACCGCTTTGCACCCCTGAAACGTGCTGATTTGATATTAGTGATGGAAAAAGGTGTGATTGCTGAACGGGGTACCCACAAAGAGTTATTACGACAAAAAGGTTTGTATTGGTCGCTTTATCAAAGACAGCAAGCAAATGTTTAGGATAAAGATAAATATTATTGAGTCCTTAATTAATTTATATTAAGGCAATAACCGGGGACGGAGTCTTTAAAAGAAAGTATTACCAGTTTTAGCCCAATACAGTTCAGTTAAGACTTTTTTAAAAACAAATCGCACTGTAGAGACGCGATATATTTCCCTGCGGGAACGCTTTGCTAACGCATCACATCTCTAGCAAGAAATTTAGGCTTATCTGAACCGTATTGAGTTTTAGCCTAGGCTGTTGACTCTGTGCCTTTTTGGTTAGGAGAAAATCATGCAATACCTGTTGTCTCTATTTTTGGTAAAAGCATATTAAATAAGGAATTTGCGCTTATATTAAGACACGGAATTTGCATGAATAAAAAACGCGAAAATTCTATCAAAGTCAACACCCTAGCTTTAGCCTGCAATATTGACAAATATCACAACCCTAACTTAACTATTAATCAGCGTTGAAAAAACCAGCAGCCAAACCTGTTTTCTGCTCTAATTGTTGACGAATTTTTCTGCCTTTCTTTCTACCAATTACAAACACAACCTGCTTTTCGGCAGCCTCTGTTTTTTCCTGGTAGCGGATTCCGATTGTAGACCTCCTCCTCTTTGCTAGCAATCCCCAGACTCCTAAAGCTAACACCGCACCTACATCAATTTTACTTTTTTCAGAGTACGACAAAGACTTAATACTCTTCGTTGGAATAGCAACTTCTTTTGTACCATTTTCCCCATCTAAAACATCCAATTCCTCCCCAATTTCAAAATAGAATTGGACTAACTCGTCAGTAAAATTAACCTTACAGCGCTTTCCTTTTTCATCACCACTAAAAAGACATTTAGCTTTTTTCCCAGGACGATTATCCAAGGAAACAGCAACTGTACCTTCAGCTTCAGCCTGATAATCTTTACATCGGGAATTAAAAGGAAATTTTGAGCAGAAACTTTGAAGATTATCAACTTCTCCAGCTCGTACAACTTCTGATACTGTTGCAAACTGCAGGCACAATAAAATCGGTAGCACTATTACCTTAGTAAATTTCATTATTTTGTACTATAGTTCTAAAAAATACACTTATACTCCGAAAAAACATCATTTATTTGATTGCAATGATAGGTTTATCGGATTTACGCTCACATATGCAATTACATTTTATACTTAATGTCAGTATTTTCTTGTTTGAAAACAAACATTTAATTACTTGTTTAAGAATAATTTAGAAGGAATTAAGAGGATTGAGGCTCCACCTCAATTTGTATAACGTATAAATGGAATTTAAGGCAGAGCCTACAGGATAAGATGTTCTCACTCAGAGTATTCAATAAAAAGGAGATATTTAAAACCTAGGAAAGTAGCTTATCAATCAACATTGAAAATATCAGCAATTAGATTTGTTTGCTGCTCTAATTGTTGGCGAATTTTTCTGCCATTTTTTCTACCAGTCACAAACACAACCTGCTGCTCAGAAGCTTCTACTCCCTCTTGATAACGGATTCCTATTGTGGATCTTTTTTTCTTGGCGAGTAATCCCCAGACCCCAAAAGCAAAGACTGCACCAACATCAATTTTCTTTTTTTCAGAGTATGACAAAGATTTAATAGTCTTAACTGGAATCACAACTTCTTTGGTATCTTTTTCTCCTTCTAAAATATCCAATCTCTTCCCTGTCTCAACATAGAGCTTGACTTGCTCTTCGGTAAGATTAACCTTACAAACCCTTCCTTTTTCATCTCCACTAAAAAGACATTTAGCTTTTTTCCCAGGACGGGTATCGATGGGAATAGGAGCTTTATAGCCTTCACATCTGGAATTCAAAGGAAATTTTGAGCAGAGGTTTTGCAACTCATCAACCCCTCCAGCTCGTACAACTTCTGATACTGGTGCAAATTGCATGCATAATAAAATCGGCAGTAATATTAACTTAATAATTTTCATATTTTCTCTCCAGGAATAAAAATACATCTATCCTCCTCAAATCCATCATTAGATTCTAAAAACCACTTATGTTCGGAGGTTTAATTGAAACTTTTATAAAACTATCGTTTCACGTTCTGCTATCGGAGGCTTGTTCGCAACTTTAGCCTAATTACATTTTAGGCTTTTTGCAGTGTTTTAAGAGCTTTGCAACATAAAAGTTTAGGAGCTTTTCAGAGGATAAAGTGATTTACTATATTCATTATCTAGATGTAGTGGTTGTATATTACTCAATTTGAAAAAGCTTGATTTACAACCGTAAAAACACTTAAAACATTCCTGTTTTACAAGTAATATATATCAGCAATTTCCGAATTTAGCTTATAAGTGTAATAGGTTATAACTTTCCTAACACCATGTAAGTAATATTATTATCATCAAAAGCAAAAAAAATGACAAATAAAAATTTTATTGCAAATTGCTTACCACTAATTGCCGCTACTTTTATACTTACTGGATTTGCTGGATTAGAAGTACATCTACCACAAGCAACTTTATCAAAAACAGCAAAGTCACAATGGAAAGTATTTACCGCACCTGATGGTAGCTTTAAAATATTAATGCCAGGAAAGCCGGAAAAAAAGAATCAAACTCAAAAAACCTTCATGGGACCAATTAATTTACAGATTTTTTTAGCGAAACCAGGAAAACAGCAAGTTGCTTATGTAGTGGTTTACAACGACTTTCCGGATAACTATGGCAAAATGGCTAACCCCCAAGAATTACTTGATAATGCTCAGAAAATGGCATTAAAAACAACTCAAAGTAAACTGGTTAAGCAGCGTAATCTACGTAGTTACAACGGTCATCCTGGCAAAGAAATTGAATACATTAATGATGCAGGAAAAGTTACCCGAAACCGGATGTTTTTTGCTCACGGACGTTTGTATCAAGCAATGGTAATCACAACCAGAGAACAGGAAAAATACCTGAAAAAAAGCATTCAGGGATATTTAAATTCTTTTCAAGTAGTCCTAAAAAAATAGGATAAACAAAATATAATTGATTACTTATCCACCTTTCAATTCATATCATTTGCTGGAAACATAATCTTTTTCTCCGCGTTCGTAACGTCTTCGGTAAAGTAGTTCTAGTTGTCCACCATATTCTTGGATCGATGCTATTTGACGCTGGTAAAGACCCCTAAAGGTATTAGCAAATAACAGGGTAAATATTGCTACAGATAAACCAAAAGCAGTAGATATCAAAGCTTCACTAATACCACCTGTTACTCCTGATGTTTTAGTTCCTCCAACATCACCAATATTGAGTGAGGCAAAAGAAGAAATCAATCCTAATACAGTTCCTAAAAGACCTAGTAATGGTGCAAGGCTTATTATGGTCTCAAAGATATTTTGGAAACGTTTAATTAAAGGTATTTCTGCTTGTGCTTCACTTTCTAGTGCTAAACGAAATTCTTCTGGGTTTGGTTGCTCTAATTCTAAAGCAGCAAGAAAAATTCGGGAAATAGGTAAATCAGTATTTTTTCTGAGTTTATCAATTGCACCTACTACATTATCTCGACGGTAAAGAGTCAGACATTCTTGTACTACACTTCTTTGACGCCGATTAATTCTTACCCAAAAGCTGATGCGCTCAATAATTAGCATTACCGCCAAAATTGAAAATCCCAATAGAGGAATCATCACAACACCGCCAGCGGTAAACAGATTTTGAGTAAACAAATTTTGAATTCCCATTTTGATTTTCTTACACCGCTAAATTCTTACACCACTAAATTTGTTAGCTTACCAGTTTTACATAAAAGTAAATGGCTAATTTTTAGTATCAAATTTTTAGTATAATTTACAGCACGAACTTAGGTGACATTAACCTTAGTTTTTCAACTTTACTTTTTCGCTTTAACGATTCGCTTTAACGATTTGCCTTAAAAAATTGAGAGACATACCAGAGGGTAAGCCTAAGCTGCAGACTCTGGTACGCCTCAAGCTAGAAATTTAGACTAACGAAAATGATCAAGGACGGAAGATATAGCAGTCGCCACAATTGAACAAGAAGGACATTCTTCTATTCCCAACTTCCAATTCCCTCTTCCCTATTTTCTGTAAAACTATATTTGTTGCTATATCTATTAAGCAATTGTTACTTCTGAAGATAAATAAACATCTTGAATCAAATGGAAGAGTTTCACTCCTTCCTCAAAAGGACGTTGGAAGGTTTTACGTCCAGAAATTAATCCAGTACCACCAGCACGTTTGTTGATGATTGCGGTACGAACTGCATCTGCAAAATCATTATTACCGGATGCACCACCCGAACTAATTAACCCCGCACGTCCACAATAACAATTGAGAACTTGGTAACGAGTTAAGTCGATGGGGTGATCTGTTGTTAGCTCTGAATAAACTTTGTCGTGGGTTTTCCCATAGCTTTTACCGATCGCTTTAGCAACTGCAGCATAACCATTATTGTTCTGGGGTAACTTTTGTTTGATAATATCAGCTTCAATGGTGACACCTAAATGATTTGCTTGTGAGGTTAAATCGGCAGCAAGATGATAGTCTTGATCTTGTTTGAAGGCACTATTACGCAAGTAACACCACAAAATAGTTACCATACCCAGTTCATGAGCGTGTTTAAAAGCTTGGCTAACTTCCTGAATCTGACGGGTGGAGTTTTCTGAACCAAAATAAATGGTTGCTCCTACCGCTGTTGCTCCCAAATTCCAAGCCTGTTCTACATCAGCAAACATTACCTGGTCGTATTGGTTGGGAACACTCAGAAGTTCGTTATGGTTTATTTTGACAATAAAAGGAATTTTATGAGCATATTTGCGCGAAACTACACCCAATACCCCCAGTGTAGTCGCAACAGCATTACAGCCTCCTTCAATTGCCAGCTTGATAATATTTTCAGGATCGAAGTAAATTGGATTAGGAGCAAATGATGCACTACCCGAGTGTTCTATTCCTTGGTCAACAGGCAAAATAGAGAGGTAACCAGTATTTGCCAAACGACCAGTAGAGTAAAGTTGTTGCAGACTGCGTAAAACTTGTGGGTTGCGATCGCTATTTGACCAAATTCTGTCTACAAAATCCGAACCTGGTAAATGTAATAAGTCTTTAGAAACTTTTGCTTTATAGGTAAGTAAACCTTTTGCGTCTTTATCCAGCAAAGACTCTATAGAACCGGGCGAAGGTAAGGTGTTAGTCATAGCATTCTCCTCAAAACTTCTGTCTTTGATGTTGGACATGCTTAGCCTAACGTACACATACCCTTAAGTTAGAAGATAACTATTTTTTCTTTATTTAATGGTAGAAATACTTATTTGATTATTCAACTTGTATATGACTTTTTTTTGAAAGTGAGGTCAGTAGCCATTCTATGCTTACATTGAGAAAAGAAGTCATAGGTGCATAAACCATGACCTTGTTTACAGTGATTTTTATTCTAAATAACTTAGATGTGAATGCCAGTATCAATATACTCAAATGAGAACTAAGTACTGTGTGCCCCACAGGAACTTACGCTTGGGGAGATTTTCCCAATGAGGGCGGTTGGTGCATTCACCCCTTAAGGGGTGCGGGCGTATCTGCTGTCTAACGGCGAGTCAGTGAACCAAGAATCTCCGCGACTTTAGTCCGGAGAGTGTCAACGGATTAATTCTCGATATTAATAACTAAGTAAATAAAACATTGAGGAATTTTTGGCTTTAGGCTTTAAACTTTGACTAATAAATTTTCTCGATTCAAAAAATCAACGATGATTTATATTTATCAACAAAAAATTGCATAATATTGCTTAATTGGCAGTGATTAAGCTTTCATCATTAAAGAATAATTTGCGCTATCATAATGGGAATTACGCGCCCGTTACGAATTTTCAATGGTCTGGGATTGCCTCCTGTCACTGCAATGGCCGCAATAATGTTATTCGTGCGTAAGTCCTGTATAAGTTTTTATCTCTGCTTAATATAAGGCAAAGCATGTTTAACAAAACTCCAGAAAGGCAAATGCATGCCTTAAGATGGTTGCTGACAATTGGTTGGTTACTCCTGATAGTATCTTTATTTTTCGACCCCATCACTCCATTTTTGACTGAACCAAGCAATATATTAAGTCCTTTGAGACTCGATCCAAATATCTGCGTCAAGCTCCAAGGAGTCTGTCTGGAACAAAAGCCCTATTCTATTGGTGCAAGGATATTTTGGACTGCGGTTGTTCCCTGCAGTATTTTAATTTTATTAGTTTTCGGACACGAATTATGGCGAAGAATTTGTCCCTTGTCATTTTTATCTCAAATTCCTCGCGCTTTGGGAATTCAGCGATTGCAGATGCGAGTGAATTCAAGAACAGGCTTAATTGGCTATAAACCAACAAAGGTAGAAAAAAATTCATGGTTAGCTCGCAATTATTTGTATTTACAGTTTGCTTGGTTTTATATCGGACTTTGCAGTCGATTACTTCTTGTGAATACCACTGGCTGGATGCTAGGAATATTTTTCTTATTGACTATCGCTGCAGCAATTGCTGTTGGCTATTTATATGATGGAAAATCCTGGTGTCATTATTTTTGTCCGATGTCACCAGTCCAAAAGATTTACAGCGAACCAAAAGGATTATTAAGCAGTGCTGCTCATCAAAGCTCCAGAAAAACCATTACTCAATCAATGTGTCGTACCATTGACTCCAAAGGTAAAGAAAAAAGTGCTTGTGTTGCTTGCCAAACTCATTGTATTGACATTGATGCAGAACGTTCTTATTGGAGTAATATCAGTAAACCAGAGTACAAGTTACTTTACTACGGTTATATAGGGTTAGTTGTTGGCTTTTACCTGTACTATTACCTTTATGCGGGTAACTGGAATTATTATTACTCTGCTAGTTGGAGCCATGAAGAAAATATTCTCAATACCCTATTCAATGCAGGATTTTACTTATTTGGTACCCCTATCCCTATTCCCAAACTGATAGCAGTTCCTCTTACTTTGGGTCTCTTTGCTTTAGTTAGTTATAAGCTAGGACTGAAATTAGAGAAATACTATACAGCTTACTTGTCACGCAAGAAACAAATATTACCACAAGAGCTAATAGAGCATAGGATGTTTAGTTTTTGTACTTTTTTGGCTTTCAATTTCTTTTTTGCATGTGGCAGTTTTTCTATTTTGAGATTACTACCGAACACTCTGCAACATATTTTTAATGCTTTGATTCTTTTAGTTAGTAGTCTATGGCTTTATCGCACTTGGGGACGCAGTTCGCAAATTTATTTAAGAGAGAGCCTGAGAAGTCGATTTCCTAAAAAACTTGGTAAATTAAGGCTAAATGGCTCCCGATACTTTAAGGTACGTTCTTCTAGGGCTGTCAAAAAATAAAATTTCTCACCGTTGTTTAATAATCAGGAGACAGAACTCAGTATTCTGTCCCATTTCTTTTGTTAGTGCAGTATATCAACACCACTTCGCCAAGAAATAGTGAAAGATAATCAAGATAAATTTACCGCAACTTATTTTATTTGCGATCGTGAAAACCGATGAAAATCTGCAGTTAAAGAAACTTGTAAGAGACCCATAGCGCCACCACGAAGCGATCGCATTAAGTCATAAGAATATAAAGAGCAGTTGATTGACTATTCTCCAGAAACTTGACAAAAAACATTCCTCTTACGTGGTCCATCTAACTCAAAAAATAAAATTGATTGATAAGTTCCTAAAGCTAACTTTCCATCAACAATAGGAATAACCTCACTAGTACTCAAGGTAATTGCCATCAAATGAGAATGAGCATTCATTGGTTCATCTACTGGAATATTTTTTCTGAGGTGAAGGTCATTATGTAAATATTTATCTGATTCTGGAGCTAGTTTTTGCAAATATACTTTAATATCTTCCAACAACCTTTCTTCATATTCATTAATGGCTAAAGCGGTAGTTGTATGACGAGAAAATACTAAAACTTGACCATCCTGAATTGGAGTTGATGCAATGACAGCTTCAATTTGAGGAGTAATATTGTGGATATTAATTCCCTGACTGGTTTCAACTTCAATTATTTTATTAAAAATTGGCATTTTTTCATTTTTTAGCTATTAATACCATTTTCTGAGAAATCCATTAGTTAATTTAAGATAGTTTGCAATCCTTTGACTAACCTTTCAATTCCCGAGCACGCTGTGGATTTTTGTAAAGCACCATAAGCAACACGTAAATAACACCCATCATCCATCCCAAAAGTTGTACCGGGAATGACTGCAACTTTGTATTCGTGAATTAATCTTTCAACTAACTTAAAAGCATCTAATTTAAACGCTTCTATAGAAGTATTAACTTTTAAGAAAAAGTAGAAAGCGCCATTTGTAGGAGCAATAGTACATAAATCTTCTAAATTTTGCAGTGATTCTAGAACTAATTCTCTAACTTCAGCGATCGCACCAATATTTTTTTGGAGATATTCTGGTTTTGCTTGTAATGCACCTAAAGCAGCATATTGGGAAACAACTGGTGGGCAAATCAAAATTGTATCTTGAATTTTTTTTATCGCTCCAAGTAGATGTTTAGGTATTACCATATAACCGATGCGCCAGCTAGCAAAACCATATGCTTTAGAGAGACTGTAAAGAGAAATAGTATGTTCGCGACTTCCAGACAAACTAGCAGGAGAAAAATGCTTTACACCGTTGTAAGTAAAATATTCATAAGCTTCATCACTGATGTGATAAATATCACGTGATTGACAAATTCTATTCACTGCTTGTAAGTCTGTTTTTGAATAAACTACTCCCGTTGGGTTATTCGGGGAAATAGTCACTACTGCTTTTGTTTTAGGGCTAATAGCTTTCGCGATCACATCTGGTAATAACTGATAATTTTCATCAGTTTGAACTAATACCGGATAACAACCAGCTATTCTTATCGCCATTTCATGATTAAAATAATAAGGTGTATTAAGAATAATTTCGTCCCCTGGGGAAGTTATAGCTAAAACAGCATTCATGAATGCCATATTGCTACCAGCAGTTACAATAATGTAGTTTTCTTCATTAATTTTTATATTGTTAAAAGCTTGTAATTTTGCAGACAATATATTTATTAATGATGGTATTCCCTCAACAGCTTGATAAAAATTATTATTGGGGTCAGCAATAAATTTTGGTAACAGTTCAACTGCTTCTGTAGGCGGAGAATAGCCTACAACTCCTTGTCCTAAAGAAATAGTCCCTGGAGAACTTTTAATAAGTTCCCCAATAATAGGAATAATCGGAGATTGTACTATCTGCATCCGAGAAATTAGAGATTTCATATTATTTAAGATTTTTGTTCGGGAAGGCAATTTTATTTTATTGTCTATTAAATTGGTAATTGTAAGCGTAATTATTTAGTTCATATTTTGAAATGATAGCTTGTTACTCACACCTAATAATTCATACTCCATAACCGATAAACCATAACTGTTGAGAACTTAGTATTGGATAGTTTAGAAACATAGAATACATTATTTTCTTAATCTTCATAAACTAATAAATCAATATATTAAGTTTTTAATAACAGTTGCTTCATGTTATATATTTAGTCCTGAATTTTACGTCAGAGTTGTGTATCCTGGAATTGATTTAAACTAATAGTGAAATGGAGGAATAATGACTCCCAAAATGATGCGTCTATTATGGTCTGTAATTGAAACAAGTCAGACCAAGACGCTTTTACAATTAGATGATGCTAGCTTGGTACAATGGCTGACCAAACAAACTACTGATCGAGCATTATTAGACTGCCGTGAAACGGATTCTTTAAGCGACTATATCCAATCTCGCTTACCTTTAATTCGTGATATTGCTCGCGAACGTCAGTATTGTTAAGGTATTGTTCAAGCTTTAAGTGATACAACACTTAAGTGATACAAAAATTAAGCAACAACACAACAACAGTCAATGATTGCTAAAAACCGAGAACTAAATTAATTGAGGTAAATAACCTTCAATTAAACAATCAGAATCGACAACTTGAATAGTGACACGTTCTAACTGTAATGCTTCTGTCATAGCAGCAAATCCCAATTCACCTACAGGAGTAGGAGCATCAGAGCCACCAATAATTTTTGGTGCGATAAATGCTAGAACTTTTTGGATTGCACCTTGAGCGATCGCACTAGCAGCCAATATTCCTCCACATTCCCAAAGTACGCTACAAAAACCACGTTCGTATAAAAATGCCATTGCTCGTTCGGGTGTAAGTGGCATTAATTCCACAACTTCTACCCCTTTTTGTTGCAAAAAGTCTTGAAATTCGGGGTTAGCTCCTACAGTAGTCAATACCAAAGTAGGAGCTTCGTGAGTATCCCAAAGATTTGCATCCAAAGGTAAATTCAGATTGCGACTCATTACCACTCGTAAAGGATTATGAACTTCAGCTTGATGGCTAGTCAAATGGGGATTATCTTGTCTAACAGTATTACCACCAACTATCACCGCATCACAGCCAACTCGCAATTGATGTACTTGCTTCCTAGCTGCAGTATTAGTAATCCAATTACTATGACCCTTAGATGTAGCTATTTTCCCATCTAAAGTCATGGCGTATTTCAAAATTCCCAATGGTTTTTGGTAACGAATGCGATGAATAAAACCTTCATTGAGTTTTCTACAAGCTTCTTCCTCTACTTGGGTCACAACTTCTATTCCTGCTGAGCGCAAACGAGAAATTCCACCACCAGCTACTAAAGGATTAGGATCAACCATACCCACTACAACTTTTGCCACACCTGCGGCTATTAATGCTTCGGAACAAGGGGGTGTACGTCCGTAATGATTGCAAGGTTCCAGATTAACATAAACTATTGCCCCTTGAGCATTCTCCCCAGCGGCTTTAAGAGCAAAAACTTCAGCATGAGATTCGCCAGCACGTGGATGAAATCCCTCACCAATAATTTCTCCATTCTTAACAACAACAGCCCCCACCATTGGATTTGGTGAAGTACGTCCCAAAGCACGACGAGCAAGTTCTAAGCACCTTTGCATCATCTTCCGATCGAAGTCAGTCGGAGATGGATGAATAAATTTTTTTTCGTTATTATCTTTGCTTATTGGTATATTTGGTTGTTCAACCATCAGCTAACGATCCATCTTCAAATATTGACACTTTGAATTTATAGCAATTTGCACTCGCACATAAACAGAAAATGTTGGTAAGCAATAGTGAATTAGTTTAATTCATAGTCTTTGACGGCTTTGTTGCATAAATGAGTAAGGCTTGCTGTTCGCGAATCTAGAAGCCACACAGCTTGCTTTTATAGTAGTTTCATTCCTTAATTTCGAATTTACCCGGCGATATCACGGACTAAAGTGCAAGGTTTTTGAGACTATAAATGTTACTACCTTGCACTTGTTTGGCACAAAAAAGCTTTAAACCCTTGCCTGTCATAGTTTCCAATGTTATTCAGCAAACCCTAGGTAGGGAGAATGAAGGGTTAATTAACCGCTAAACTCCAAGGACAAACTCAGCAAGATTCAAAATCAAAAAAAAATTGAATCAAATAAACAATAATAAAATAAACAACAAAAATACAAAACAAAAAATTATGAGTGAGGAGCAACATACAAATACTTTGTAATTCCCCACTCTAAATTGATATTTATAATAATCGCAGAAATAATAATCGCAGAATAATACTTTTAAGATTGTTCGGCCAATTTAAGCTTTTGCCACCAGTGATTAAGTGGGTAATATACTACAGGAGCCCACAAACTACTGAGAATTGCAGAAGCTAGAACTAGCTTTTGATAGTAAATCCAGATATTTTCTACATAGTAAGTCCATAAATTTTCTACATCGGGATCGCTCATCCAAATCATTTGCGATGCAAAAATAGTCTCACTTAGGACTGACATTCCAAATACAATTAAAGCAATAGAAATAAAATCTTCTTGGATAAATCTTTGCTTTTGAAATAAACCTGTTAGTAAACCCACAACTCCCAAACTTAAAGCATGAGTTGGTTCTGGTGATGTCATACTATCTTGAAGCAGACCTAATACAATTCCTGCAAATGCACCTTGTAATGCTGGGCGTTTTACACTCCAAGCGACCACCCAAATCAACAGCCAGTTGGGTGTAATTCCCAATAACTGCATTCCCGGAAGACGACTGGGTAACATTAACAAACATATGGATACTGACCCAACAATAATTGACCAATCTAACAATTGACGTAAATGAGGATCCCAATTAGCCAAAGGCTTTCCTGGAGGTCGTTTAAAATTTTGTCGTTGCGATTTTTTGGCTGGAGACTTTGGTGGTTTTCGCTTTATCCGTCGTCGTTTTAAGTTCATTTTTTTGGATTAGGCGTACACAAACATATTTACCGAGATTTATCTGGATTTTTTTGAGTTGCTTTGGAGTACACCATAACCCAATCAAGAGAACGTATTGATGGAGATAATTCCACAGTTGCAACCGATGCTGGTAATCTTTTTAAATCCAGAGACTTAATTCTTCCCACAGCCAAATCAGCAGGGAATTTCTGGGAGTAAGTTGATGTTGTAACAAAATCGTTAATTTTTACATTCGGAACTTTTTCATAAAATTCTAGTTCGGCTTCCCCTGCAGAAGATTTTCCTCTTAAAAAACCTTTAGCACCAGTACGATTTACTGTAACTCCAACCCGAGAACTGAAATCACTAATTAGTAATACCCGACTAGTATTAAAACTAACACTTTCTACAATACCGACTAGTCCACCTTCTGCCTTGACAATAAAGTCTTTTTGGATACCATCTGCACTTCCACGATTAAGAATAACTTGTTGCCACCAATTATCTGCACTGCGTCCAATCACACGAGCCAAGATTGGTTTTGATGTTAAAGAACTTTTCTCAACATATGTCAACAAACTTTTTAATTTTTGATTTTGGGTTTCCAGGGCAACTATTCGGTTTTCTAACTCTTCAATTCTGCGGTTATCTTTTTGACCTTGCTGTAAAGGTGTGTGTTTGTGCAACATATCCAAAGGACGATTAATTACCTGATATACTTCCAACAAAAAACTACCTTGAGTTTCTCGTGCTATCCAGGTAATAGCTAGAATTAAAGTTATTATTCCTACTTGTAAACCCCTACGTTCCCACCACCTACGTAACGTAAACATATATACCTTTTTTTATATATAAAATCTAATTATTTTAGGCTAATTAATTTAAGATATTTGGATCCCCTACGGGATCCAATATCCTAATGCTGTATTTAAAGTTACATACTACGCGAACGAGCACTAAATACGCGTTCCAGTTGCTTGAAGTTTTCTAAAACTCTTCCTGTTCCTAATACTACACAACTTAAAGGGTCTGCTGCCACATGTGTAACAATTCCTGTCTCATGGCTGATTAAAGTATCTAACCCTTTAAGCAGAGCACCACCACCAGCAAGCATAATACCCCGATCGATAATATCTGCAGCCAATTCTGGAGGAGTACGCTCTAAAGTTCGCTTTACAGCTTCAATTATTACTGATAACGGTTCTGACATACTTTCGCGCATTTCCGGACCTTTGATTGTAACAGTCCGTGGTAAACCAGATAACAGATGCAAACCCCTAACGTCCATAATTGCTTCTTCATCATCTTGGGTGGGATATGCAGAACCAATCCGAATTTTAATATCTTCGGCAGTTCGTTCCCCAATAACCAAATTATGAACTTTTTTCATGTACTGGACAATAGCTTCGGTCAATTCATCACCAGCTATACGTACAGACTCACTCAATACAGTACCTTGTAAACTAAGAACTGCAACTTCTGTTGTACCGCCACCAATGTCAATAATCATATTCCCAGTCGGCTCAGCTACAGGGAGTCCTGCGCCGATCGCTGCTGCTACAGGTTCATCAATCAAGTAAACCTCTCTTGCACCTGCTTGGGAAGCAGCATCCATTACAGCTCGTCTCTCCACTCCTGTAACACCACTGGGAATACCAATGACAATACGAGGTAATACTAGAGACTTGCCCTCATTTACACGCTGGATAAAGTTTTTTAACATTAACTCGGCTGTATCGAAGTCAGCGATTACACCATCGCGCAAGGGGCGGAGGGCAACCACATTTCCAGGCGTCCGACCGAGCATTTTT
>JAAUYD010245771.1_pt1 | contig 15607 bp, 15 predicted proteins | sample 7278101 | NCBI WGS metagenome assembly JAAUYD01 (sample SAMN14350128, study PRJNA611818) | marine sediment metagenome | isolation source: surface marine sediment (0.6m) | place: French Polynesia: Moorea | collected 2018-08 | reverse complement strand
TATTGCCGAGCATGACGGCTCGTCCATGAATCCGAGTACTGCCAAATGCGTAACCTGCGCGTCAGGCATCGACGGTGCGACGATAGACGTACTGGTGCTGGCCGCGGATGCCGGCGCGGTGGCGGCCGAGGCGGCGAAGCTGAATGGCGTCAGTCGCGTCGTGACGATCGAACGTGACGAAAACGCACAACCGGTAGCGGCGATACTGGCACCGCAGATCGTGGCCGCCGCAGCCGATTACACGCATGTTTTCGGACCGTCTACGACATTTGGCAAAGACGTCATGCCACGCGTTGCCGCGTTGCTGGGCGTCAACCAGGTCAGCGATATCATGGCGGTCAACGGCAGCCACACATTTCACCGGCCCATATACGCCGGCAGCGCGGTCGTGACGGTGCAAGCGCCGGCGGGCGCCAAACTGGTCGCGACAGTCCGGACAGCGTCGTACCAGTCAGCCGCAAACGACGGGTCTGCGGCAATTGAAGCCCTGACCGTAGACGCTGAAATTCCCACGCACACACGGTTCGTTGGCGTCGAAGTCAGCGAATCCGACCGCCCTGACCTCCAGACCGCGGCGAAAGTCGTTTCTGGTGGCCGAGCCCTGGCGAGCGAGGAGAACTTCGACCTGGTCTACGCATTGGCCGACAAGATCGGGGCGGCGGTAGGCGCTACGAGAGCGGCCGTCGATGCGGGTTACATTGCCAGCGAGACCCAGGTCGGCCAGACCGGCAAGATCATCGCACCCGAACTGTATATTGCTGTCGGTATATCAGGCGCCATTCAGCACCTGACCGGGATCAAGGATGCCGGAACGATCGTCGCGATCAACAAAGACGAAGAGGCGCCCATCTTCGAGGTAGCCGATATCGGCCTGGTCGGCGATCTTTTCACGGTACTACCGGAACTGACCGAGAACCTCTAACGGAAAAGGCGCCCCGGTCGGGGCGCCTTTGCAGTTCTGCGTTATCTGGTGGGACGTCGATCAGAGGCTGGCGAGAACAGCCTCGGCCTTGCTGACTTCAAACTCACCGGGCGCTTCGACCGCAACATGGGTTGCGACTCCATCGTCAACGACGATGGCGAAGCGTTGCCCTCTCATACCCATACCGAAGCCTGAACCGTCCATCTCCAGCCCCAGCGCCTTGGCGTACTCACCGTTGCCGTCAGCCAGCATAACCACCTTGTCGCCGACACCGCGATCTTTGCCCCATGCATCCATGACAAACACGTCGTTGACCGCCGTACAGGCAATGGTATCGACACCCTTTCCGAACAGCGCATCTGCCTGATCCACAAAGCCAGGCAGGTGATTCATTGAGCATGTCGGCGTAAACGCTCCAGGCACCGATACGAGCACAACTTTCTTGCCTCCAAACAGCTCGTCCGTGCTCATCGCTCCGGGGCCTGAGTCGGTCATGATGCCAAAAACGCCATCCGGCATTTTTTCGCCAGCCTGAATTGCCATAGTCAATCTCCTTGGGTCATGTGGATCGAGGGCGCTTGCCACCCGCCGATCCGCAAGTGTATTCGGTAACGATTGCCGCGTCATGCACAAGCTGCTTCCGTACCATCCTTCCAGTATTTGTGAGTTCAGGCTCTACCGTATAATTCCCGGTGCAACGGAGGATTTATGGATTTTTCACTGACAGAAGACCACGAGATGATCCGCGATGCGGCGAGGGACTTCGCCCAGAACGAGATCGTCCCGGTAGCTGCGCAGTTCGATAGTAGCGGCGAGTTTCCGGCCGAGACCATTCGAAAAGCGGGTGAGCTCGGCTTTATGGGTGTCGAGGTGCCGACTGAGTACGGCGGTGCCGGCCTGGATCCCATCAGCTACGTACTGGTCATCAGCGAAATCTCGGCCGCCGACGCCGCGCACGGCACGATCGTCTCGGTCAATAACTCGCTCTTCGGCGTTCCGTTGCTGTCATTCGGCACAGAAGAGCAAAAAAAGACCTTCCTGACACCCGTGGCTTCCGGAGAGATAAACGGCGCCTACGCGCTGACGGAACCGCAATCCGGCTCCGACGCACGCGCGATGCGGGCCCGGGCCACCCTATCCAGCGATGGCACTCACTACGTCATCAATGCCAAGAAGTCGTGGATCACGTCCGGACCGGTCGCCAAATACGTCATTGTCTTCGCCCACACGTCACACGCAGACGGAACGGAGGCCGGCATCAGCGCATTCATCGTCGATGCGGAAAAACCCGGGTTTGCCTGTGGCAAGACCGAGCCTAAACTCGGCATTCGCGCCTCGGCGACCTGCGAGATCGAGCTGACCGACTACGAGTGTCCCGTCGAAAACCGGATCGGCGATGAAGGCCAGGGCTTCAAGATTGCCATGACCGTCCTCGACGCCGGTCGCGTCGGTATCGCCGCCCAGGCGCTCGGTATCGCACAGGCAGCCTACGAGGCGGCCCTGGAGTACTCCAGGGACAGAAAGGCCTTTGGAGAGGCGATAGGGAGCTTCCAGAGCATCCAGAACAAGATCGCCGACATGAAGATGCGTATCGAAGCATCCCGCCTGCTGGTACTGCAGGCGGCATGGGCGAAGGCCAAGGCGGCTGAGACCGGCCAGAAGAACACCCTGAATGCGAGCATCGCAAAGCTGCATGCGTCCGAGACCGCTATGTATGTCACCCACCAGGCCGTCCAGATACACGGCGGTATGGGCTATAGCAAAGAGCTGCCGCTGGAACGCTATTTCCGCGATGCCAAGATCACGGAGATCTACGAAGGCACCAGTGAGATTCAGCGTATGGTGATTGGCCGGCACGAAACCGGGCTGCGATGAGCCAGACGCGGTAGCGACAACCTGCCCCTGCGCAGGCAACGTCCAGCATTACTGAGTTGAAGCCGCGGTCTGCGGCTCTGAACGCTGCTAGTAGTCGTTATCGGCGACGTGAACGACGAGTCCGTCCAAGGCGTCGTTGATTTCAATCTGACAGGTAAGCCGGCTGTTGTGCTTACGCTCGAAAGCCGCATCCAGCATGCTGTCTTCCATATCATCCATTGGCGGAAGCTTGTCGAGCCACGCCTCGTCGATGTAGCTGTGACAGGTAGCACAGGCACATGCCCCACCACACTCGGCGACGATTCCGTCGATCTGGTTATTGATCGCGCCTTCCATGACCGAGTATCCGTTGTCCACTTCGACATCGTGGCGGGTTCCGTCCGGCGTTATGTAGGTAACTTTTGGCATTTCGTTTGTCTATCCGTGGTTTCGAGCGGCGCATAGTTTAGGGGCGCTGACCTTAGCCGGTCAACGCCCCTGGTTCTGGGTCTTTTTTGCTCGTGAAGCGATCAGGCTCGATCAGCGGCCCTGCGGCGTTCTGCAACTTCGCGCTGCTTGTCCCGTGCAGCCTTCTCGGCGAGGCGAATCTGCTCATTGCGCTCCATATCAGCATCAATGACGGTGATCCACTGGCCCGCAATACGACGTGAACGACTGGTCTTGGCAGCTTCACGGAACGCTGCCTTGGCATCTGAGTACTGCTTCAGGTTGTACAGGCACATGCCGAGCGAGATCTGGGCATTGTCGGGATTCTTGAGTCCGCCCTTCCTCAGGCCCGTTCGCACCGACTTCACGCATTCGGCGTGCTCGCCGACGTTCAGGTAGGTGTTACCCAGTCGTACGTCGAGTTCGCCATCCTCGGTCAGTTTCGCTGCTTCGGTCAGCGCCGGAATCGCGCGCTCGTCTTCCATCGCCAGCTGCAGCGCCTGGGCAAGCAGACGATAGTTCTTTGCGTTCTTGGCGACCCGTCCGGCCGTCATTTCCTTGTCGAGAAGCTCAGCGGCCTTGAATGGGACTTCGCGTTGCATAAACAGCTGCGCCATCGTGACGAACTCGGAGTCTTTCTCGAGCATTCCCTGCATGAATGATGCGTAGTAGGCATTCACGAGGTTGCGATCCTCACCCAACTCGGTAAATGCGCCGGCCAGCGAGAACCAGTAGCGCTTCTTCGGCCAGTTGTTCAGCAGGATCTTCTGGATATCACGAACCTTGGCGTAATTTTCCAGCTGGAAATACGCGAAGTTCAGGAGCGCGTACCAGTCTTCCTTAACTTCCTTGTTGCGCGCACGTGCTACGTCCATCGCGCTCTCGACCGGCTCGATCATTTCCTCGTAGCGCTGCAACTGATACAGGTTCTGTGCCTTCAGGATGAACGGTTCCGGGGCCGGGTTGGTCTCCAGCACGAACCACTCATCGAGTGCCCTCAACGCATTCGCATACTGCTCTTCCATCGTATACAGCTGCGCCACGGTGTAGGTTGTCGCCTTAAGCAACTGAGGCTCCAGCCCCGGCACCCGAATCATCTGCTGGTAGGTCTTCAGCGCGTTCGGAATATCATCCATGTTGTAGTAGATGAAACCGAGGTAGTTGAGTACGTTGGCCTGCTCGTACTCCGTCAGCTCCTCCGGATCGTAAAGGCGCTGCATGATCCTTAGAGCGCCATTGAATTCCTTCGCATCCACGAGTTCCTGTGCTTTCTGGATAGACTCGTAGACATCCTTGCTGACGGCCTGGGCCTGTTTGGTCTTTTTGCTGTCACGCTGTGCACGCTCGTCGTCCTGGGCGTGTACCGGAGACATTGCGACCATGACGATAGCAACGAAGGCGGTTAATCGGCTGATGAATTTATTTGGCATTAGCTTCCATATCCTCGCTTGATACAGCGCTCCGGATGTGTCCGGTGCTCGTCCTACCCTTCGATCTTGAACGTGATTCGGGTCTTGACGTTTGGCACGTCAATGGCGACGCCGTCTTTGACGCGCGGCTTGTACTTGAACTTCAGTACGGCCCGGATAGCGGCTCGTTCGAACAGGCTGCTGGTTGAGAAATCAACCACCGGATTCGATACCGTGCCCGCAGACGTTACCGTGAAACTCAGGTCCACGTAACCTTCAAGCCCGCGAGACAGTGCTCGGGCCGGGTATACCGGGGCCACACGGACGATGGGCAGATAGTCACCTTCCGCGACATTCATCGCGCTCGGACCACCAATATCAGTATTGGCGCTGACCGAAGGCGGAGCAATGTTGATGCTCGGCGCATTAGGGTCGATCAAGTCGACCTCCTGCGGCGGGACGTCGGGCGGGACTTCAGGCGGCGGTGGCGGCTTCTCAGGGGTGAAATCCTCTGTGTTGAGGTTCTCATTGCGCTTGACGCGAACAAAGTCGAGCTGGTGCTTGACTCGCTCCTTGGTCACTGCGCTCTCGCCGTACTCGATCAGCAGGTGCATCACGAACAACAGTCCGAGGGTTACTACGACACCTGTAATAATCGAAAATGCGTATCGACCTATCATCTATTTCTCCCATGAGCAGCAATCGCTGCCCGGATTATCGTCACCCCAGGCGTGACGATACATTGTCTTCCTAATCAAGCGCGGAAACCGCGACGTTGCTGACTCCTGCTTGTTTGCAGGCCTGCATAACCAGCGTCAGCGCCTCGTGAGTCGACTCGTTATCCGCCTGGATAACGACCGATCCTTTCGGATTCTCCGCAAGCAGCTGCTCGATCTTGCCTCTGAGGTTTCGGGCGTCAATCTGCTTCTTGTCGACCCAGATATCGTCCGACGCGCTGATCGCAATCAGGATATTTGCCTTCGGCATCTTGACCGCGGTCAGTGCGTCCGTGCGATTGACATCGATGCCAGGCTCTTTAATGAACGAAGCTGTCACGATGAAGAAGATGAGCATGATAAACACGACGTCCAGCATGGGCGTCAGGTTGATCTCATTTTCTTCCTCTTCTTGGGGCGAATGATCTTTTCGCATAGTGCTCTAGTCCTTTCGACGCGACCCTAGGTTACAGGGTCGGTCAGGCTGATATTGTAAACGCCGGCTTGCCTGGCAGCGTCCATGACCGTGATCAACAGAGAATTCTTCGACTTCACGTGAGGTCGAATAACCACGGGCGCATCGGGCTCTTCAGCATGCATACGCTCAATATTAGCGCGCACGGCGCGCGGGTCGATGATTCGACCGTCAATCCGGATCTCATTCAGCTCTGTCAAATTGACCACGATGCTGACGTTTTGTTCCGGGATGTTGGTCTCCGGTACATCGGGACGATTCACGTCGAGACCGGCTTCCTTGATGAAGGAAGCCGTCACGATGAAGAAGATCAGCATGATAAACACGACGTCCAGCATGGGCGTCAGGTTGATCTCATTGTCCTCGTCGTCCTGCGCCATCTGTGATGGAGTTTTACGCACGTATCTCTCCTCTAGTGGTCCATCGTCAGCGAGTCCTCGAGGAACTCGACTTCACGCGTGGCACGTCGGGTCAGGATGGTCACGAACAGGACGCCAGACAGCGCGCCGACCATTCCGGCCATCGTAGGAACGGTGGCCTGCGAAACGCCGGCCGCCATTGCGCGGACGTTGCCGGAACCGGAGACCGCCATGACCTGGAACACGCTGATCATGCCCGTTACCGTGCCCAGCAGGCCAAGCAACGGGCACAGTGCGACAAGCGTCTGAATCAGTGGAATGCCCTGGTTCATCTGCATATCGAATCGCGAGATCATCAGTTCCCGGATCTGCTTAGCGTGCCAGGAACGACGTTCCTGTCGTCCTTCCCAGTTATCACGGACCGCTTTCGCGAGGCCTGCCATCTGCGTCCGGAAAAATACCAGACGCTCGATGATCAGAACCCACATCAGAAAGATGGTCAGCGCAATCCAGCGAAGAACGGGGCCACCGAGCTCCATGAAGTCACGGATAGCCTCAATACTGTCAGTTAGCCAAAGCATGGCTTACCTCCCGACTAGTGAGTCTTCTCGGAATGCTGAGCAACCAGCCCCGCACTTTGTGACTGAAGGATATTGATGACCTTCTTGCTCTGGCCACTGACGATCGTGTGCAGCAGTACCATCGGGATGGCAACCACCAGGCCAAGTACCGTTGTCATGAGTGCCTGCGAGATACCGCCGGCCATCATCTTCGGATCACCCGCACCGTACAGCGTGATGACCTGGAAGGTCTTGATCATACCGGTAACCGTACCGAGCAGCCCCATGAGTGGTGCAACGACCGAGATAACCTTGATGAACAGCAGGCCTTTGGTCAGGGCCGGCATTTCTTTCAATGCCGCCTCACTGAGTTTCAACTCGATCGTCTCGGTGTCTGCACCCTTGTTGCTCTCGTAAGCAGCAAGTACACGACCCAGCGGGTTGTCCGTGCTTGCCGATTCACGCTTCAGCTGCGCCGTCACTTTGCGGCTGGCCGTAGAAAGCGCAGCGAATCGCAGAATAGCGATCAACAGGCCCACGGCGCCCAACGCGAGGATGCAGTAACCGACGATACCGCCCTGGTTGATGCGGTCCTTGATGGTCGGCGATTCAACCAGCAGCGCGAGAATGCCGCCACGGGTTACGTCCACACCAAAGGCGACCGGTCCGGTCGTCGCTTCCGCCATGTCGGCGGCACTGCCCGTGTAGCGCGCCTGCTCCGGCTGACGCTGCAGCTCACTGATGCGCTTGGTCTGCGGATCGTAGGTCAGGTAGCCAACATCCGAGACGAGATTGAACAGGCCGACGCGGACAACCTCGGCTGAGATTTCCTCGCCGTCGGCCGCGGTCACGTTCGACGTGAAGCGAACCACCTTGCCACTCTCGTTGATTTCACGCTGGAGCTCGAACCAGAGTCGCTCGATGTCTTCGATCGATGCGAGCTGGTTGGCGCCTGCCATTTTGCTGCCCAGTTCGACGAGAAACTCGCCGCGATCCGGATAGTGGATATTGGTCAGAGACGCATTGAAACGTGCCTGTGTGTCACCCGCAAGCGTCTGCAGAACACCGAAGAGCTCCTTCAGGGCGCCAAGACGCTCGTCGAGGTTCTGACGTGCGGCAGCGATGCGTTCCTGGTTGTTCTTGAAGAGGTTCTCGAGTCGAGCACTCTCGTTCTCCTGACGGGTGCGCTCGGCACGAGCCTGCCTGAGCAGGTTCTGCTGCTCGTTTCGCGCCTGTGCGAACTCCGCTTCGCGGCGACGCGCTTCCTGTGAATCGCGTGCTTTACCTTGCTCGATGAGGTTCAGGAGCTCGCCCATGCTCTTTGCCTCTTCCTGTGCGGAAGCGGTTCCCATGCCGAGACAAAGAAGGCCGGCAGCTACTAGTGTCGTAAAACGTTTCATTATGATGCCTCCGACGGAGCGTCAACCGGGACGATGATCAGCTCTGGAGCGATCAATTGCTTGGCCATGCGCAGGCCTTTGCGAATCTCGTTGCGAGCGGAGTCGTCGATAACCCAGCCCTTCGACTCCGTATCCCAGCGCCCGGTGATGCGGGTGTCATCAGACTGGAAGTACAGGCCGACGCGACCGATACGAAGGATGTTGTAGTCGCGTGTCGTGCCGTCGTCGAGGGTCAGCGTCTGGCGGTACCATTCCGTCGAGTTGCCGTAGTCATTCTCGATCTGGAAGGCCTCCATGACCTTGCGGAATTTCTCGGCGACGCTAACGTCCGAGCGCTCCATGATGTCCTTCAGCGTCACGACACGTTCGCGGCGCTCGTCGATCATGAACGGGACGTCGAGCTCGATGGACTGTTCCAGTCCGTCGATCATTCGCTCCATCAGCGGGAAGATCTGACGGTTGATCATGTCAACCTGCTCGAGTGACAGCGAGATGTCGTCGAGTACCGCTTCCTGACCGTTCGTCTGGGCGACCATGAGACGGTTGTATACCCGAAGACCGTCAATCTCCTTGTTTATCGCCCGGTACTGGTCTTCTGCGGACCGGGTACCTTCGACAACGTTGTTGACACGTTCCTGGGATTGCCTGGCCAGCTCGAGTCGCTGATCGCTGGCTTCCAGCACATCATCTACGTTCTGGGCGAAAACACTGCCTGAAGCCGCGAGGACAACAGAAGACAAAACTGCTGTCGTGTAGCGACGGGCGTTTGTTGTGCACCGTTTCATGGACGCTCCTTACTTAAGGTCTAGTTTTTATAAATAAGCGGGAGTGGGATGCCACGTACCCGTGGGATACGAGGACATACTTCAACGCAGCCGCACATATACGACTACAGCGCCCGCGGCCCCCTCCACCTTCGCCGCGGCGATAAATCTTGTTACGACCTTTGCTTCGTGTGTCTGTTTGGCGATCCGGAACTACCCCTGCCCGGTACGTCGCCATTTATTCCTTTACTTTTTAACAGGTCGCGAAAAGTGTGCCGCAAGAATAACACATGCTTTCCAGATGACCAGCCCGATACAGCGTTAAGTTCTGCCGTCTCGAAACGCCGGAATTCGACCATATCCGCGAGGTTAAATCGGCTGATCAGCGACGCTTCGCATGATCCGAGGCCATATAAGCTGCTGGCATAAACCCGATGCCTTTCAGACAGGCGTCGTGGCTAGTTTCTAACGCTACCTGCCAGAGCCGCTTCCTGCCCGGAACAAAGGCCTCGACCGGCCGCTGAACAGACGCTTATGTTGGTTTCATAAGTTACTGATATTGCGTCTGTTGACATCTCCCGGGCCTTCAAACATGATCCGAGCATGTTTTGCGCGACCGACAGAGCGAAGGGCATCGTAGTACTGCTCCTCCCCCTCCTACTTCTCCTTGGCTGGAGACAGTAGCGGGCTACGCGCAAGAAAAAGAAATTCGCAAACCCCGCAACCGAAAGGACTGTGGGGTTTTTTTTAATTGCTTTTAACAAAATGACGAAATACGCAGGGAGTCGAGATGAAAATGTATTCAGAGGCCGATGTCGACGCAGGTCGCCTGGACGGTGAGAAAGTCGCCATCGTTGGTTACGGCAGCCAGGGTCGGGCTCACGCGTTAAATCTCAGGGACAGTGGTGTCAATGTCGTGGTCGGTCTTCGGCCGGACGGCGCCAGTTGGGCGAAGGCGGAGGCCGATGGCCTGAACGTCGCTGAGCCGGCCGAGGCCGTCAAAGGGGCCCGTATCGTCGCGTTCCTGACCCCCGACATGGTGCAGAAGAGCCTTTATGAACAACTTGTCGGCGATATCGCCAACGGGGCGACGCTGCTGTTTGCACACGGGTTTGCCGTCCATTACAAGCTCATTGAGCCACGTGACGACCTGAACTGCGTGCTGATAGCGCCAAAGGGTCCCGGCGGGCTCGTCAGGCGTCAGTACGAAGAGGGCCACGGTGTTCCCTGCCTTGTTGCCGTGCACCAGGATGCTGACGAAAATGCCCTCTCACTCGCGCTCGCCTACGCGGCGGGCATTGGCGGCGCCCGGGCCGGAGTCATCGAAACGACGTTTGCGGAAGAAACCGAAACTGACCTGTTCGGCGAACAGGCGGTCCTTTGCGGTGGCACGACCGAGTTGATCGTCGCCGGTTTCGAGACGCTGGTGGAAGCTGGGTACCAACCTGAAGTGGCCTACTACGAGGTCATGCACGAGCTGAAACTCATCGTGGATCTGCTGCACGAAGGCGGCCTGAAGAAAATGCACAAGTTCATCAGCGACACGGCCGCCTACGGTGACATGGTCAGCGGTCCACGCGTCGTGGATGCAAACTCCAAGAAGGCGATGAAGGCCGTCCTGTCGGACATCCAGGACGGAACGTTTGCCCGAAATTGGATCGCCGAGAACGAGGCAGGCATGCCGGAGTTCAAACGGATGATGAACGAGGACCTCGAACACCCTATTGAGAAAGTTGGCGCCGACCTGCGCGGCCGTATGGACTGGTTGCAGGACTAAGGACGATTGACTAGGAACACTTAATATTCACGGAGAGAGCGATGACATCGGATCGAATTCGGATATTTGACACCACGTTGCGTGACGGCGAGCAGGCCCCTGGCTGCAGCATGACGCTTAGCGAGAAACTACGTGTCGCCAAAGCGCTATCCGAACTCAATGTCGACATCATCGAGGCCGGTTTCCCGGCTGCCTCCCCGGGCGACTTCGAGTCCGTCAAAGCGATTGCCGACGAAAATTTCGGTCCGGTCATCTGTGGCCTGGCTCGCTGCAACCCCGATGACATCGAAAAAGTGCACGCCGCCGTCAAGGGCGCGGACAAGCACCGGATTCACGTGTTCGTTGCAACCAGCGCCATCCACCGCGAACACAAGCTCAAGATGGCCAAAGAGGAGATCATCAAGAGTGCCGTGGGCGCAATCAAGATGGCGAGGGAATTGTGCGACGACGTCGAATTCTCCCCTGAGGATGCGTCGCGTACCGAGCTGTCCTACCTCGCCGAGGTTGTATCGGCCGCTATCGAGGCGGGTGCGACGACGGTCAACATTCCGGATACCGTCGGTTACACGGTGCCGGCGGAGTTTGACCGCCTGTTTCGCCATTTGAAGGAGCACGTCGCAAACATCGACGATATTGTTTTGAGCGTTCACTGTCACAACGACCTCGGCATGGCCGTCGCCAACAGTCTCGCGGCCGTGCATGCCGGAGCACGACAGGTCGAATGCACGATTAACGGTATCGGTGAGCGTGCGGGCAACTGCAGCCTCGAAGAAATCGTCATGGCGCTGAAAACGCGCAGTGAATTCTTCGAGCTCGACACCGGCATCGAAACGACGCGCCTGTACCCGACGTCGCGACTGGTCTCGAGCATCACCGGAATGCACGTTCCGCGGAACAAGGCGATCGTCGGCGAGAATGCCTTCGCGCACGAAGCCGGCATTCATCAGCACGGCATGCTGCAGCACGCTTCTACCTACGAGATCATGCTTCCCGAAGACGTTGGCATCAGCAAATCCAACCTGGTACTCGGAAAGCACAGCGGCCGTCATGCATTCCGGGACCGCGTTGTCGAGCTCGGCTTCGACCTGGATGAGTTCGAGACGAATCGCGCCTTCCAGGCATTCAAGAAGCTCGCCGACAAGAAGAAGGACGTCTACGACGGCGATATCGAAGCCATCGTCATGGACGTCGACAATTCATCGCCCGGCCCCTGGGCACTGAAGTCCATGCAGGTTAATACGCGAACTGACGAGGACGCGTCCGCAACGGTCATACTGACGTCTGAAGACGGTAACACCGTCGAGCAGACAGCGACCGGTGACGGCCCGGTCGCCGCGTGTTTCGCCGCGCTCGAGCTCGCTGCCGGCATCGGCCTGACCTTGAAGAACTTCGAAGTGCACAGCGCCACGATAGGTGAAGACGCTCAGGGCGAAGTTACGGTTACCGTCGAATACGACAACAGCAGCTATCGCGGACAGGGCACGAGTGTCGATATTGTTGAGGCTGGCTGTCGTGCCTACCTGGACGTCATTAACCGCGTCATCCGTCGCGAACAGCGCGGAGCGCCCAGTAACCGCTCCTCCACAGCCTCTCAAGCACTGATCTGAATCGATGACCGCAACTACCCTGTTCGACAAGATCTGGAGCGAGCACGTTGTTGTCCCGGAGACCGACGACACACCGGCCGTCTTCTATATCGACCTGCACCTGATCCACGAGGTGACTACTCCGCAGGCCTTCTCCCTTCTGCGGGAGAAAGGTCTGCCCGTCCGCCGGCCTGACCTGACGCTTGCGACGATGGATCACTCGACGCCGACGACACCGGTAAACAGCCTCAAGGACCTGGCGATCGTCGGCCCCAATGCCGAACGCCAGATTCTGCAGATGCAGAATAACTGCGAGGACTTCGGCATTGATCTGCTCGGCTTCGATAGCGACTCGCGCGGCATCGTCCACGTCATCGGCCCCGAGCTCGGGGCCACTCAACCGGGCAAGACGATTGTCTGTGGTGACAGTCATACCAGTACGCACGGCGCCTTTGGTGCATTCGCGTTCGGCATCGGCACGACCGAGATCGGGCATGTGCTGGCGACGCAGTGCCTGCTGCAACGCAAGCCGAAGAGTCTTGCGATCAATGTCGAAGGACAAATCCCCGACGGCGTGACGGCCAAGGACCTGATACTAGCAATCATTGGCCAGATCGGCGTTAACGGCGGCACCGGTCACGTCATCGAATACCGGGGCAGCGCGATTCGCCAGCTCGACATGGAAGCCCGGATGACGATCTGCAACATGTCCATCGAAGCAGGTGCTCGAGCCGGCATGATCGCGCCTGACGAAGTGACCTTCGAGTACCTGAAAGGTCGCCCACGTTCGCCGAGCGGCGAAGAGTGGGATGCGGCTGTCGAACGCTGGAAAGCTTTAAAGAGCGATGAAGGCGCCGTCTTTGACAAGGAAGTGACCATCGATGCGAGCACGCTGCAGCCGATGGTCACGTTCGGCACCAACCCCGGCATGGTCGTGGGTATCAACGAGCCCGTTCCCGAGCAGGCCGACGATGAGAATTTCGACAAGGCGCTGCGCTACATGCAGGTAGACGCCGGCAAGCCACTCATCGACAAGGCGGTCGATATCGTGTTTGTCGGCAGCTGCACCAACTCACGGTTATCCGACCTTGAATTGACCGCGAGCATCCTGGATGGCAACAAGGTTGCCGACGGTGTGCGCATGATGATCGTGCCGGGCTCTCAGCAGGTTAAGCAGGAAGCGGAAGCGGCGGGGCTCGACAAGATATTCGAAGCGGCAGGCGCTGAATGGCGCGAATCGGGATGCTCGATGTGTCTCGGGATGAACGGCGACACGGTACCGAGTGGCCAGCTCAGCGTGAGCACCAGCAACCGCAATTTCGAGGGCCGCCAGGGCATCGGCGCGCGCACGATTCTCGCAAGCCCCGCGACCGCGGCAGCCGCAGCCGTCGCCGGCAAGATCGTCGACCCACGCATCTTCCTGCGTTCACCGGTCTGAACCATGAGCAATAGACTGATCACTTCGAAAACGGTCGTCTTGCCAGCCAAGGACATCGACACCGACCAGATCATTCCGGCGCGCTTTTTGACCACGACGACGCGCGAAGGCCTCGGCGAAGGACTATTCCGCGATCTCCGTTTCGGCAAGGATGACGAGCCGGTCGCGGATTTTCCACTAAACCAGCCGGAGACGCAGGGCAGCCAGGTCCTCGTTGGCGGTAACAACTTCGGCTGCGGCTCATCGCGCGAGCACGCGCCCTGGGCGCTTCTGGACTACGGGTTCCGCGCCGTGATCTCTACCGAGATCGCCGACATATTCCGCAACAACTCACTGAAGAACGGTCTCTTGCCGATTATTGTGGATGAGGAAACGCACGCCTGGCTTATCGCCAATCCGGGCGCCGAAGTGACGGTGGACATCGTCGCATCGACGCTGACGTTGCCGAACGGTCAGTCGGTTACCTACCCGATCGACGCATTCGCTCGCTACTGCCTGATCGAGGGAACTGACCAGCTCGGATTCCTACAGAGTCACCTGGAGGCTATCGAGGGCTTCGAGGAGCGCCGAACTTGGACGCCCTGATCACGGTCCTGCCCGGCGACGGCATCGGGCCTGACGTGGCCCGAGCAGGCCGGAGCGTGCTCGCTCGAATTGCCGAACGTCATGGCCATCACTTCACCTTCAGTGAGCAGCATATCGGCGGTATCGCGATAGACGAGACGGGCGACCCGCTGCCTGCCGATTCAATCGCCAGCTGCAAGGAAAGTGACGCCGTTCTCCTGGGCGCCGTTGGCGGCCCCAAGTGGTCAGCACCGGACGCAAAGGTAAGACCCGAGCAGGGCCTGCTCGCGCTGCGCCGCACGCTGGAAGTCTTCGCGAACCTGCGTCCGGTTAAGATCTTTCCGGAACTGGCGTCTGCATCACCGCTGAAACCCGGGATCCTCGAGGGCGTGGACATGATCGTCGTCCGCGAGCTGACCGGCGGTATCTACTTTGGCGAAAAGACCCGCTCGGAGGATTCGGCGAGCGACTTGTGCACGTACAGCCGGCATGAAGTAGAGCGGATCGTCCGTGTCGCCGCCAAGCTCGCTGCCGGCCGGCGGGGCAAGCTCTGCTCGGTCGATAAGGCCAACGTGCTCGAGACGTCTCGCCTGTGGCGCTCAGTCACCGATGCACTGATGGCTCAGGAATACAGCGATATCGAGCTGGAGACGCTGCTGGTCGACGCCGCGGCGATGCACCTGTTGAGCCGCCCTGCCGACTTCGACGTGATCGTGACCGAAAACATGTTCGGTGACATCCTGACCGACGAGGCGTCGATGCTGGCCGGTTCGCTCGGCATGCTGCCTTCGGCGTCACTCGGAAGCACTCATCGAGGGCTTTACGAACCGATCCATGGCTCGGCGCCCGACATCGCAGGCAAGGGAATCGCGAATCCTTGCGGCACGATTGCCAGCGCCGCACTGTTGCTTCGCTACAGCCTGGCGCTGGACGAGGAAGCGAAGGCCGTTGAGGCCGCTATCGAAGCGGTAATTCGCGGTGGTCTTCGCACGGCCGATATCGCCGACAGTGCAAAAGCGGCGACCACCGAGGAGTTTACCCAGGCCGTGCTCGAACAGCTTTCCTGATCCGGGTTTCCGTAGAGCCTCGCTCAGGCAATAGCAACCCTTGCCGGCGCCAGGGCTTCCTCGGCAGCCTCTAACGCAGTCAGCACATCACTGATCAGGTCTTCCGCAGACTCCAGCCCGACGGAAAGCCTGACGAGGTTCTGCCGGATACCGGCCTCCTCCAGAGCGGATTCACTGACGGGCGCGTGCGTCATCGACGGTGGATGGCAGACGAGACTTTCGACGCCACCGAGCGACTCCGCGAGAGAGAATAGCGACAGCGACTCGAT
>JAAUYD010280768.1_pt1 | contig 15608 bp, 15 predicted proteins | sample 7278101 | NCBI WGS metagenome assembly JAAUYD01 (sample SAMN14350128, study PRJNA611818) | marine sediment metagenome | isolation source: surface marine sediment (0.6m) | place: French Polynesia: Moorea | collected 2018-08 | reverse complement strand
TATAGGGGATCGCGGAGGTGATCAGAATCCGTGCCATGGCGGGTCGTCTAGCCCCCGTGCGGCGCGGGGTCCAGTGCGGTTTCGCGCGGTTTGGTGTGGCAGGCCTAGCCGCCCTTGGTGTTTGCGAAGCTCTCCCGCCGCTCGCGCAGCCAGATGATCAGCCCCGCGATGATGACGATGGCGCTGCCCATGATGGTCCAGGCGTCGGGCACCTCGTCAAACAGCAGGTAGCTCCACAGTGTCAGATAGAGGATGAACGAGTAGCCGAACGGCATCACCAGATTGGCCGGGGCGAACCGCATCGAGCTTGTCATCAGCTGATGGCCTGCCCATCCCAGCACGCCAAGCGCAATCAGAACGCCCCATTGCAGGCCTGTTTCGGGGTTCTGCCAGGTCATGATGGCAAAGGGCGCCAGCGTCACCGCGCCGAAGACACCGGTATATAGCTGCTGTGTGTCGGTGCTGACAGAACCGGCAAGCATCCGGGTCAGAAGCGAGTAAAGCGCAAAGGCGAAGGCCCCGGCCAGCGACAGAAGCGCGGCCCAATGGAAGCTGTCGTCAAAGGGGCGGATCGCGATGAGGATGCCGCAGAACCCAAGCGCGATGGCGAACCAGCGATAGGGCCCTACCGGTTCGCGCAGAAGCGGCCAGGACAGAAGACAGACGATGATCGGCGCGGAAAACAGGATCGTCGCGGTGAGCGACAGGGGCAGGTACTGGATCGCCACGAAGTTCATCACTGTCGCGAATGTCAGAAGCGCGGCGCGTGTGACGACCAGCACGGGGCGCGCGCAGGCAAAGCTCTTGCCGTTCAGCCCTCCGCGCGCCAGCAGTCCAAGTGAAATCGCCGCGTGCCCGAAATAACGCATGAAGGACAGCTGAAGGGCGTGCAGCCCCAGAAGCCCCAGCCATTTCGTGCCCGCATCGATGAAGGAAAACAGAACATAGGCGGCAAGGATCAGCCCGATCCCCAGAATGGGTCGGTCGGGTGTGGCATGGGCTGCGGGCGGCGCGGCCATGAAGCGGGCTAGGACTTGAGCTTGCCTGCAAAAAGCTCCGCAAAGAAATCGACCTGCTTCGGCACGAACTCGTCCCCCCGGCCCGAGGCGATTGAAAGGCCCAGCGCCTGCTTGGCGCCTGTGGCCATCAGGCTTTCGACGCCCAGTTCGTCGGCCATCGCGGCGTAGTATCCCACATCCTTGCGCGCGTTCCGGATCGAGAAGGCAAGGTTGTTGGGGTCGCCGTCCACGGCGTAGGCCTTCACGAAATCCATCATGCCCGAACGCAAGGGGCCCGCCGACATCACATCGTACAGCGCCTGTCGGTCGACGCCCGCCTTGTCGGCCATCGCAAAGGATTCCGCCATCCCGTTCGCCACGGTTTGCGCAAAGAAGTTGTTGATCAGCTTGATCGTGTGGCCGGTACCCAATTCGCCCAGGTGAAACACGTTCTCACCCAGCGCGTTCAGGACCGGCAGCACCCTCTCGTAGGCCGCCCTATCGCCCGAACACATCAGGTTCAGCTTGCCCTCCAGCGCATGGCTCGGCGTTCGCCCGATCGGACTGTCGAGATAGGTTGCACCAGCTGCCGCGACCGCCGCGCCGATCTCCTTGGTGGAGCCGGGCATCGACGTGCCGAAATCGATCACGATCATCCCATCCGACAGCCCCGCGATCACGCCGTCTGGGCCATACATCCGCGCCTCGACCGAGGCCGAGGTATCAACGCAAACCATTACCACATCGCTCGCTTCGGCAATCGCGCGCGGCGTACCTACTTCTGCCGCGCCGCGCCCGATCAGCGCGTCGACCCGGTCGCGCGACCGGTTGGCCATGAGGGTGATGCTATAGCCTTCGTCGATCAGGCGGTTGCACATGGCAGAGCCCATAAGCCCGATGCCGATGAAGCCGATCCTTGGGTTGGTCATGTGCGCTCCTTGCTTGGGGAGGGTCTGGGGTCAGGCGCAATAGGGCGCGTCATTGCCCCAGCGGTGCTGTGGAATGTGGGCGGCATGGGCCAGGCGGTGGCGGGTGTCTTCCCACATCGCTTTCCAGGCGCGCCAGTCCTTCAGTTCGCGTGACGGGTCTGACCGCGATCTTGCGACAAACTCGGGGAAATGGCTGCGTCCCGACGGCTCGCCCGTCACATGGTAGCGCAGATCGAACGACCAGCGGTAGCCGTCGCTGCGGTTTTCCAGCGAGCCATGCGGGGTCAGCGGATGAAACAGCACGGCCCCCCGGCCTTCACCGGCGCCGGTACGGCGTTGGCACTGGGCCGGAATGCATCCGCAATGCCCACCTGGCTGCGCGCGCAATGAGGCAGCATTTCATCGTAGTCGCCCTGTGCGACCTGAAGGCAGCCGTTTTCAATGGTTGCATCCGTGATGGCCAGCCAGACGGTGACAAAAGTGGTGTCGTCCGCTTCTTCCAGGGTCACGCCCATATCCTGATGCCAGTCGGTTGCGATCACATGGGCGCGGGTCTCGCCCGTATCGACGGCGGCTTGCGGCGGCTTGATTCGCACATGCTGAATGGGGTTCGACGAGATTTCAGGGCCAATCAGCGTTTCGACCGTATCCAGGATGTTAGGATGTGTGATCATGTCGAACACGGCCGGTCCGAAATGCATCGGCGTGTCATCGGCGATGTCGTGATGCGGAAGCGAGATGTCGAAGGGCTGATACCAGTCGAACCCGCCGCGAAAGGCACGGTCGAACTTGTCCCAGAACGCCATCCCAAGCGCAGGTTGCGGCACCAGCCCCTGATCCGCCCAGCCCTGGTAAAGCGCGTCCATCAGCCCTGCATATTCAGCCCGGATTGCGGCCAGCGTCGCGTCATCCAGCAGGTCTTCGACCACCAGATACCCCTGGCGGCGAAACAGGTCTGCATCTTCGGACGTTATCATTGGAAAGCCCTCCTAGAGCAGCAAGGTCACAATGCTCGGCCAGACCAACAGCACAGAAAGCGCGATCAGCTGAACGCCGATAAAGGGCAGGAAGCCCCTGAAGATATCCGTCAGCGAGATATGCGCAGGCGCGACCGATTTCAGATAGAACGCCGCCGGACCAAAGGGCGGCGAGAGGAACGACACTTGCATGTTCATGCAGAAGAGAACGCCGAACCAAATCGCGACGTGTTGGGGCTGCAATTCCCCGATGAAGCCGATCTCTTCGACAGGCAGCCGCTGCACGATGGGCAAAAAGACCGGGATGATCAGAAGAACGATCCCGACCCAATCCATGAAGGCCCCCATGAACAACAGGATCAGCATCATCGTCAGGATCACCAGCATCGTCGGCATTTCGGCCCCGATGATCAGTTGGGCGATATAAGTTGGCCCGCCGGCAAGCGTGTAGGCGCCCGCAAGCGCGGCGGCCCCGATCGTCACCCAGATGATCGTGCCGGTCGACCGCAAGGTGCGCATCATCGACACCCACAAGAGGTCAACCGACGCCTCGCCCCGGAAGAGCGCGATCAGAAAGACGGCGAGCGCGCCCATGCCTGCGGCCTCGGTGATCCCGGTGATGCCGCCATAGATCGACCCAAGCACGATTCCGATGACGGCAAGGGGCGGAACCAGGCCCTTACCGTGTTCCCACCCGACCATGGTCCGCCGGACACCCGCGACCAGAAATATCACCGCAAGCGCGGCTACGAACATGCCGGCGATCATCGGCAGGTCCGCTGGCATGCCCAGGGCGGGCGGCTCGAACCTGTCATCGGTGGCGACGTTTCGCCCGGTCGCGGTCAGGAAGCCCAGCCGCAGCAGAAGAAGGGCGCAGGCACCCGCGACGACGAGCGAGACGAAGCCAAGAAACATCCGCCCCTTTTCTGCGCCCTGGGGATCATCGGGCCGGGGTTCTGGCAAGGGCGCCTGCGAGGGGTCAAGCTGCGTGCGGATCACGATGTAGAGGATGATGAAGCTTGCCAGCATGAAGCCGGGGATGAACGCCCCCGTGAACAGCGCCTTGATCGAGGTTTCCGTGATCAGCCCGTAGATGATCAGCACGATCGACGGCGGGATCATCGTCCCAAGCGACCCCGAGGCGCAGATCGTCCCGATGGCAAGGTTCTGATTGTAGCCCAGCCGCAGCATCTGCGGCAGCGCGATCAGGCCCAAAAGCACCACCTCGCCCCCGATGATCCCCGACATCGCCGCCATCAACACCGCCATGATCGATGTCACGATCGCCACGCCACCCCGGACCCGGCTCAGCCAGAAATCCAGGCTGTCATACATCTGCTTGGCGATGCCCGAGCGTTCCAGAAGCGCGGCCATGAAGATGAACAGGGGGACCGAGATCAGTACATACTCGGTCATCAGGTCGAATATCTTCTGGGTCAGAATATAGAGCGGCCCGGTGCCGGGGTTCTTCGTCAACAGCCCTTCGCCAAAGCTCATGGGGTTCGTCAGAAGCGTCGGCTCGAACTTCATGATCATGACGAGCGCGGCGAGAACGGCCGAGGCAAAGCCCAGCGGCATCCCGATCGCCAGAAGGAACAGAAGCCCGAAAACGAGGACGAGAGAGATCGTGCCGATATCCATTAGTTGGGCCCTACGCTTTTCTTGATGGCTTCCAGTTCTTCTTCGTCGACCAGATCGTCGTGCAGATCACCCGGGTTCTGATCCCAGTCGGCGATCAGGTTCATCACCGCCTGAAGCGCGACAAGGCAGATGACGATGATGATCGCGGGCTGGATCGTCGCCGGGATCGGCGGATCGAACGCGGTGCCGAACATCTCCCACCGGTGGAACTTGATCCCGAAGACCTGGTTGTAGCTGCCGAAGACCAGAAAAAAGGCGAAGGCGCACAGAAGTACCACCGAAATCACGTCACACGCCTTGCGCAGGGGGCGGGGCAGGATGTCGTAGAGGATGAAGATCCGGATATGGCAACGCTGCTGCATCGCATAGAGGCCCGAAACGAGGAAGACGAAGCCCGCGATCCAGAGCGTCAATTCGTTGGCCCAGAGCGTCGGTGCCTCAACCACGTAGCGCAGGAACACCTCATAAAGCATCACAAGCGTCATCGAGATGATCAGGATCACCGGCAGAAGCAGCAGCGCCGTCCAGTCGATGATATCCATGGTGCCGCCGAAAAGGCCGGGCAGGCCGGGGGAGACATCCTTGCGTTCATGCAGTTCGGTGATCTGCGCCGTCATGCTTTCATTTTCATGCGGGAAGAAATCCAGGATATAGGCGGGCCCGTGCCAGATCACCCAGCCTGCGCAAAGCACGAAGGCAAACGGTATGACCCATTCGCGAATGCCCCCTGATTTCTGTGCCATGCCGTCCCCCTTCTTCAGTCTATCGAGTGATGCGCGATGAAATCGCTGTCTGGTTCTATCCCAAGGCCCGGGCCCTCGGGGACCGATATGTAACCGCCCGTCGCCCTGACCTGATCCTGAATGCTCAAGGGCTCCTTAAGCATCTTGTCGCGATGCGCATTGTGGGTGGTGTCAAATTCCAGCATCGGCTCCCAGGGGTGCAGGCCGCCGGGAAGCGCGGGCATCGCCGCCAGAAGATGCAGGTTCGCCGCCACCGCAACGGCCGATCCCCAGACATGGTTCACGACCGGCGTGTGATGGGCGTGGCAAAGCGCCAGGACGCGCTGATATTCCGAGATCCCGCCAAGGGCGCAGACCTCGGGCTGGGCGATGCTCAGGCCCCGCGCTTCCAGAAGCGCGCGCCAGCCCCAGCGATTGTATTCCGCTTCGCCGCCCGCGATGTTCACATCCAGCGCGCGGCGCAACTCGCGGTAGCCGTCCAGATCCTCGGGCGCGACCGGTTCCTCGAACCAGTAGGCGCCCAGTTCACCCAGCGCGCGGCCCACTGTCAGCGCATCGCTTGTCGTGTAGCAGTGGTTGGCGTCGGCCATGAAGCGGTAACCCTCGCCGACGGCTTCGCGAACGGCGGTGGCCAGCGCGACGTCTTCGCGCACGCCCAGCCCGATCTTCATTTTTGTGCCGATGAAGCCCGCGTCGCGGATCGCGGCGGCTTCGTCCCGAAAGCGCGCGGCAAGCTCCTGCACCGGTTCCGGCCGCAGCATCATGCCATAGCCATAGACGGCAATCCGGTCGCGATGCCTGCCGCCAAGAAGCGTATAAAGCGGCAGGTCGGCGACCTTGCCGGCGATGTCCCACAGCGCGATATCGACGCCCGAGAGCGCCTGAAGCGGCATCCCCTTTTGCCCGTGGTCGCGCAAAAGGTTATAAGCCTTGTGCCAGATCACATCGCGGTCGAGCGCGTCCATTCCGGTGATCATCGGCGCGATCACCCGTTCGACGATGGCTTTGTTCGCCAGCGCCACGTTGCCCGGTCCGAAGCATTCGCCCCAGCCAACCACGCCCGCGTCGGTCCGCACCTCGACAAGATGGGCGGTGCGCTGGGTGTAGTATTGCTGCGAATAGCCAAGCGTTTCCGGCAGGTCGTACCGCAACACGTGGCTTTTGACCGAGACGATCTTCATGTCCTTGATGCCGAAGGGGGCGGCAGCGCAGACCGCCGCCGCCCCGATCCTAGCCAAACCGGCAGATCACTCCATCGCGCCCAGGTCGCGCAGGAAGGACAGGTGGCTTTCCAGAAGCGACTTGGCTTCGGGCGTGGTGGCGAATTCGGTCCAGGCTTCCTGCACCGCAGCGCGGTAGACTGCCATGTCCTCATCCGACCAGGTGTTCAGCTTGACGCCCTTGGCGCGCAGGTCCTTGGCGGTCTGGGCATTCTTCACCTCGTTGATGGTCGAGTTCTTCAGGCCAAGCGCCTGCATGCCAACGCGAAGGATCGCCTTGTGGTGATCGGGCATCGCGTCCCACACGTCCTTGCGGCAGGCCAGGTGGTCGGCGGGCATCGAGTGGAAACCGGGATAGTTCGTTTCCGTCGCGATGTCGTAAAGGCCAAGGCCCACGTTGTTGGTGATGTTGGCCGCGTCAGCGCCGTCGATGATGCCGGTTTCCAGCGCGGTGAAGATCTCGTTGAAATCCATCACGATGGGTGAGGCGCCGAGCTTGGTGAAGATGTTGGTGATGACACCCGGCGGCGAACGGAATTTCCAGCCTTCCAGGTCCGCGACGCCGGTGAACGACTTCGTCGACGACAGCGATTCGGGGCCCGGAATCCACCAGCCGATGAATTCCATGTTGTTGGCGTTGTAGAGTTCGTTCAGCTTTTCGTAGCCACCGCCATGCAGAAGCCAAGCATATTGCTGATAGGGGTTCTGATAGCCGCCCGTCAGGTCGCCGGCGAACTGGAACGCCGGGTTCTTGCCGGTCTGGTAGGCGCCACCCGTCATGTCGCAGTCAAGGATACCCGTGGCCGCGGCATCGAAGGTCTCTGCGGCCTTCACCACAGCGCCGGCAAAGAACATCTCGATCTGGATTTCGCCGTTCGACATCGCCGTCACGTCATCGATGAACTCCTGCGCCATCTGGCCCGATAGCGTTTCGGTCGAGAAGTGCGTCTGGATGCGCAGCGTCGTCGTTTCCGCTGCAGCGATGCCTGGCAGCGCCGCCACGCCAAGAGCCGCGACGCTGGCGCCCGCCATCATGATTTTGTTGAGTTTGTTGAGCATGTGGTCCTCCCGTTGGTTGCTCAAAATATGAACCGGCCTGCGTTTACAGTGTCCGGTCTGGCCGATTTGCGGGGCCGGGCAGGGATGCCCGAAACCTTCGAGTTCCGGCCAAGGACGCCCGATCTTGTGCCAACCGGCCGTCCCGTCATTGCGCCATCAATCCTCCTTTGATGGTCGCGATGTTCCAACAATCTATCCTGCAGCGCGCGATGCAAGAAAAACCGTCGCTTCCGCCAAAATACCCGTCGTACTCCCCGGTCTGGCATCATGCGATCCTCCGAACCGGGGCGGACAAGAGATCGGCCGCCTCAAGGCGCTGCCAGTCAAACACCACGCCGGTTCCGGGAGTGTCAGGGGCCATGGCACGCGCCTCCTGCGTCTCGAGGGGCCGGGTCGTGTAGGCATCGATCGGAAAGGAATGCACCTCAAGCCAGCCCTCCGAGCCAAGGCCCGACAAGAGGCTGACGTGAAGCTCCTGCATCCCGTGGCTGCAAACCGGAACGCCGTGGCGATGTGCCAGTGCTGCGGCCTGAAGAAACCCCGTGATCCCGCCGCAATTCGAGGCGTCGGGCTGCAGGAAGCTGAGCTTTGCCTGATCCAACGCGTATCCGAATTCGTGGATCGTGTGCAGGTTCTCGCCCATCGCCAGTGGCACGCCTGTCGCATCGGATATCGCAGCGTAGCCCGCATAGTCGTCAGGTATCGTCGGCTCTTCGAACCAGAGAATGCCAAACTCGTCAAAGGCGCGCGCGGCCCGGATCGCCTGTTCGACCGTCATGGAATAGTTCGCATCGACCATGAAGGCAGTGTCGGGCCCGATCGCCTCGCGGACGGCGGCGACGCGGCTTATGTCATCGGGCAGGTCGGGCCGCCCCACCTTGATCTTCACACCGTTGAAGCCCCGGTCCAGATAATCCCGGACGCTGTCGGTCAGCCTTTCGGTAGAATAGGCAAGGTCGATGCCGCCGCAATAGGCCTTGCAGGTGCGGCCCGCCCCGCCGGCCATCTGCCACAGCGACTGGCCAAGGCGTTTGCCGCGCAGATCCCACAGCGCGATGTCGACTGCCGAGATCGCAAAGGACGCGATCCCGCCGCGTGCGACGTAATGCACATGCCATTGCATTGCGTCATAGAGCGCCTCGATCCGGTCGACCTTCCGTCCAACAAGCATCGGTGCCAGATCGTGTTCGACCATCGCTGCAATGGCATGGCCGCCCTTGCCGCCGGTATAGGTATAGCCCGTCCCCTCGGCGCCGTCGGCGAGTGTCACCGTGACCGTGACGAGTTCGAAATGGGTGTGATTGCCATGCTTGGCATCGACCAGCACTTCGGCAAGTGGGATGTGAAAGAGGCGTACCCCGATGCTTTCAATTGCCGCCAAGCCTGCCTCCACACAATCATTTGGTAAGACCAAACCCGCCGGAGTGAAGCCAGTTTCACGCGGGCTGTCAACCGGGTCCAGCCCCGTGTTCGACGGGTGCGCACATGCTGCAATGCAATAGATGCTGCTGCATTGCGGCGAAATAAGCCGTTTTCGCAGCGCCTCCGGCAATGGACATGGATCTTCGCCGTTGCGTCGGGGCGTACTTTTGGGCAACCATGCGCTAGCGAACAAACTCATTTGGTCCGATTAAACTTCGTGACTTCTGCTACCTCATCCGAGCAACCCCACCGCGCTGCTGACGCAGTTGTCGCGGCGATCGAGGCACGGATCGCCTCGGGTACGCTGGAAAATGACAAGCCGCTTCCGGCCGAGCGCGACCTGATGGAAGAGTTCGGCACCAGCCGCACCGTGGTGCGCGAGGCCATCGCCCGGCTGGCCAGCCGGGGGCTGGTCGAGGCGCGGCCCAGGTTCCGGCCCGTGGTCCGCCGTCCCGATTACTCGACAGTGATCGACGCCACGGGGACAATCGTGCGCTACATGCTGAACGAACCGGGTGGGGTACTGGACCTCTATCGCAGCCGGGTATTCGTCGAACGGGGCCTTGTGCGCGACGCGGCGCTCCATGCGACAAAGGACGATATCGCGGACCTGAAGGCAGCGCTTGCGCGGAACAAGGCGGCGATCGACGACCCGGACAGGTTCTTTGAAACCGACATGGCGTTTCACGGTGTCCTGTTCGCCACGGCGCGGAACCCGATCTTTCCCGCCGTGCATCAGGCCTTCAACGCCTGGCTGGCGCCCCATTGGGTGCGGATGGAACGCTCGCGTGCCCATAACGCCACCAACTACCACGCCCATCGCGCGATCTACGACGCGATCCTGGAACGGGATGCAGCACGCGCCGAAGAGGCGCTGGTCGATCATCTGCGCGCGGCTTGGGAATTCGTGAAGGGCACATTTGCTGAAGATGGGGTGGAGGTGCCAGGCCTATAGCATTGAACTCGGGCAGCGGGTGTCTTCTGGACGCGCTCGGCGCCGGCGAAGGGTCGGTGCATGAAATCCCGCCTCACCGCGTTGCCAATCGCAACGCGAACCGCAGCGAAAGAGAGGGAGAAACACGCATGCGCGTTGGTGTGATCGGCCTGGGAGACATGGGGTCGGGATTGGCAAAGAACCTGATTGGGGCGGGATATCAGACCTCGGGTTTCGATCTGTCGCCCGAACGGATGGCGGCGTTCACGGGAATGGGCGGCGTGGCCGCGGCGTCGCCCGCCGATGTGGGGATGGCGTCCGATGCCGTTTACGTCATGGTGATGAACGGGGATCAGGCCAAATCGGTGATCTTTGGCGAGGACGGGCTGACGGGCAGTATGGCCCCGGGCGGCTGCATCCTGCTGACCGCGACAATCAAGCCACGTGAGGCGCGCGCGATCGGCGAAGCTCTGGAAGGCACCGGCCTGCACCTGATCGACAGCCCTGTGTCGGGCGGGTTTCCCGGCGCGCAGAGCGGGACGCTGACGATGATGGCCGCTGCGCCCGGTGATGTGCTGGACACGTTCGCGGGCGTGATGGAGGCGGTGTCGGCCAATATCCACCGGGTGGGTACGGCAGCGGGCGACGGGCAGACCGTGAAGGCTTGTCTGCAATCGCTGATCGGCGCGCAGTTCTCTGCCACGTTCGAGGCGGCCGCGCTTGCCGCCAAGGCCGGGGTGCCGGGGCAGGTCATCCTGGATGTCTTTTCCACCTCTTCGGCGGGATGCGGCGTTGTGAACAACGCGCTCGAAAAGATCATCGACCGCCAGTTCGAGGGCACCGGCAGCCATATCAACACGATGCACAAGGACCTGACGATCTCGATGAACCTGGGCGAAGAGCTTGGGGTGCCGCTTCACACCGCCGCGGCCGCGATGCAGATCTTTCACGCGGGCAAGACGAAGTACCCGAACGGCGACAACTGGACCTGCACGCGGATCATCGAAGACATCGTTGGGGCCGAGCTTCACCGTGATCGGGCGGTGCGGTCATGAAGTTGGGTGTTATCTGCGACGGGATCAGCCGCGACCTGCGCCATACGGTCGATGTGATGGACGAATTCGGGCTGCACTACGCCGAGCTGCAATTCGTGGGCGACACTGAGGTGGGCGATCATTCCCCCGCCGAGATTGCCGAGATCGACCGGCTTCTGCGGGACCGGGGCAAGCCCGTGTCCTGCCTGTCGCGGCACGTTTTCGCGGGGATGACCACGGCCAACAAGGCAGGCGACGCGCTGCAAACCAAGCATATGGATGCGCTGAAGCGCGTGATCGACATGGCGCATGTCGTGGGCTCCCCCCTCGTGCGCATCATGACGCCCAAGAAGGAGCAGATTCTTTGGGGCGGGGGGGGCGCCGAGAAATGGAACGTAGCGCACGGGGCGTGGGATGCGATCCTGCCCTTGATTGCGCCTGCGGTCGAACTTGCCCGGCGCGAGGGCGTCACACTGGTCGTGGAAACCGGGAACGGGACGATGGTGAATTCGAACTACACCGCGCGCCGCCTGATCGATGATCTTGATGCAAAGGACGCGCTCCGGGTCTTGTGGGACCCCGCCAACAATTGCTGGTGTCATGAACGGGCCTATCCTGACGGCTATGACGAAGTCCGCGGGGGGTACCTGGGGCATATCCATATCAAGGATGTTCTTGTCGATACGCCGCGCGCCACGCTTGAGGTTCGGCGGATGGGCGAGGGGCAGTTGGCCGACCAGTTCCAGCCGATGGCCCAGGCGCTCCGCCGCGACAGCTATTCCGGGGTGATTTCGTTCGAAAGCGTCTATCACCCCGGCAACGGCGATTTCGAAGCGGGGTTCCGCGAGTGTATCGGGGCGTTCCGGCAGCTGTTTGCCTGACGCGGGCAGCGTCTAGTTCAGCTTTACCAGCTTGCCGGGGTTCAGAATGTTTCTGGGGTCCATGGTGCGCTTGATGTCGCCCATCACGGCCCAGCCGCCCCCGTGTTCGGCATCCATGTAATCGAGCTTGCCCATGCCCACGCCATGTTCGCCCGTCACGGTGCCGCCCAGCCGCAGTGCGCGTTCCGACAGGCGGGCGGAAATCGCCTTTGCGGCTTTCAGGTCGCCCGGTTCCGCCGGGTCGATCACCAGCGTTGCATGAAAGTTCCCATCGCCCACATGGCCCAGAAGGGGCCCGTAGAGCCCGCTTTCCTCGATATCGGCTTGGGTTTCCGTCACCGCCTCGGCCAGCCGCGAGATCGGCACGCAGATATCGGTCGCCACCGCCCGCTTGCCCGGCTGCCCGGCCATGATCGCGTAATAGGCGTCGTGGCGCATCCGCCAGAGCTTGTTTCGATCCTCGGTCTTGGTCGACCAACGAAACCCCTCGGCCCCGAACTCTTCGGCCACCTCGCCAAACCGTTCGGCATCCTCGGCCGCTGACGTGTCCGAGCCATGGAACTCGATCATCAGGTGCGGAGCTTCGGGGAAATCGGTATCGGCATAGGCGTTGAAAGCGCGCGCCGTGGCGGCATCGACGAACTCGATCCGCGCCATCGGGATGCCCATCTGGATCGTCGCGATCACCGCGTTAACCGCGGCGTCGATATCGGGAAACGCGCAGACGGCCGAGGACACGGCCTCCGGCTGGCCGTGGAGCTTCAGCGTGAGTTCCGTGATCAGGCCCAGCGTGCCTTCGGAGCCAAGGAACAGGGCCGTCAGATCATAGCCCGCGGATGTCTTGCGCGCCCGGGTGCCGGTGCGGATCACCCGGCCGTCGGCCAGAACGACCTCAAGCCCCAGAACGTTGTCGCGCATCGTGCCGTAGCGCACCGCCGTCGTGCCCGAGGCCCGCGTCGCGGCCATCCCGCCCAGCGTCGCATCCGCCCCCGGATCGACCGAAAAGAACAGGCCCGTCGCCCGCAATTCCTCGGCCAGCGCGCGGCGGGTGATGCCGGGCTGGACGACGCAATCCATATCCTCGTCATTCACGGCAAGAACCTTGTTCATGCGCGAGAAATCCACCGTCACGCCGCCCCGGACGGCAAGCGCGTGTCCTTCCAGCGAGGTGCCCACGCCCCAGGGGACGACAGGGCAGTCATGCTCGGCGCAAATCCGGACAATGGCCGCGACGTCTTCGGTCGAGGTCGGGTAGACGACCGCATCCGGCGGGGTTGGATCGAAATAGCTTTCGTTCGCACCGTGAAGCGCAAGATCGCTGCCCGAAGTGACGACAGCGTTGCCGAAAGTAGTCGACAATGCCTCGATTGCGGTCTGGATGGTCACGCGTCCGGCTCTCCCTCTTGCGGAACGGGCAGAGTTTAGGGCAAGCGGGAAGCAGGTGAAAGCAATTGGCCCGGCAAGTGGCAGCCTTGTCGGGAAGGTTTCCATGTCGGACGGCAAAAAACCCGGGCTGATCGTTGCGCAGGTTCGCGACATCGCCTCGGTCTGCCGCGAGGGCTGGGCGGCGTTGCGCGAAGACGGGCCGGGGCAGCTTCAATTCTGGTTCATCGCGCTTCTGGTGCGCGTGGCCGCCGGGCTGGCCGCGGTGGCGTTCCGCAAGGGCATCACGCTTCTTCAGACCACGCTTTACGGTACCGACGATGTGCGCACGATCCACACGTTCGCCGCCTCGCTGGATTGGTGGTGGGTTCTTCTGATCCCCACGCTTGGCGGGCTTGCGGTCGGGCTGATCCTGAATTTCTTTACCGATGACGGCAAGGTGCGTTCGGTTGCCGACGTGATCGAGGGTGCGGCGATGGGCGAGGGCCGGGTTGAAACCCGCGCCGGACTTGCCTCGGCGGCGGCGTCGCTGATCACGCTGTCCTCGGGCGGCTCCACGGGCCGGGAGGGGCCGGTGGTCCACCTCGCGGGCGTCGTTTCGACATGGGTGTCGAACCGGATCGACGCAAGCGGCATCACTGCGCGTGATCTGTTGGGCTGCGCCGTGGCGGCGGCGGTTTCGGCCTCGTTCAACGCGCCGATTGCAGGGGCGCTCTTTGCGCTGGAGGTGGTGCTGCGCCATTTCGCGGTCCATGCCTTTGCCCCGATCGTGATCGCCTCGGCCGCCGGTACCGTGATCAGCCGTCTGACATTTGGCGATATCGCCGAATTCAGCCTGCCCCAGGCCAATGCGCTTGCCTTCTATGTCGAGCTTCCGGCTTTCCTGATCCTCGGCCTGATCTGCGGGCTTGTGGCGGCTTTCTTCATGCGCGGGACGTTCTGGGCCGATGACATGGCCTCGCTGATCCAGGCCCGGACCCGGCTGCCGCGCGCCCTGCGCCCGGCCGTGGCGGGACTGCTGCTTGGGGGTATCGCGATCTGGTACCCGCATATCATCGGCGTCGGCTATGAAACGACGACGGCAGCACTGACGGGCGGCCTGTTGCTGCACGAGGCGGTGGTCTTTACCGCCATCAAGGGCGTTGCGGTCGCGATCACCATGGCGGGTCGGATGGGCGGCGGAGTGTTTTCGCCGTCCCTCATGCTGGGCGCGCTGACCGGGCTGGCCTTCGGTCTTGTCGCGACCGCGATCCTGCCCGAGGTGTCGGGGTCGGAACGGCTTTATGCGCTGGCCGGTATGGGGGCGTTGTCGGCGGCCGTCCTGGGCGCGCCGATTTCGACGACACTGATCGTGTTCGAACTGACAGGGGACTGGCAGACCGGGCTTGCGGTTATGGTGGCGGTGTCGACGTCAACCGCGCTGGCGTCACGGCTGGTACACCGGTCCTTCTTCCTAACGCAGCTTGAACGCAAGGGTGTGCATCTGGCTGCCGGACCGCAGGCCTATCTTCTGGCGATGTTCCGGGTCTCGAATGTCATGCGCAAATCTGACGATCCGCGCTGCGCACCGCCCGATGAAATCTGGACCGCGATCGAAGAGGGGTTCTATATCGATGCGAACGCCACGCTGGAGGCCGCGTTGCCCGTCTTTGACCAAACGAACCGCCGCTATCTGGCGGTGGTCAGGATCGGTGAAGAAGGCGAGCCGCCCGAGATCCTGGGCGCGCTATATCACGTCGATGCCCTTCGCGCCTATAACCGCGCGCTGGCGGCCACGGCGGAAGAAGAGCATTCCTGATCATAGCTGTTCGACGGTCACCGTGTCGCTTACGTAGAACGCCAGGTGTCCGGCGATTTCCGAGACGCCATCCTTGGGGCTTTCATAGGTCCAGGCCGCATCGTCCAGCGTCGTCCCCGGCGTCACGATCGAGAAATAGCTGGCCGCACCCTTGTGCGGACACGTCGTCGATTTCACCGTGGGCTCAAGAAACGCCATCGCGATATCGTCGCGCGGAAAGTAGATGACGGGGGCGTAATCGCCTTCGCGAAGTTCAAGCGCACGCGTGCTTTCGGCCAGGACCGCGCCACCTGCGCGCACCACCCATGTACCCTCGGCGGGCTTGATCGTTATATGTGCCATATGCTGCTCTCCTCGCCCCGCACGAGCGCGAACCTTGGGACGTCCGTGCAAAAGATTATGTGTCAGATAGCCCGAGTGGCCCGAATTAGCCAGTCCCGTGCGTTATCGCTAACGCGAGGGCCGATCCTGTCCAGCACGTCGGCGTGGTAGCGGTTCAGCCAGTCGCGTTCGCCGGGCGCCAGCCAATCGGATTTCACAAGCCGGGTGTCGATGGGTGCGAAAGTAAGCGTTTCAAAGCTCAGCTGGT
>JAAUYD010057211.1_pt1 | contig 15609 bp, 16 predicted proteins | sample 7278101 | NCBI WGS metagenome assembly JAAUYD01 (sample SAMN14350128, study PRJNA611818) | marine sediment metagenome | isolation source: surface marine sediment (0.6m) | place: French Polynesia: Moorea | collected 2018-08 | reverse complement strand
GGCGCGGCGCCAGGCGGCAGCGGCGACGGCGGCGAACACGGCGTCGCTGCCGTTCACGGGCGGACCGTCGTCGGCGACGATCTCGACCTCGATCGGCGGGGTGTCGACCGCCCGCAACACCCCGAACGATCTGATCGTCAGATCGTGGGGCGTCCCGTCGTCGCCGACCGCGAGTCCTTCGGAGCGAACCCAGCCGAGCGCCATGTGGGCAGCGCCGATCGAGTAGCTGCGGAGCACGACCGGGTCGAGCGGCGAGCCACAGCGGACGCTGAAGCGAACGGTTCCGTCGTCCTCGACGACGGCCGTCGCCTCACCGCCGTCGGGTGTCGCGATCCGATCGACCGGGCCCGGTTGCAGTGCGGCACGGACGATCGCGATCTCGGCCCAGCCCGCGGCGCGGATCGACGCCGACGTCGGCGGCCCGGTCACGTCGACCTCGGCGATCTGCCAGTCCGGCGCGATGGCTCGGACGACGTCGACGATGCCCGGCGTCCGCGCGACGTGGATCGCTCCGGTGCCGTCCCGGCGGGCGCCGATCGCGACCGGTGGCCGCTTCGGGCCGCGCCGGACCACCTCTTCGCGCGTGCGCAACACCCGGATGGCGCGTCCGTGTTCATCGGCGAGGCGACGGGCGATGGCCGGCAGGTCGGAGTCGTGCTTGCCGCCGAACGCCCCGCCGTTGCCGAGCGGGCTGGCCGGGATGCCGCCCGGTTCGCACCACGCGGCGTCGGGCTCGAGATACGCCGGCTCGACCCACGTCGTGCGCAGCACGATGTCCCAGTCGCCCGGCGGAGTGGCGATCGGCCAGGTCAGCGGTGCCGTCGTGCGGCGACCCTGAACCTTGCCGCTGGCCGCGCGCGCCTCGGCCAGCGTCTCGCCGATCGCCCAGCCGCCCGCGGCGTCGGGCACCGCGACGAGGGCGCCGGCCGGCGCCACGTCGTCGGCGAATCCACCGCGACCCAAGGCGACCGGAGCGCCGACCGACTGCTCGACCCTGCCCTCGATCGCAGCTCGGCGGGTGGCGGCGTCGGGGTCGAACGCCGACCGGCCGGGTGCGCCGACGGCGGCGACCGACTCGACGATCGGTTGCCAGCCCGTACACCGGCACAGATGGGCGAGCATCGCCGACCGAACGATGGCGGCATCGGTGCGCTCGCTCGCGTCGAGCGCCGCGGCACGCATGATGATGCCCGGGGTGCAGAAGCCGCACTGGCTCCCGCCGTGCTCGGCGAACGCAGCGGCCCACGCATCGGCGTCGGGCAGGCCGTCGACGGTCGTCACCTCACGCCCACGGACCCGCTGGACCGGGGTCACGCACGCGACGCGAGGCTTGCCGTCGACCCACACCGTGCAGCACCCGCACTGCCCCTGCGGGCTGCAGCCGTCCTTGGCCGAACGGACGCCGAGCTGCTCGCGGAGCGCGTCGAGCAACGAGCCGTCGCGCGCCACGCGGACCTCGGTGCCGTCGAGGACGAAGTCGACGACGTCGACGCTCGCGTCAGGAGTTGGTGCGCCCACCGTCGAGCTCGTCGGTGAGCGCCTTGAACTCGGCCCACCTGCCCAACGCCAACAGTTGGGCCTGCTGCGGCCACGTGGACGGATCGTGGGTGCGGAATCGCGGCCCGGCGTCGGTGAGCATCGTCCGGAGGAGCGAAACCTCGGTGGATGCGAGGTCGGCCCACGTGGCGATGCCGATGCCGTGGCACAGCTGTTCGATCTTCGGTCCGATCCCCTCGACGACCTTGAGATCGTCGAGGTCGATCGCCGACCCGAGGACCGCTGCGGCGGCGGCGACGTCGGGTGGACTGAGTGCGGCATCGGCGGCGGGCGGTGCGAGACCGGCGAACCCCGCGACCTGCCCGGGGCCAGGCTCGGCGGCTTCGTCGGTCGGCGGCGGCATCGAGGGCGTCGGCTCCGGCTGCGCTGCCTCGGACGCGGCGCGTTCTGAGCGACACGCTTCGAGCTCGGTCCGCAGCCGGTCGCGGTCGACGACCGCCGACTCGAGCTCCGCGACCCGGCCGCGCAGCCGTTCGAGCTCGGTCGCGTCGGACGGCTTGCCGCGTGCTCGGAGCAGCTGACGTCGAGCGACGATGCTCCGCAGCAGCCAGCCGATGACGATGCCGAGCAGTCCGGCGAGTGCGAACCAGAGCCAGCCCTTGGCGAGCGTGAACCACATCAGCCCGTCACCTCGCGCGCGGCGTGGCGGCCGCTCCGGGGTGGATCGCCGGGATCTGGGTCGGACACATCAGCATCGAATGCTGCCACGCGGGCGGCGTCGACGCGTAACGGCGTCATTCGGAGGCCTCCACGCGGAACTCCACCCGTCGGCTCGCTTCCTTGTCCTCGACCCCGTCGACCAGGATCGGCTGCTCGCTGCCGAACCCCTCGGCGGAGATCACGGTCGGGTCGACGCCGTTGTCCACCAGCGCGGTCACGACGGCCGCCGCCCGCAGCTGGCTGAGCGTGAGGTTGTCCTCTGGCGTCCCGTCGCTGTCGGTGTGCCCCTCGACGGTCACGCTGACCCCGTCGAACTGGACGAGTCGCCGGGCGATCGCAGCGATGATGCTGTCGGCCGACTCGGTGAGCACCGCCGAGCCCGGCTCGAACAGGATCGGGTTCGCGGCGGCGAACTCGTTGAGGTCGTCCTCGAGGTCGGCGGCGTCGGTCTCGGTCGCCTCGGGGCGCTGCTCGAGCTCGGCCATCGCCCCCACTTGGTCGGCGATCGCGATCACGGCGTCGCGCTGCTCGTCGGTGGCGTACTGGCCGGTGATGAACAGGTCGGCTCCGTCGAACCCGCTGGCACCGCGGACCAGCTGCACCGGCATCGCCGCGACGAGCTGGGCGAGACCGGCGACCGTCGTCGCGTCGAGCCCGGTGTCGGGATCGACGGTCAACCGATCGTCGACGCCCTCGATCCCGATGACGGTCGTGGCGGCGTCGACCAGAGCGGCCCGTTCGACCTCGGTCGCAACGACGCCGTTGAGCACGATCGTCCCCTCGTCGAACGCCGCGCTCACGCGCTCCGGCTCCGGGGCGTCGCTCACGCTGACCCCGTTCGGCACCAGCACCTGGTCGATCACGTGCACGACGCCGTTGGCCGCCACCATGTCGGGCGCGGTGATCGCCGCCGTGTCGACGACGATCACGTCCTGGGTGGCGTCGACCTCGAGTCGCCCGCCGTCGGATGTCGTCAGCGGTCCGGACTCGAGATCGGTGGACTCGAGGCGGCCCTCGACGACGTGATGGGCGAGCACCTGCGCCAGCCGGTCGGGATCCTCGCGGAGATCGGCGAGCACGTCGGCAGGGAGGTTGTCGAACGCGTCGTCGGACGGCGCGAACAGTGTCACCTCGTCGCTCATCAGGCGTTCGGTGATCTCGGCCCCCTGGAGCAGGTCGGCGAACAGCGACAGCTCCGGGCTGCCGGTCACGATGTCGACGACGGTGGCGAAGTCGGCGGTCTCCGCAGGCGCCTGGGTCGGCGCCGGTGTGCCGGACGCGGCGCTCGTCTCGTCGGTGGCGTCACCGCCGTCGGGGACCGTCGTCTCGACCGTCGGCGCCGTGCGGACGCGGCAGCCGCGGTCGATCTCGATCTTGCGGACGCCCCAGACGGCGTAGGCCACGTCGAGCGCACCCTCGGGGTCGGCGAGCGGCGCATCGCAGCGCAGCGTGCCATCCTGGCCGTCGAACGACGCCGATACCCCGGAGAACCCGGCGACGGCGAGCTCTTCGGGCACGCGACGCTCGAGGTCGCTCTCGATCCGGGAGTTGTAGATCGGTGCTCCGACGACGAAGACGGCGAGCGCGGCAACCGCACCGAGCGTCAGCACGCGTCGGTGGTACCGGGGTGCGCGTTCGCGCAGGGACTCCGCCATGTCGGTCACGATCTCAGCACAGTGTTGCCGATCGCAACCTTGTCAACACACCGCAACCAATTCTCAAACCGGTGACGGAGCGCCTCGGGGCGGACGGGGCGCAGCGCGGAGACGGGCCGGTCGGCCGGAGTTCAGCTGAAGCTCTGGCCGCAGCCGCAGGTCCGCGACGCGTTGGGGTTGGTGATCGAGAAGCCCGACTGGTCGAGGCCGTCCTTGTAGTCGAGGGTGGCACCTTGCAGGAGCTGGGCCGACGCCTGGTCGACGACCACCTTGACGGTCTCGCCGTAGGTGGCCTGCTGGTCGTCGGCGGCGATGTCGCCGTCGAAGAACATCTCGTAGGAGAACCCGCTGCACCCGCCGGGTCGCACGGCCACCCGGAGAGCGAGGTCCTCGGCGCCCTCGGCGTCGAGCAGCTCCTTCACCTTGACTGCGGCGGTGTCGGTCAGCGTGATCATCGTCGTCCTTTCGAGTCGATCGGGTACTTCAGTGTATCGGTGGTCGGACCGCCCGTGTCGGCCCGTGCGACCACCCGTGCGTCAACGATCGGCGGCCCCGATCGTGACCTGGCACGGCGTCCGGTCGACGACCGAACAGAACTCGCGAACCTCGGTGTCGCCCATCTCGCGGACGAACCCGGCGATCAGGCCGCGGTGGAGGCTGCACACGAGATCGGGATGCTGTCCGGCGAGGTCGCCGAACGGGCAGTTGGCGAACGCGACGACGACGTCGTCGGGGTCGGCGCCGGCCGCGGGGTCGGTGACGACCGGATCGAAGCCGAGCCGGTCGAGATCGGACACGATCGCCTCGAGGCTCGACGGTGCCCGCCGGAACGGCGCCGCACGGCGAGCACCCTCGTCGGCGCCCACGGCTGCCGCATCGTCGGGACCGGCACCGAGCCGCTCCGCCATTGCGAGCACCATCCGGGCCAGCACCGGCATCACCGGTGGCTCGAGGCCGAGCGAGGGTGCGTCGGCGGTGAGGGCGTAGCGATGCTGTGGGCGGCCGATCTCGCCGCGTCCGCCCACCTCGACGTCGACCAGCGCGGCCTCGCGCATGCGATCGAGGTGCGGACGCACCGTGTTGGGGTGCAGATCGAGGGTCTCGGCGATCTCGGCGGTGGTGAGCGGGCGCGGCGACCGGGCCAGCTCGAGGAAGATCGCGTAGCGGGTGTTGTCGCCGAGCGTCTTGAACAGATCGAGGCGGCGCGTCGGATCGAGCTCGGGCGCGGCCGGCACCGCTCGTTCGCGGTCCCCGGTCGAGCCGTTCGACGAATCCTCGGCCATGCACAGAGATTACACGGGTTTGACCGGTAAAATACGTTCATGTCCGAGGATCGCCCCGCCCCGCCGACCCGCGACGAGGTCATGAGCGCGCTCGCGACCGTGATCGATCCCGAGCTCGGCAGCGACATCGTCAGCCTCGGGATGGTCCCCGGCGTCGACGTCGCGGACGACGGTGTCGTCACCGTCGGCATCAAGCTCACGATCGGCGGCTGCCCCCTGCGCGCCGAGATCAAGCGCGAGGTCGAGGAGCGGATCGGGCTGCACCCCGGTGTCGCCAAGGTGAAGATCGACTGGGGCGAGATGACGTCCGAGGAGCGTTCCGAGGTGATGTCCAAGGCCCGGTGGAACGCTCGCGAGCAGGCCCCCGAGACCGAGATCCCCGCCGACTGCCACGTGATCGCGGTCGGCAGCGGCAAGGGCGGCGTCGGCAAGAGCTCCGTCACCGTCAACCTCGCGACCGCCCTCGCCGCTCGCGGACACACCGTCGGTGTGCTCGACGCCGACATCTGGGGATTCTCGGTGCCCCGATTGCTCGGCATCACCGACCGGATGGAGGCCGAGCGCATCGAGGGCCACGACAAGCCGAAGATCATCCCCAACACCCGACCGGTCGGCGACGGCCTCCTCAAGGTCGTCTCCACCGGATTCCTCGTCGAGGAGTCGACGGCCCTCATGTGGCGCGGGCTGATGCTCACCAAGGCCGTCGAGCAGTTCCTCGCCGACGTCGCGTGGGGTGAGCTCGACTACCTGCTGATCGACCTGCCGCCGGGCACGGGCGACGTCCAGATGGGCCTCGCCCGGCTGCTGCCGCGCACGTCGATGGTGATCGTGACCACCCCGGCGATCGCCGCCCAGAAGGTCGCCCAGCGGGCCGCCGACATGGCGCGTCGGAGCTTCCTGCCCGTCGTCGGCGTGATCGAGAACATGAGCGAGTTCGTGTGCGACGCCGGCAAGTCGTACGCGCTGTTCGGCAGCGGCGGTGGCGAAGCGCTCGCGACCGAGATCGACGTGCCGCTCCTCGGCAGCGTGCCCCTCGAGGCAGCCGTCGCGGCGGGCAACGACGCCGGTGAGCCGGTGTCGTTCGGCGGCGACGGGCGGGCAGCGGCGGTCTTCCGGGAGATCGCCGATCGGATCGCGACCGAAGTCGCGCCGCCGACGTCCGACGACGGCCCCGACATGGCGGGCTGCTCGGCGCGGCTGCTCGACGCCGTGAACGCCGCGTTCGACGAGATCGACCGCGCCGGCACCTCCTGAACCGCCGCGCCCGCCCGACGGGCGCCACCGCGCGGCGTCGCTACCGCTGCGAACCGATCACGAACTCGGGCAGCGCCACCTCGTCGTAGCCGTCCTGACCGGGCAGCTTGACGCCGCGCACCTTGCCCTCGTCGTCGATCATAATCCGCGGGAGGATCATCGGTGGAACCCCGACCGCCTCCGACGCAGCGAGCGCCTCGTCGACGTCCGATGCGCCGGCGAGGAACCGGAGGGATGCGATCGTGGGCGGGAACATGCTGAGCTCGCCGTCCGCGAGGCGCTGGAGGGCGTCCGACGGCCGCACCCACAGGCTGGCGATCGTCTCCTTGTCGTCGTGGAGCGGTTCCTGGGCCTCCGGTGCGGCGGCGACGAAGAACCGGGTGTCGAACCGACGACGCTCGCCGACCGGTGTCAGCCAGTGGTCGACCAGGAAGACCCGATCGGTGAGCAACAGCAGATCTTCGGAGGTGCAGACCTCGAACAGCGAGCGCTCACCCTCGTGCACGGCGTGGCGGGCTGCGTTGAAGCGCTGCTCGGTCGCCGCATCGTCGAACCGGACGATCTCGTGGGCCTCGCGACGGCGGGCGAGCAGGACACCGGCCTCCTCGAAGCACTCGCGGATCGCGGCGACGAGCCAGGCGAGCCCGCCCCGGTCCATCCCCATGCGTGCCGACGCGGTCGCGTCGTCGAGACCGTCGCAGATCGGTTCGAGATCGGCGGCGTGATCGGCGTCGTCGACCTTGCCGCCGGGGAACACGTACTGCGAACGGGCGAACGCCGCGGCGTGCGTCCGCTGGAGCATGAACACCTCCAGCCCGTCGCCGCCGTCGCGGACGAGCATGACGGTGGCCGCGGGGCGAATCGGGACGGAGGCGGCAGCGGTTCGGTCATCGGAGCTCACCGGCGGGACCGTAGTCCCCACCGAGCGAGGACCACGGACCCGCTCGCACGGTGCCGGAGGGCCACTAGCGTCGTGGTCGTGAACCCCCCGAACGACCCCGCCGACGTGTTGGACCTGATCGGACCGGGGACACAGCTGATCGTCCCGCTCGCCAACGGCGAACCCACCGCCGTCCTCGACGCGATCGAGGCCCACGCCGATCAGCTCGACGGTGTGCGCATCCACCAGATGCATGCGCTCTACGACCGCCCCTACATGCGAGGCGAGTACGGCGACCGCCTGAAGCACCTGTCGTACTTCCTCTCCCACATCACACGTCGCCACTTCGCGAGCGGCGCGATCGGGCTGGTCCCCGCGCACTTCTCCGAGGTCTTCGCGCTGATGCGCTCGCGCACCGACGACCCGCTCGTCATCGCCGCGGCATCGCCACCCGACCGCCACGGCTACTTCTCGCTCGGCGTCTCGGCCGACTACACGTCGAGCTTCATCGGGCGCGCCCGCTTCTTCCTCGAGGTGACCGAGCACATGCCGCGCACCTTCGGCCGCAACCAGATCCACGCCAGCCAGGTCGAGGGGTGGTGCCGCAGCGACCGGAGGCTGCTCGAGGTCCCGCCGCGCGAACCCGACGAGGTCGACGCCCAGATCGCGGCGTTCGTCGCCGAACGGATCCCCCACGGCGCCACCATCCAGACCGGCATCGGCGCGATCCCGAACGCGATCATGGCGGCGCTGTCGGAGCACCGCGACCTCGGCGTCCACACCGAGCTGCTGTCCGACGGCGTCGTCGACCTGATGGAGGCGGGCATCGTCAACGGCGTCCGCAAGGATCTGAACCGCACCAAGACGGTCGGCACGTTCGCGCTCGGGACCGACCGCCTGCACCGGTTCCTCCACGAGAACACCGCCGTCGAGCTCTGGCCGGTGCGGTACGTCAACGATCCGGCGATCATCGCCCGCGAGCGGGGCTTCGTGTCGATCAACGCAACGCTGACGGTCGACTTCCTCGGCCAGTGCGCCTCCGAGACGATCGACGGGAACTACTACTCGTCGTCGGGCGGGCAGAACGACTTCGCCCGCGGTGCGATGAACTCTCCCGGCGGTCAGGGCTTCATCGTGATGCGGTCGACGACGTCGCACGGCGACAGCCGGATCGTCCCCCGCCTCGCGGCCGGCGACGTGGTGACGACGCCGAAGAACACCGTCGACAAGGTGGTCACCGAGTACGGCGTCGCCGAGCTGCGCGGGCGTTCGATCCGTGAACGCACCCGGGCACTGATCCAGGTCGCCCATCCCGACCATCGCGCCGAGCTGGCCGAGACCGCCGAACGGATGAGCTACGTCTGAGCCGCCGCCCGGGCCGGCCGCGGCGGACCCCGAACGTCGAGCGCCCGATCAGGCGATGCCGAAGTACTCGGCGATGAGCTCGCGCAGCCGATCGTCGTCGACGACACCGGCCTGGTGGACGATGACGCCGTCGGCATCGACGAGCAGCGTCGTCGGGTAGGCGATCACGTTCATCTCCGTGACCCACGAGCCGTCGTCGAGGAACAGCTCGTACTCGACGCCGCGGGCGGCCGCGAAGGCGGTCATCTCCTCGGGGGTGTCGCGCGGGTCGACCCCGACGAAGCGGACCAGGTCGCCGAGTTCGCCGTGCACGGTGGCGAAGTCGGCCAGCTCGCGGGCGCACGGCGGACATGTCGAGTACCAGACGTTCACCACCATCGGGCTGCCGCGATGTTCGTGGATCGCGACCGGTGCCGACGCGGCGTCGGTCAGCCCGATCGCCGGGAGACGGTCACCGGTCAGATCGGCGAGCGGCACCGACGTCGGTTCGGAGAACACGCCGGGCTCGGTCAGCTCGAAGCTGCCGTCGGTGCGGGGCGAGTCGGAGGCGAACGCGCCGCCGATCCAGAGCACGAGCGCCATCGCGAGGGCCGCACCGACCGCGCCGCCGGCGAGGGCGACGAGCAGACGTCGGATGCGAGCGCTCACGTCATCAGGCTAGGGCCGCGATCGGCGCCACGACCCTCGGCCCCGGAACCCTGGGGGGCAGGGTTCCGGGGCCGCGACGTCACCTCAGACCGAGATCGGTCGGGCGAGGTCCGACTCCGAACCATCGGGTTCGTCGACGATGCCGAGCTCGTCGACGAACACCGGTGGCCTCGGTTCCTTCGGTGGTCGTCCACCGGGTCTCTTGTTGGCGACGATGCGCCCTCCGGAGAGGAGCTCGCCACCCCAGACACCCCAGGGCTCTTCGCGGTCGATCGCGTCGTCGAGGCACGACTCGCGCAGCGCGCAACGAGCGCAGATCGCCTTCGCGCGGGCAATGTCGAGGACGTGATCGGAGAAGAAGAGCGGGGTCAGGGTGCCGTTGCCGTCGGCGCAGCGTGCCACCGGGACGTTGGACACGGCGGTCTCGTCGACGGGCTGGATGAGGATCGGGTTCATGGTGCTGTCCTTTGCGGTGAAGGTGTTGGTTGATGGGCTGGTGGTGGTTGATGGGTTGGTGTCGGTGGATGGGTTGGTGTGCACGGTGGGATGGGACTCGGACGAGGGACGAAAAACGAAGAAGGCCGCCGGGTTTCGCAACCCAGCGGCCTCGTCTCGTGAGATCTGTCGACATCGGTGCTATGTCGACCTCACGGTGAGGAGCTGGGCGGGACGCTTGATGGTGCAGAACCACGTCGTCGGCGCCGGAGCGTGGTTGTCGCCCTCGAACCCATTGGTCCACGGAGCGAGACCGGTGCCCGGCACGAGTCGGCCGCCGACGGTCGGACGCGTCGGATACGGGCGAGCGACGAGCAGCGACGCACCACGACGGCGGGCGAGCTGGCTCAGACGCATCAGCGTTGCGATCATGTCAGCTCCTTCCTCGTCGTGCGGTGGTCGGTTCGTCGGTACGCGCACCCGAGACCGGGTGCGAGCAACAGCCAGTGGACCACGCCCGGGGCGTCTCGGTCAAGGAGGTTTCGCGCGAGCGCCCGGATTCGCGACCGCGGATCTGTTCCGGTTCGGGACGCAGCTCCGCCGCGTGCGTCCCGAACCGGCTCAGGCCACGAGGTGGGGCGGCACCGGCACCTCGTCCACCACGAGGGGCGGACGGGGGTGCTTGGGCGGGCGGCCCCGACCACGCTTCACCGTCACGACGACGCCTTCGACGACCAACTGGCCGCCCCAGACGCCATACGGCTCGGCTCGGTCGAGCGCATCCGACAGGCACTGCTCGGCGAGGCCGCAGAGGCGGCAGATCGCCTTGGCGCGGGCGAGGTCGAACTCGTCGTCGGAGAAGAACAGGTGGGTCAGCGTCCCGTGGCCGTCGGCACATCGGGCGAACGAGGTGCCGACCGGGGCGGCCGAGTCGTCGTCGATGGTGACGGCGGCCGTGTCGGTGATCCGGTTGTCGATCGTCTGGATTGGCTGGTCGAGCAACGTCATGCCATGTCCCCCTGTACGTCGCAGCTGTGCCGCTGCGTGCCCCTACAGAGGTGTGCGGATCGCCCGCTGATACGTCCGCGACGAAAAAACTTGCAGCGCGCACGACCGGCGCCGCGATCCGGCCCGAACCGGCGCGCTCGGCGCGTCGGACGCCACGGCGCGTGAGACGACGGCTCCGATCGATCAGTCGCTCAGGACGTACCGGTAGCTGTCGTCCGCGACGCACGCCATGTCGCCGAGGCGGCGCAGGTGCTCCAGGTGAGCGAACGTCTCGCTGTCGGCCATCGGCCCCTGCACCCTCGCCGAGAACAGGTGGCTCGAGTACTCCGGCACGCCCGCCGGACGGCCGATCTCGACTGCCGCCGAGCGCAGCGTGTCGAGCCGCTCGTCGTGGTGCAGCTTGATGTCGTCGACGCGGTGGGCGAGGTTGGTGAACGGCAGGCCGTGCGCGGGGAGCACGACCGACACGTCGGGGCCGAACGCGGCGACCTTGTCGAGCGACGAGTAGAACGTCGCCAGCGGATCGGGGTCGAGCACGAGCCCGCTGATGTGGGGCGTGATCGTCGGCAGCACGTGGTCGCCCGACAGCATGACGCCGTCGGCCGGGTCGAACAGACACAGGTGGTCGTCGGTGTGGCCGGGCGTGTGCAGCGCGACCCACTCCTTGCCGCCGAGACGGATCGTGTCGGCGTCGTCGAGGCGCCGGGTGGGCACCGGTGCCCGCATCAACCGTGGGAAGCGTTGCGTCGCGCGGAGCGCCAGCTTCCGTCGTCTGGAGAACGGCACCCCCGGACCGCCCCACGGCATCGGCTCCCAGGGGAACCGCCGGGACAGCCGCAGCTCGGCATCGGGGACGTCCTCGAGGTCGATGTCGGGCGGTTCGGCCGGATCCCACATCAACCGGAAGCGGGTGCTCGTCACGATGTCGGCGCCGCTCTCGCTGCGCAATCGCCCCGCTCCGCCGAAGTGATCGGGATGGCTGTGGGTGACGATCACGGTGTGCACGCGTTCGATCGGGAAGCCCGCGGTCGCGAGCAACGACCGCATCGCCTTGTACGACGCCGGACCCGGCAGACCGGGATCGACGACCGCGATCCCGTCGCCGTCCTCGAGGACGTAGCAGTTGACGTGCCCGAGACCGGGCAGGTTCACCGGGAGCTGGGCACGCAACACGCCGGGGGCCACCTCGACGACCTCGCCGTCGGGCTCCTCCTGCTCCTGCTTGCGCGGCCGCCCCGTCATGACCCGACCAGGGTAGGAATCCGGCCACCTGGTCAACGACTCGCAACCGAGGGTGTGTGAACATCCGCTGATGGGCGTCGTCGACGCATCGTGGCTCGCCTGGATGCCGTTCCTCGTGGGATGGTCGCTCGGGTGGCTGCTGCTGGCGCGTCGGCGACGATTGCCGTCCGCCGCCGGGCGGTCGGGTTCGGTCGCCGTGATCATCCCGGCCCGCGACGAAGCCGCCGCGCTCGCCCGCCTGCTCCCGTCGCTCACCGCCCAACTGGGGCGCGACGATCGGCTCGTCGTCGTCGACGACGGCTCGGCCGACGACACCGCGGCGGTCGCCCGCCGCCTGGGCGCCGAGGTGATCACGGCGCCCCCACCGCCCGCCGGCTGGACCGGGAAGTCCCACGCCTGCTGGCTCGGCGCCGGCGAGGTCGCGACCGACGTCGTCGTCTTCGTCGACGCCGACGTGATCGCCGATGCGGCGTTGCTCGACGCGGTGACGACCCGCGTGGACGCCGACGCGCCGGCGCTCGTCTCGGTCCAGCCGCGGCACACCCCGGGTTCGCCGGTCGAGCAACTCAGCCTGTTCGGCAACCTCGTCGCCCTGATGGGAACGGGCCGCTGGTCGCTGCTCGGCGGTGTGGCGCGGTCGCCGCTGGCGTTCGGTCCGGTGATGGCGCTGCCACTCCGGCGGTATCGCGACGTCGGCGGTCACGGTCATGCCGCGGTGTGCGGCGCAGTGGCCGAGGACGTCGCGCTCGCCCGGATCGTCGGTGCGAGCGCGGTCTACGCCGGCGGACCGCTCGCCGCGTTCCGGATGTACCCGGGCGGGATGCGCGATCTGGTCGACGGTTGGACCCGGGTGGTCGCGGCCGGTGTCGGCGCTGCGCCGTGGTGGGCGACTGCCGGCACCGCGGCGTGGATCTGGTCGGTGGCCGCGGCGCCGTTCGTCGGCTGGTGGGCGTACCTGCTCGCGGCGCTGCAGATCGGCCTGCTCGCCCGACGCGCCGGTCGGTTCTCACCGGTGGCCGCTGCGCTCTACCCGATCCCGCTCGCGGTCTTCGTGGCGATCGCGGTGCGGAGCGTCGTCCGCCGGGTCGCCGGCCGTCCCGTCCGGTGGAAGGGCCGCGCGATTCCGCCGACGTGATCGAACGCCACGTCGACGCGCATCACACGTCGACGAGGATCTTGCCGACGTTGGCGTTGGCCTCCATGTGCTGATGTGCCGCGACGATGTCGTCGAGCGCGAACCGTGAGTCGATCACCGGCCGCAACGCGCCGGTGTCGAACAGCGGCAGCATCTCGCGGGCGAAGCGCTGGCTGATCGCGACCTTCTGTTCGATCGGCCGCGCCCGCAGCGTCGTGCCGATCCAGTGCACCCGCTTGACGAGCAGCAGCCCGAGGTTGACCGGGGTCTGGCCACCGCCCATCAGGCCGACCTGGACGATCGTGCCCTGCGGGCGGACCGACGCCAGGTTGCGGTCGGCCTCGTCTCCCCCGATCACGTCGAGGACGACGTCGACACCGCCGGGCACCGCGGTCTTCAACGCGGCCGCCCAGTCGGCCGGGGAGCGCTCGAGCACGAGATCGGCGCCGAGCTCGCGACACGCGTCCATCTTCCCGGCCGAGCAGGTCACGGCGATGCGTGCGCCGATCGCCTTCGCGATCTGGATCGATGCGGTGCCGACACCGGAGGCGCCGGCATGGACGAGCGCCCACCGGCCGCTCGTCAGACCGCCCTGGACGACGAGCGCATCCCAGGCGGTCAGGAACACCTCGGGCACGGCCGCGGCGTCGGCCAGGTCGAGCGTGGCCGGGACGGGGAGCGCCTGGCGCTCGTGGGTGACGACGAGCTCGGCATAGCAGGCACCCGACTCGATCCCCATCACGCGGTCGCCGACCGACCACATCGTCACCCGATCACCGACGGCAGCGACGGTGCCCGCATACTCGAGCCCGGGGATCTCGTGCTCGCGACGGGCCGGATCGGGGTATCCACCCATCCGCTGGATCGTGTCGGCCCGATTGCAGGCGGTCACGGCGACCCGCACCAGGATCTCGTCCGGTCCCGGGCTCGGGTCGGGGACGTCGCGGACCTGGAGCACCTCCGGTCCGCCGTATTCGGGAATGACGACGGCGCGCATCCGGCCAGTGTGGCCGCTCGACGGGCGTCGACGTCGAAGCGACCTCAGACGGCGTCGGTGCCGCTGGCCGCCGCCTCACCGGACGCGGCCGGCTCGGCGGCCTCGGCGGGCTGCGCCGAGCGGCGGGTCTCGAGGCGCCCCGTCACCGTGTCGAGGTCGGAGAACACCAGCTCGCGGTACAGGCGCAGCTCCGACACGCTCTCGCGGATGTCGTCGAGCGCTCGATGCGCTCCCTGCTTCCACCCGCGCTCGGAGAGCACGATCGGATACCAGCGACGCACCAGCTCCTTGATCGAGGACACGTCGACCGAGCGGTAGTGCAGGTACTCCTCGATCTCGGGGAGGTAGGCGGACAGGAAGCGCCGATCGGTTCCGATCGAGTTGCCGCAGAGCGGCACGGTGCGCTCCTCGGGCACGTGCTCGCGGATGAAGGCGAGGGTCTCCTCGCCGGCCTGCTCGAGGGTGATCGTCGAGGCCTTGATCTGATCGAGGAGACCCGACTTCGTGTGCATGTCGACCACGAACGGGTCCATCGCCGCGAGCACGTCGTCGGGCTGGTGGATCACGAGATCGGGACCTTCGGCGACGATCTCGAGGTCGTCGTCGGTCACGAGGGTCGCGATCTCGACGATCACGTCCGACGTGTGGTCGAGCCCAGTCATCTCGAGATCCATCCAGACGAGCATCGGGGCGATGCTAGTGGTGCGGGCGCGGATTCCTTCCGACCGCACGCGGGCTGCGGTGGGCCCGACGGCGACGGCCGTGCGACGATGACCTCGTGACCCAGCCCTCGTTCGCCGAACTGCTCGACATGCCCGGCGTCGAGGAGGAGTTGACGCTGCGCAGCCGCTTCGGCTTCATGGCGTACCACGGCGGCGGCCTGGAGGAAGCGACCGACCTGATCGCGCGGGCGGCCGCGGCCGACTCCGATGCGTCGTACTACGGCGTGCTCCACCCGCCCGACTGGTCGTTGCACTTGCCGTCGACCAAGGTCGACCCGTCACACTCCGAGTCGCTCGCGGCCTTCCTCGACCATGTCGACATCGTCGTCACCATCCACGGCTTCGGACGCCGCACGCTGATGACGTCGCTCCTGCTCGGCGGGCGCAACCGCGAGCTGGCCACCCACGTCGCCGGCCACCTCCGGCAGGAGCTCCCTGCCTACTCGATCGTCGACGACCTCGACCGGATCCCACCCGAGCTGCGCGGCGTCCACGAACGCAACCCGGTCAACCTGCCGACCCGCGGTGGGGTCCAGATCGAGCTCCCGCCGCGCGTTCGGGGTTCGAGCCCGATCTGGTGGGACTGGGAGGGCGGCCTGACACCGCACACCCAGGCGCTCATCCGCGGGCTCGCCGCCGCGGCACGGGCCTATCGAGCGGCGCCGGTCGACGCCTGACGTCCCGCACGCCACACGCCCGCCGAGCCGCCCGCGGAGCCATCAACCAGACCGCCCGCGACGTGCTGGGTGCCGAGCGGGTCGCGGTGAT
>JAAUYD010214616.1_pt1 | contig 15611 bp, 10 predicted proteins | sample 7278101 | NCBI WGS metagenome assembly JAAUYD01 (sample SAMN14350128, study PRJNA611818) | marine sediment metagenome | isolation source: surface marine sediment (0.6m) | place: French Polynesia: Moorea | collected 2018-08 | reverse complement strand
TGGACAATTGAAAATCCCCCTGCCCCCTTTTTCAAGGGGGATTCTTTTCTGGCGATCCTACGCTATAAAAACACCCAAAAATCCTTAACCGAATGCCATTGCCTGCGAGGGGAGGGGGAGGCGAATATACGATTAGTCATTGGGGGGTTACTTTGGAGCTCTCCTCCGCATCGGAGGGTAGGGTAGGGGGAGAGGTTTCCGGACTAATTAGCTCCACATCTCTACTTGACGAGATAAACAAATACGCCATCAAAAAGAGAAGAATAAGAATAAAGGAAATAATCGCAAAGCTTAGGTTAAATCCAGCTGCAGGACCAAAGAAGCGGCCCCTGGATCTCTTTTCAATGGTCTGCTTGACCCTGGAAACAAAATTCTCAGGCGGCGCCATTGGGCGTAGCCCAGACACTTCTGCCATCATTTGCTGGTATTCTCGCCATTCCAGACGGCAATGTTCGCATGTGCTGAGGTGCGCTTCAACCGCCAGTCGGGTATCCTCGTCGAGATCCCCGTCATACAGACCGATAAAGTGGGTTTTTGCTTGGTTACACTCCATGGATCACCTCAGATATACTTTCATCGCCTCTTTAAGCGATAGGCGCGCGCGGTGAAGCCGGCTTTTTACTGTCCCAAGCGGCAGTCCTGTGATCGTCGTTATATCGTCATATGATATTCCTTGAATATCTCTTAAGACGAGAATTAATCGATGATCCTCCTCAAGAGATCCAAATGCCTTTTGAAGCAATTGCTCCATCTCATATCCTTCTACTTCCTCGTCTGGCCTCGATATGCACCCGGATGTCCGAATAGACAGGGCCTCATCAGCTGGGTACTCATCCTTTGGGGAAAGCGCCGGGCGATCAAAGCATCGTCTACTCAAGTATTTTTTGCGGTTTTTGCACGTGTTGGTGGCGATTCTATAAATCCATGTGGCAAGCGATGCATCTCCTCGAAATGTTGAAATTTTCTTAAAAACGGTGACAAAGACTTCCTGAGCCAGATCTTCAGCCTCTTCTCTGTTGCCGATCATCCGGTAGATAAGGTTAAAAACCGGCCCCTGGTACTTGTGGACAAGCACTTCAAAGGCGCGCGGGTCCTGTTTGATGAGCCGCTTAATGAGTCGCTTTTCACTCATTTGCTTGGTCATCGGCATCAAGCCACATCACCAAAGCCGCCGAGCACTGCTACACTAAGTACCACAGCAGCGATGGCAGCGGTTTCGATTCTGAGAATCGTCTCACCCAGCCCCACGGGAGTAAACCCAACGGCTTGGGCCGCTGCGACTTCACCAGGGCTAAACCCACCTTCTGGCCCCACCATAATGCCCAATGGCGGCCTGGGTGACCTCAGACTGAAAAAAGGCCTGGTGGTCGAGGCTGTTGGGTCGAGTATCAAGCGGGTCTCCAAATTCGGAGGGCTGGACACGAGGTGAGTGAACTGCTCGGCATCTTTGACTTCGAGTGGGGATTCCCGACCGCATTGCCGACGCGACTCCCAGGCGATGCGACGCCACCTTGCGAGCTTTTGCTGACTGGGCCGCACTGTGGTGTGTTCGGTCAGCATGGGGATGATACGGGCAGCGCCCAACTCGCTTACTTTTCGAACAATGTCGTCCATCAGGCCGCGCTTTGGCACGGCGACCATGAGGATCACTGGAAAGCCCTTAGGTGCCTTGGAAAGCTCATTTCCAACGGTCAGATAGGCAGTTCCCGACTGGACTCGGGCAACCATTGCCGCGTATCGGTTCCCGTCTGGATCTTTGAGTTCAACAGCATCTCCGACGTTATGCCGCCTGACATGGATCAGGTAGTGGTACTCATCCCCTGTTATCTGTATCTCGTCTGAAGATGCCACCCCATGCTGAAGCATCAGGGCATGCTGAAGCATCAGGGTCGTCATGGCAGCCGCACGAGGCCGAGCGCGGCCCACCCCTCATCGTCTTCCCGTTCTTTGAGCGCAAACCCCGGCCACAATGCAAGACATGCTGGCACCTGGTCTGCCAGAAGGCCGCTAAGTATCAAAGTTCCACCCACCGCGACCCGCTTTGCGATATCTCGGGCGTCTTTTTCAAAAACGGCGAGTTCGAGGTTCGCCAACACCAGGGGCCAGGTTGCCGCGGTATGCCGGGCACGTCCCACATAGGCCGTTAGGTGGGCCTGGATTCCGTTCAAGCGGGCATTTGAGCGGGTGGCCTGGACCGCATCTGGATCAATATCGACGGCTGTAGCAGCTTGGGCGCCGAGTTTAAGAGCAGCAATGGCCAGCACGCCAGAACCCGTGCCCACGTCGAGCACGCGCGCTGGCATACCTGGCTGCCCAGCCCTCTTCTCCAGCATCTTCAAGACGGTCTTTGTGGTCGCGTGTCCCCCGGTGCCAAAGGCCAGTCCAGGATCGATGATCAGAGGTATGCGATCAGATCTCGTAGAGGTCATCCACGGCGTGAGAACCATTAGCGTATCGAGCACGACCGGTTGAAAATACGCCTGCCACCTGGATCGCCAGCTGTCGTCTGTCACATCGATACGTTGGACCCGGATGTTGTTTTCACCTGTCTGGCCCAACGCCAAAAGCGCAGCGTCCCGCGCGTTATCGTCATTAAATGCAGCAAAAAGGGCCACGCATCCCGGCGTCTCAGCTGTCAGCATTGTGGTATCGTCCCGCTCCTCAATGGCCGTAGCGCCCAGATCGATGAGTGCGCAGGACAGGGCCTCAGCCCGATGACCGGGGCCGATGATTCCAAGGCATGGATACCGAGACATACGCGACATTTTATAAGTTTTCTGCGCGACCGGCTTGCAAGTCAAGGACTTCTCCTGTTGAGGCAATCCCCCCCAGTGTAGCGCTTCACGGCAGACACTAAAAAGGATATAGTCCCCCCATGCCGAGAATAAAGCTACGGGAATTGCGGATCTCTCCATTTGCCAAGGTGCTGGAGGTTCGCGTGGGAGATCTGAACTACGGTTCACATCTCAGCTTTGAGTCGCTGCTTGGCCTGGCCCATCAGGCATGGGTCGAGGTCTTTGCTGATTTAGGGGTCGAGGAATTGGATCTTGGCGATGGAAAGACTGGTATTGTCGTGTCCGATGTAGCGATTCAATACCTAAAAGAGGTCTCATTACACGATCGACTTTGCTTCGAGATAGCGCCCTTTGAGGTTGGTCGCAGTACCTTTCGCCTGGCCCAGAAGGTGAAAGACCAGGCCACCCATCAGCCCGTGGCCCGGATCGAGATCAGCTTTGCTGCATTTGATTACGAGACAAAGCGCAGTGGCAGGCTGCCAGACAATTTTAGGCGCGCACTCCTGTCGTCCTTGGGCGACTGCGATGATCCATTCGATCCAAACGCATCGGCAAAACGCCGATAGCAGGTGAGGAGTTTTCATGACGTTTTTAGGCCGCGATCTGACCGACATCCATTGTTTTACAAAGGACGAGTTATTCTTCATTCTAGACAAGGCAGCCGATATCAAGCGCGCCATTGAGGCGCGTCAGATTTCAGACTATCGCTTGGCGGCGGACCGGGATCTCATTGCCGCGCTGCTATTTTACGAAAATTCCACCCGAACCCGGACCAGCTTTGAGATAGCTGCCCTGCGCCTGGGCATGCGGACGACAGGGTTTTCGAGCACCGAAGGCACGTCGGTCAAAAAGGGGGAGTCACTGCGCCACACCTTGGATATGTATGAAGCCTACGACTGCGACGCCGTGATCATGCGCCATCCATTGGACGGATCAGCCCGGTTCGCTGCAGATCACTTGGGCATTCCGGTCTTCAACGCCGGAGACGGCAAGCACGAGCATCCCACCCAAACCCTGCTCGACCTCTTTACAATCCGAGAACACTTGGGGCGTCTCGACGATTTCGATATGGGCATCGGCGGGGACTTGAAATACGGGCGCACCGCCCATTCCCTCGTTATCGCCCTTTCCAAATTCTCCAATATCCGACTCCACCTGTTCTCCCATCAAGACCTCGCACTTCCAGAGGCCTTTATGCAGACCCTCGTGGAAAGGGGGGTTAGCGTTGAGACATATGACGATTTTGCGGAAATGGCGCCCAAGGTGGACATTTTTTACCAAACCCGCATTCAAAAAGAGCGCATGCCGGATCTCTCCGAGTTCGAGCGCGCCAAGGCAATCAGCGAATTTACGATGAAAATGCTTAACACCACGCGGCAGGGTTTTGGGCTGATGCACCCCTTGCCCATCGACAAGAGTGCGCCGTCCATTTCCCCGGGTATCGATGCACACGAGAAGGCCCTTTACAAACGCCAAGCCGGCAACGGCGTACCCACGCGCCTCGTAGAGCTGGCCCTTTCCCTGGGATTGACAGGTGCAGAATTTGCCGGAGAATCATGGGAGCCCCCACGTCAGGATGAGGCATTCATCGACGAGTTAGATGTCGTTATCAAGCCCAGACGGACCGATGTTTCTATTCGACCTATCCGCGAAAACGGGGTTGTCATCGATCACGTGCAGCCATTTTTGGAGGAGGTGCTCATTCGACTTTTGGGGGTCAGGGAGCGCCGGGATATTTACCGTGCGGCAACTGTCAAGTCCATTCGCAGGCCAGGGAACGTCAAGGGAATGCTGATGATTGAAGATCGTGAGTTCACTGAAGACGAGCTGCGCGCCATTGCCGCTGTATCCCCGGGATGTCGCGTGAATATCATTCGAAACGGCCAAGTCGCCCGCAAGCTTCAGCTTCGATTGCCCGAGCGCATCACCGGTATTCCCCAAATGACCTGCCCGAACAAGGGCTGTATCACGCGCATCGAGCACGAAGAATCGGTCCGACCCATCATGATCAGAGCAGGGAGTGACCGGGTCAGATGTTATTATTGCGATCAGCTCATGACGTCGGCTGGCATGTTCTAACCCGACGCAATAGCATGGGCAACCAAACCCCAGACAGCGTCAAACCTCAATGCGGGCAACCTTGCCGCTGATGATGCATCACAGCAGCGTGCGCAGAGGTGGATTGATAAAAGCACCGCGGGTGATCGCCCCGGTTATCTTCTTGGTCAGTGTGGTTATTCATCTGCCATTCACCCTGCTCGACTGCTTTGGCGAGCAGGACGCCGCGCGTATCGCCATTGATGCACTGCATAGTTTTTACAAGGGTCGATTTGTCGAAGGATCCCCGCGGGGATTTTCATGCCCGCTGTATATGCACGGTCTCTACATAGCGCTTCGCAGCGAGTGGCTGTCTCCCCAAACCCTCGCGCTGGCCATGGCGCTGATGAGCTTGGTTGGCAGCGCACTTTGCAGTGCGGCCCTATTTGGATTCTTTGTAAAGGTAACCCGGTCTATTTCAGTGGGTCTGGCCGTAGCGGTCATCATTCAGTTCTCGCCGGTCTTTTGGTATAGCAGCCTGTATGGATTTCCCACGATCGTGGCCCTTGCCCTATTCATTGTATCGGCCCTTGTTTTTGTATACGCCGTTGCCAACACCGACCCCCTGAACAAACGAGCATGCTTCTTTGCGGCAACATGGGTCATCTTTACCATCGCGACGCTTATCAAAATCGATGTTATCATGGCCTCGGCCCTGTTCTTGGTCCCGGTGTTTCAGGCTTCAATAAACACGACTAAAAAACTGCTGCTTTCAGCAGGGGTGTTGTTGTCCGTGATGCTTTCTTTTTGGTTTTTCAATCGCTACGCCGCCAACCTCATGGGTAGCAGCGATCAAGCCACTGATTGGCAAAATTGGATTACGTCGTTCTACGCAGGCCTGGGGTACCTATTCTCGATGAAAAACGTGACGATCATTGGGCGATCTATTGGCATCTTCACCCTCCCTGTAGCAACTATCGCCCTAATGCTCTTGCTTCGAGAGAAATCAAAGCGCCCCATTGCGCTTTTTACATTGCTTGCGTTTGTACCGATCATGGTTTTTTGGGGGCTTTTTCATGGGAATAGCGCGCGCCATAACCTGATACCCAGTGCTTTGGCCCCTTGCTTGATCGCCTTGCCCCTTGGGATCAGCCGGAATCGACTTCGCAGAGCCTGGCACATCGTTATCTTGTGCCTCATTCTTTTAAACTATTTTTCTTTTGCCCCGTCTTCGAGCACGGTTAAGCCATCGGGTCGTCTGATTGAAAGCTCTCAAAAAATGGCAAGGCGCGGAGAGCGACTCACCCAATCGGCCCGTGCCATTTCCCGTCTACCCCACAATAAAATCCTGATCATAACCCGCAGCCATGTCTTGCCCCACTATATCTTTGAGATACTTGCTGCTGACCATTTGAGCTATATCCGAAAGCGGGGCGGCAAATTCTGGATGTTAGAGGGAGCTCGGGAGAAGCTATTCTACCTGCCCAGCCTTCCGCATGCCAAAAGACATAACTTAGCAAAAAAGCTCCGCAAAGAAGGTTTTTTCGTCGTTCACACCCGGTGGTAGGGAGGTGCGCCCAGTGACACCATCCGGTCTGTGGCCTCGGTTTGACACTGAACGCTTACAACTCATACTTTATTAAGGACGGGAAAATGGGGGATTTCCGTTTTGAAAATTTGTAAGAAAATAGTCTTTAGTTCATTTCTGGCCTGTGCGTGTGCCGCACTTCAACAGGCAGACGACGAAACCGTGGACAATTCGAGCAACGGGGGTGCTGAAAAAGAGGCGAGTAAAGAGAAAGGACCAGCATCTGCTGTTCTGGCTCCTATCGGTGATAGCCTAGCCTACGGTATGGTAGAATTTATCCCAGAGGAAGGCCAGGTCCGTATCGCAGTCGAAATCTACGGCCTAGAACAGGGTAGTTACAACTACCACGTTTTGACACTCGACGACTGCGCACAGATAGATACTTACGAACACAATGACAATGATCCCTCAGACAATTCGATACCAAGGACCGAACTCCCTATTCAACGCGATTTAGGAACCATTGAAGCAGAGGACAATGGCATCGCTGAAGTTGCATTTGTAGACGATCACCTCTCTATGGAAGATCTCAATAGTATCATTGGCCGAGCGCTAGCGGTTTTTTCGGGTGACCAAGATGCCGATGCGGTCAGAGGCCCTCATCAGATGGGGCCAGCAGCCTGCGGCGTGATTACTCGTTACTAGGCACCTGACCAAGTCCAGGCAATCACAGATTGTAAGCCTTAGCATCGATCCCGCCTTCTCGGTACCTTTCTTCGTCACCTGATGAAAGACGATAACCACGCTTGAATTTTTAGATGACACGATGTATTGTCAAATTTCAGCTCCTAGTAGTCATAAAAATGATGGATAATAAAACCTTATCTGATTTGATCGGACTGATATACGATGCGGCATTCAATGCAGAACTGTGGCCTCGCCTATTAGAAGTCATGTCCAATGAAATGGGCGCGCTTCTGTTAGAGGAAGAAAAAACAGACCTTGAAGAAGATAAGAAGAAGGCGACACCGACATATGCTTTGATCGATCTCCTACGTTCCCATTTTACACGGGCTCTAGAGCTCAATCGTCAAGTCTTTGAAGCGCACGAAGAGCGTGACGCCATAGGGGAACTCCTGGAGCGTCTACCCTTGGGCATCGTAGTCGTTGATAGTGAAAGTCATATCTTGACCTACAATAAAAAGCTGGCCCAAATAGCGTCTGACGGGCAAGGGATCTCGATAAAAAATAGTCTGCTCAGCACAGGGTCATCATTAGACACCAAAAAGCTCAGAAAAATGATCCGCAATGTTACCTGCAATGCCGGGCAAGAAGTACAGTCAATCAGCTTTTTGCCAGAAAATGCCAATATGCCGCTATCTGCGCTGGTTGTTCCTTTTAATGCAATGTCTAATTCGGGTGTGAATAATGGAAAAAAAGCAGTCGTATTTATCGCCTCACCAGAAATGCATATCGAGATATCAGCAGACATTCTTAAGTCCCTCTATAAGCTAACAACAGCAGAGGCAAAACTCGTATCGTTATTGGTAAAGGATCACAGTCTGAATGCCATAGCAGAGCAGCTTGGCCTTAGTAAACATACTATCCGCGCTCAATTGAAATCCGTTTACGAAAAAACAGGAGCCCACCGTCAGGCCGAACTGGTAAGACAAATCATTACAGGACCAGCCATGTTGGCAACCCTGACCAGTGAAATAAACAGTGCCGCGGAATTGTCTACGGGTTCAGTTTCAGTGCTCAGGCCCATTGGTTTCGCATCTCAGCTACATCAGACAATGCGACTGCCGGACGACCGAATATTGGGATATGCCGAATATGGTGTGAAAACAGACTTTCCAGTGATGCTCATGCATTCCTCCTTTGGATCCCGATTCCAGCGACACCCAGACGAGAAGATTATTAGCAAATGTGGCGTCCGGTTAATCATTCCGGATCGACCTGGTACGGGACTATCCGATAAAAAAGAGAATCGGACCTTGCTAGATTGGGCGTATGATGTGGCGTGTTTGGCAGACCATCTAGGCCTGAAGCACTTTAATGTGATCGGCCATTCCATGGGCGGAGCGTTCGGTTTAGCGTGTGCACATGTGCTAAAGGAGCGCATCGGGCGGCTGGTGCTGGTAGGTAGTGTCCTGCCTTTTATCAAATTTAAGGATCTTGGAGGGATGCAACCACATTTTCGCTTGCTTTTATGCTTGGGTAGATATGCGCCATCTCTGTTTTCTCCACTTATGAGACTCCTGTTTTCACGACTTGGACCAGAGATGATTCAAAGCGAATTTTCAAAGGAGATGCCCCCGTTAGATTGCGCTTTGCTCTATGATCGAGAGATTAGAAGTCGGATCGACGAAGACATTAGGGAAAGTCTCCGCCAGGGAGGGCAACATATACTACCGGAGTTCTTCTTGATCAGCGGTGACTGGAAATTTGGGCTCGAGGAAATTCAGGTGCCGGTCGAGATCTGGCATGGCCAAATGGACCCCATCGTACCGTTCCATTTTGCTAATAAAATGGAGGAATTGTTGCCACATTGTCAGACGAACTACTTGCCTGGCGTCGGTGGTTACATTCTGTATCACTGCTGGAGAGAGATACTACTATCTGCGGTTTCCACAGATAATTAAAAAAATAAAAAGAAATGCTGCTGCATACCTCAAATGGGTTATGCATTCCCGACTGATACTGGTTTATAAAAATCACGGTGCAGTAATTGAAGGGATATATCGCAGTCAGCGCATCAGGTGGTGGCTGTAATGTTGTAAACCTGTGGTCTGGGAACACCATGGGCTCGTCCTATTTGGGGAGCACTTGGGATACGCTTCCTCGATACATTTGACACGGGGAAAAACAAAGGGTCGTTGTTTAAATAAACAAGGGTCCAATTCACGGGAGGGAATCATGTATTTTCAAGTCGTTAATAGATTGAAACAATGTGGTTTGGTGTTTTTATCGTTGGCCCTATGTATTGGCGTATGCGCAAGCAATTCATTGGCTCAAGAAGAGCTTCAAACATCTGAGATAATAGTACCAGGCATGGTGAAATGGGAATTTCCAATTAGTGGTTTGGGCTCAGCACCGGCCATTGGTCCGGACGGCACCATTTATGTAAGTACTTCAAGCAACAATTTTTATGCCATTCATCCAGATGGTACAGAAAAGTGGATTCTAGAAACAGCAGGTGAGATCGAATCACCTCCTGTGGTTGGTTTGGATGGTACCATCTATGTGTGGGTTGAAGACAGCTTGTATGCCATCAACCCGGATGGCACAGAAAAATGGATCATCAATCCAACGGCAGATTCGAATTTGCCTCCTGCCATTGGTCCAGACGGCACTCTTTACCTGGGATTTGAGGATGGTCTCTATGCCATCGAACCTGAAAATGGTGAGGAAAAATGGCGATTCAACACCTTTCCGCCAATTCCTTACACTCCTGCCATTGGTTCGGATGGCACCATTTATGCGTGGGCCTATAAGGACTTCTATGCCATCAACCCGGATGGCACAGAAAAATGGGTTTTCACAGCGGGCTCCAAGTTTTCGGAATCCCCCATTATCGATTCGGATGGCACCATCTATGTGGGATGTGATGATGGCTTTCTCTATGCGCTCAATCCGAATGCGCCCACCCCAGCTGAACGCTTGAAATGGGTCTTTGACCTGAGCGGTTTGGGCGGCTGGGTAAATGTTCCCCCAGTGATCGCGTCGGACGGCACGATTTACGTGGCTTCTTCCTGGTATGATCTATTTTATGCTGTCAATGCGGACGGAACAATGAAATGGGTACTGGACTTGCAGCTTGAGGAGAGTCCTGCCATCGGTGCTGATAATGCCCTCTATTTTGACTCTGGAAGGGCTCTCAGTGTAATCGATCCAGATGGCACTCTAAAATGGTCTCTTGACCTACCCCATCCCTTTGCAGCACCGGCTATCGCGTCGGATGGCACTATCTATCTCTCGATGCAGGGATCAGTCATGGCCGTCTACACTGACTCTGGTGGTTTGGCAAACTCCCCATGGCCCATGTTGCGGCAAAATGTGCGACACACAGGACTACAGCCGCTCTATTATCTCTCCATAGATATGCCAAAGAGTGCTAGTGAAGCAGCTGGTACTGTTACCGGTACGGTTGATATCCAGGCACCCCTTGCAGCCGACTTGGAGGTCTTTCTCTCTTCAGATTCTCCTGATATCAGTATACCATCTTCTGTTACAATCCTCAGTGGTAGTACATCTGCTTCTTTTGATATTTCTGTACAGGATGACGGCATTTTAGATGGTTCAAAAGATGCCCTCGTTTTTGCTTCAAGCGGGTATGAAGAGGTTTATGATACCATTGCGATTCATGACGATGAAACCGCCACACTAAGCCTTTCTTTTTCTTTGCCATTGAACGTTACAGAAGACTATGGCTTGTACGGCATTGTGCTCCAAAATGCAGGCGTGATCACCTGCAGTGCACCTGTTGAAGATGAAGTGAGGATTTTCCTAACGTCAGATGACACGTCGGAAATTGTCATTCCCGGTATCGTCGTCATGCCAGAGGGGTCGGACACAGCGATCTTTGACGTAACCGTTGTCGATGATATGGAACATGACGGCACCCAGATAGCAGGGATTACTGCGGTGGTGGCAGGGTGGACGCCGGGTTACGATTCAATCGATGTGGAGGATAATGAAGATCAAGAAATTCAGGTGGAAGTATGGGATTACTGGGGGTTTACTGAAGGTGATGGTTTTATTTCAAGGGCTGGCACAATATCGATTCCCGGCATATTGACGTATGATTTGACAATAAATCTTTCGTCAGAGGATACATCTGAAATAGAAATTCCTACAGCAAGTGTCACCATTCCAGCCGGTGATTCATCTGTCTCTTTTGATATAATTGTCGTGGATGATAACGAGTACGACGGAACGCAAACGGCAACCATAAGCGCGGCTGCCCCTGGTTGGACAACCGGTTTTGGTTCCATCGAGGTGATGGATAATGAAATCATGGCACTTGAAATTTTTATCCTGGAGGAGGTGGTCTCTGAAGGTGATGGAATTATGTCAGAGGGGTGTGAAGTGGCCATATCTGGGCCCCTGGCCTATGATTTGACTGTAAATCTTTTCTCCGACGATACAACGGAAATCACGGTCCCTGAAGTCGTCACTATTTATGCCGGAGAAACGACTGCTCTATTTGAAATCATGGTGGAGGATGATGTGGAGTGGGATGGCCTCCAAACCGTCACTGTTTCAGGGGATGCGCCGGGCGTATCCGGTGGTGAGCGTGCCATCTCCGTCAGAGATAATGAGGTCTATTACATAGATATTAATCCCATTCCCAATCCCCAATATGTGGGAAATCCCTTTTACGTAACCGTCACCGCCTATGACATCAACACGGACATCGCGGGTCTCCCAGGCCCGGTGCTCCTAGGTGCATCAGATACCAATGGTCCGATTTCACTAACCCCAAACGAAACCGATGTATTTTGGGATGGCCAGTGGACTGGGCGGGTGACCATCAACGATGTCGCAACTAATGTTGTCTTGTCCGCAGGTGATGGCCCTGGTTTAGTTAGTACGAGCAATTTCTTTGACGTTATAGAGGTGCTTCCCGGTCCTGGCGGAGAACGAAAATGGTCATTTGAGGTCTATGACGAGGGATCTCCAGCCATCGGAGCAGATGGTACTATCTATGCGGCAGGCAGTGATATTGAAGGCAATAGTGGCCTTTATGCCATCAATCCAAACGGCACTGAAAAATGGAGATTTACCATAAATGATGGGATCGAGTACAGCTCACCTGCCATTGGCGTAGATGGCACTATCTATGTCAGCGCTTTTCACGGAAATCTCTATGCCGTTCATCCAAATGGCACTGAAAAATGGACTGTTTCAATAAGTGATAGACATGATCACACAGTATCGATCGGCCCTGATGGCACGCTTTATGTGGGTTCGGAAAACAGCAACCTCCATGCCATCAACCCGGACGGATCCTTCAAATGGAGCTTTCCTATTGTTGGTAATTCAATCTCTACGCCTACCATCGGAGCAGATGGCACCATCTACGCTGGATCCGATGAAGGCCTCTATGCCCTTAATCCAGACAAATCCCAGAAATGGCTGTTTGCTCCGGGCGATAGAGTGGACTCTCCAGCCATCGATGCTGATGGTACCCTTTATGCGGCATCAGGGGATGACAATCTCTATGCCATTCATCCAGATGGTTCTCCCAAATGGGTCTTTACCATTGGTGAGTGGATCTCTTCTTCTCCTGTAATCGGTATCGACGGCACCATCTATGTGAATGCTCATTACGGCACTCTCTATGCCATCAATCCCGATAATACTGAAAAATGGAGGGTGGACGCATATGGGGATTCAGATGCTGCTCCAGCCATTGGCGCGGATGGAACCATATATGTCAATTCAAGGGATATTTCATGGGGCAATCTGCATGCCTTTAATCCAGATGGGTCCCAGAAATGGACGGTTTATACGCATGGTGGCAGTTCTTTCCCCTCTCCGGCCATCGGGCATGACGGCACTGTCTATTTTGGAGGCGCACGTAATGGTGATTTTTTAGCGATCAGTACTGATTGCGGCGGGGTGGCTGATTCGCCCTGGCCCCTGTTCCAACACGATGTCCGACGTACAGGACGTCAAGCCCAGCATCATCTTTCTTTGAGCCTACCAGAGAGCGCCACAGAGGGGGATGGAACCTTAACTTCCCAGGGCTGGATTGAGATTTCCGAGGCCATTGGAACTGATTTAATCGTTTCTCTCTCTTCTAGTGACACGACTGAGCTCATACCGCCTCCTACGGTGACAATCCTAGCTGGCGATACATCCGCCTTCTTTGATCTCGCAGTGGAAGACGACGTCATTGCCGACGGGCCCCAGCTGGTTGCGGTTACTGGCTTCAGCGACTATGGAACTGCCTATAACACCATGACGATCCATGATAACGAAACTGCCATTTTGACCCTGTCCCTTCCTGCCAGTGCGACGGAAGGCGACGGCGTGCTTTCCGGCCAGGGCACAGTTTTCTGCAGCACGGCCGCTCCAGAAAATGTATCTGTTTTCTTGTCCTCAGATGACACTACAGAGGTACGCGTTCCAAGCTCAGTTATGATACCCGCTGGGTCGAGTTCGGCTGATTTTGATCTCACAGTGGTCAATGACGTGGAAATTGACGGCCCGCAGACAGCTACCATAACAGCCTCGGTCTCAGGATGGACCGCTGGCAGCGCTGCCATGAACGTGACGGACAATGAAATAACTGGCGGTGAGATTGTAGTGGCTATCCCGCCCCGGGTAGCCGAAGGCGACGGTCTGATGGCCAACGGCGGCATGGTCTCCATCAACGGCGCAATTTCCAGTGACCTTATCGTGAATCTACAGTCCAACGATACAGGCGAAATTGTCGTTCCAGCGACGGTCACCATTCCAGCGCGTCAAGCATCGGTTTTCTTTGATATTGAAGTACAGGATGACACGGACCAGGATGGCACACAGACGGTAACAATAACCGCTCAGGCTGGGGGATTCACAAGCGGCTCAGACAGTACAGCAGTAAGAGATAATGAAGTATCCTATTTGGGCATAAGCCAGATTGCAAGTCCCCAGCAATCAGAGATCTATTTTGCAGTGACCCTAACCGCCTATGACATTAACTCAGAGAAATCTGCTTTTTCAGGCCCAGCCAGCTTGAGCGCTGTCGGCGCTGGTGGCTGGGTTGATATGGGGCCGGGCAGTGTGGACTTCGATGACGGGCTGTGGATAGGGGCCATGGGGATCAATGAAATATCCGATGACGTGATCATAACAGTGGATGACGGAGCGGGCCACAGTATCATGAGCAACAGATTTGATGTGATCGCATCTTTCACGGGAATGGGCAAATGGGCATTTCCCCTGGGCCCTGTCTATTCGTCACCGGCAATCGGAGCGGACGGAACCATTTACGTGGGATCTAGTGACGGCAATCTCTATGCGATCAATCCGGATCGTTCTCAGAAATGGGCCTTCTCAACAAGTACTGAAGTGTTCGCTTCCCCAGCAATTGGTGCGGACGGGACTATCTATGTGGGCTCTTATAGTACCGATCCTGAAGCCATCAACGCCCTCTACGCCATCAATCCGGACGGGTCCGAACAGTGGCGATTCACCACCTCCGGAGCTATCATCTCTTGTCCAGCCATCGCTGAGGATGGTACCATCTATATCGGGTCCATTGATAGCAACCTCTATGCAATTAACCCGGATGGTACCCCAAGATGGTCCTTTGCCACAGGTGGTGAAATATGGTCCTCCCCAGCCATTGCTGAGGATGGTACTGTTTATGTCGGCTCTTATGATAGCAACCTCTATGCAATAAACCCGGACGGCACACAACAATGGGCTTTTGCCACGGATTATGCGGTCGCATCATCGCCAGCCATTGGTGGGGACGGAACTATTTATGTGGGCTCTCACGACAGTAACCTCTATGCGATTGATCCTGACGGGTCATTGGTATGGGCTTTCTCAACAGGTAATACTGTCTTCTCCTCTCCGGCTATTGGTGAGGATGGCACCATCTACGTGGGATCTTATGACAGTTATCTTTATGCCATCAATCCGGTCACTGTTACCTTGAAATGGGCCTATAGAACCGACAACGATATATGGTCTTCTCCAGCCATCGGCGCAGACGGGACCATCTATGTCGGATCTATGGACGACAATCTTCATGCCATTCATTCGGATGGAACCCCCAAATGGGTGTTTAGCACCAACGGTGATGTCATTTCATCCCCGGTCATTGACGAGGACAGCACCATCTATGTTGGTTCCGGTGATGGTAGCCTCTATGCCATCAAAGGAGACTCAGGCGGACTGGCTCTTACCCCCTGGCCCATGTTTCATCAGAATGTACGGCATACCGGACGCTGGACGCTCTGGGACGATGCCAACCTAATCGAGTGGAACGGCAACCTCGTGGCTGACTTTGGTGACAGAGGCATGTGGTACCATGATGGCAGTGCTTGGAACTGGATGACCAACAAGGGCCATGTCAACCAGTTATTAGTGTGGGACAACAACTTGGTGGTCGACTTTGGAAGAGGCCGTGGCATGCGGTACTATGACGGGTCTTGGCACTGGATGACCAACAAGGACGATGTGCATAAAATGATGGTGTGGGACGACGGTACATCTGAAAAACTGGTAGTGGATTTCGGTGGGGGCCG
>JAAUYD010021370.1_pt1 | contig 15611 bp, 7 predicted proteins | sample 7278101 | NCBI WGS metagenome assembly JAAUYD01 (sample SAMN14350128, study PRJNA611818) | marine sediment metagenome | isolation source: surface marine sediment (0.6m) | place: French Polynesia: Moorea | collected 2018-08 | reverse complement strand
GAGTGCGCCGTGTGGCGACATAGGTAATTGCATCAAAGATGCTGCTTGTTGAATGCAGACGAGTAAGGTCACCTAACTGACCCAAGAGGCGAAAGCTGAAGGGAACAATAGCATGTTGGGAAAGCGTGTAGCAGTGAATCACCAAAGCTGGCTGGCGTGCAAGACCTCTCTGATATGGGTAAAGCTAAACTGCCTGAACTCTAGCTATGAGTCTGAGAAAGCGTCCCTCAAGTGGAAAGGTGATTGAAACCACTGCCAGATTGTACCGCGTTAGATTTGCCGTCGCGGGAAGCATTCCAAATCTGGGACGACGACCGATAAGGTCTATCAAGTAGCGAACGGAGGCCCTAAGTCAGATGAATGTTACCAATGATCGTACCACGGGATTGCCTAAGGGGCGCGAGCCCTATGGCAACGGAGTCCCCATAGTAGTCGTGGGCGTAACGACCCACCATGGAGAACGGGAAAGCCGTTCACAGGGCGAAGGGGGACAGGTTGACCAGGTGAACGAGTATAGGAGGTATGCGAAATGCAGAAAGCTGAATATGTCTTGAACGCCATGCACAAATTAGGAATGGTGGACAAGCCGTTGACACGGGTATACAGGCAACTGTTTAACCAAAACCTGTATCTACGAGCTTACGCCAAGTTATATCCAAACGCCGGAGCCCTGACGCCGGGCTCCACGGCGGAGACAGTGGACGGCATGAACCTGAGACGTATCGAAACCATCATCGAAGAACTGCGTTATGAACGGTTCCAATGGAGACCGGCCAGACGAGTGTACATCAAAAAGAAGCAAGGCGGCCGAAGACCGCTCGGTATGCCAGATTTTCGTGACAAGCTGATGCAAGAGGTAATCAACAGTCTGTTGAGTGCTTACTATGAACCGCGCTTTAGTCGGAACTCACACGGGTTTCGACCCCAGCGAGGTTGCCACACCGCTCTGTCACAGATTTCGGTGCAGTTTACGGGCACCGTGTGGTTTATCGAAGGAGACATCAAAGGCTGCTTTGACCATATCGATCACGACATTTTAATGGCCATTATCAGCCGCAATATTCACGACCAACGGCTGTTGAATCTCATCCGCAGCGGACTAGAAGCGGGGATATTGGAGGATTTCCGGTATGAGAAGAGCTACAGCGGCACCCCACAAGGTGGTGTCCTAAGCCCTCTGCTGGCCAACATATATCTCAATGAGCTAGACCAATATGTGGAGCAGGTGCTCCAGCCAAAATGGAGAAAAGGCAAAGCGAGACGACGCAACAAAGCGTACAAGGCGTATGAATACCAAATCAGTCAGGCCTGGAAGCGAGGTGACCGGGAGGCGTGTAAGCGGCTCAAGAGAGAGCGGCGCGAATTACCAAGCCTCGACTCACACGATCCAACCTACAGACGATTGTGGTACATGCGCTATGCCGACGACTATCTGCTGGGCTATATCGGCCCCAAGCAGGAAGCGGAAACGATCAAGGCTGAGTTAGGCGACTATCTCGCAACTACCCTCAAACTCCAACAAAGCCCTGAAAAGACCCTGATTACCCACGCCAAGACGGAGCAAGCCCATTTTCTGGGTTACGCCGTCAGCGTGTATCACGCGAACCATGTCATGAGCCGCGGCACTGGACTATACATCAAGCGCCGTAGCGCCAATGGCCGTATCCGCTTGGGGATTCCAGCTGGTTTGATTCGGGAAAAGATAAAGTACTACAAACGCCACGATGTGGTCGTGAGTGAGTACGTCCTGACACATCAATCGGTCGCCAACATCATCAAGCAATATCAGGAAAGATTTCGGGGGTTGGCTGAATATTACAAATTTGCCGTTGACCGCTATCGGTTAGGCGGTCTGAAAGGAATTATGCAGGAAGCACTGGTAAAGACCCTCGCCCAGAAGTTGAAAATCTCAGCCAGACGCGTTTATCGCAAGTACAGAAGTACAAAAGACGTGAACGGTCGGAGATACAACATTTTGGTGGAAACGGTCGAGACCAAAACCGGCATCCGTCGGTTTGAGTGGGGAGGTGTCCCACTGACCCACGTCAAACCCAGCCGTGATGAGGTTATCGACGATACAAAACCGAAAGTTCGCTGGTCGATGGGTGGTGAGCTCGTGCAGCGACTCCTCGCTGAGGAGTGTGAAATCTGTGGCAGTTCCCAACGGATCGAAGTACATCATGTACGCAACCTAGCCGATTTGAAGAAACGCTGGCGTGGCCGGAAAGCGAAGCCGACATGGGTCAAGCTAATGGTGGCTCGCAACCGCAAAACCCTGGTGGTTTGCCGAAAGTGCCATGCGGCAATTCATGCAGGCAAAATGGATATCCCTGTGCAACAAGTTAACTGGAGAGCCGGATGAATCAAAAGGTTCAAGTCCGGTTCGGTGGGGGGCGATTGGAAAAGTACCGCAGATCCCTGCGGCAACTCGCTGGTCGCCTACCCAACTCAATCTTGCGCCGTAGGGCCGCAGCATGCTGCGGCCGATCCATCTCCCCCGACAGGATACATAGCGGTTAAACATTAAATCATTCACCATGGAGCAGAAGGCCATGGAAGGCAACCCCACGGCCGCAGCATGCTGCGGCCCTACAACTTGGCGAAGTGGGGTAAAAAAGACCTTGAACCAATTTTGGGCAAGGGGTTGGGGGAGGGGTTAAATTATGTTAAGCTGGTAGACATGTCGTCTACCAGCGCCACCTCCCACTTCACCCATCTCATTGAGCTGCTCGAGCTTGAGGCTGTGGCCGAGCAGGCCCAGCTGCGTCGCGAAATTGCGCGGCAGGATCAAAATAGTGGGTTGAGGCGGCTGGTGATCCGCGAAGAAACCTGGGGGCTTGGGGATCGCCTGCTGCTGACGCTGGCCCCCAAAAACCAGAGTGAATCGCTGCCGTGGAGCCGCCTTGACGTGGGATCGCCGGTTCTCCTGATTGAAGAAACCGGCCGCCCTGACCATGACGGCTGGCGCGGCGTCATCAGCCGAAAAACCCGTGAAACCATTCAAATCGCCCTATCTCATTCGCCTGAACCGGAGGCCGATCGGCCGACCTTTCGGATCGATCTATCAACCGATGAAATTTCCCGCCGCCGCATGATCCAGGCGCTGACCAAAGCGGCAGAGAGCGGCAGCGGCCGTCTGGCCGACTTGCGCCGCGTTCTCCTTGACGAGCGTCCTCCTTACTTTAGAAAAACCCGGCCGCAGCTGACCTTCTTTGACGACACTCTCAACCTGTCGCAAAAAAACGCGGTGGTTCACGCCCTGACGGCCGCTGATGTGGCCCTTATTCACGGCCCACCGGGCACCGGAAAAACCACGGCCGTGGTGGAATTGATCCGCCAGGCGGTTCGGCGCGGGGAAACGGTTTTGGCGTGTGCTCCAAGCAACATGGGGGTCGACAACCTGCTGGAGAAGCTGCTTGAGGCCCCTGAAATCAGCAACGTGCTTCGTCTGGGGCATCCGGCACGCGTGTTGCCGCGGCTCCACTCCCAAACCCTCGATCAACTGGTTGATGAGCATCCCAACGTGCAGCTGGCCCGTAAACTGCGCAAAGAAGCCCACGGGCTGTTTGGCAAAGCCGATCGTTTTACCAGAGCCAAGCCGCTGCCCGGCGAAAAAGCCGGTCTGCGCCGCGAAGCGCGCGAAATGTTAGCTGAAGCAGCTGATCTTGAGCAGCGAGCCGTCACCCAAATTATCGACCGGGCTCAGGTTGTTTGCGCCACAACCACCAGCCTCAGCGGCCGCCTGTTGGGCGAGCGTCGCTTTGAGCTGTGCGTAATCGATGAAGCAGGGCAGAGCGTTGAGGCCGGCTGCTGGATTCCCCTGCCGTGGGCTGAAAGGGTTGTGCTGGCCGGGGACCACTGTCAGCTGCCGCCAACAATCCTGTCGGTTGAGGCGGAACGGCGCGGTCTGGGGGTCAGCCTGTTAGAGCGGCTGATGATCACCCAGGGCGAAACTCTATCCCGTCAGCTGACGATCCAGTATCGCATGCATGAAAAAATTATGGGTTTTTCCTCGGTTGAGTTTTATGAGGATACCCTGATCGCTGATCCCACGGTCGCCACCCATCGGCTGATCGATTTACCGGGCGTATCGTCAAACTCGCTTACCGAAACCCCGCTCACCTTTATCGATACCGCCGGTGCCGGCTACGAAGAAGAGCTCGAACCGGCCGGGGAAAGCCGCCTAAATCGTCAGGAAGCTGAACTCGTGGCCCGAAAGGTGTGTGAGCTGCTGGAAGCGGGACTGCGCCCATCGGCCGTAGGGGTGATCACCCCATACTCAGCCCAGGTACGTCTCCTGAAATCAATGCTGCCGGAAAGCGTAGAAATCAACTCCGTTGACGGCTTTCAGGGTCGAGAAAAAGAAGCGATCGTGATGTCACTGGTGCGCAGCAATGTTAAAGGGGAAATCGGATTTTTGGCCGAGCGGCGGCGGCTCAATGTGGCCCTCACTCGAGCGCGCCGCAAGCTTCTGGTTGTTGGAGACAGCGCGACCATTACCGTCGATCCCTTTTTTGCCCGCCTGGTTGATTACTTTGAGCAGCATGACGGCTACCGCTCGGTGTGGGAAGATCTCGTCTGAGCCCTTAACATTTTCACAACAACTATCTGGCAAAATGAGAAGCAAATAGCTATTGGCCGTTAGCAATTAGCAAATCTTATGTCCAAAACAATTCTTGTTGTCGATGATGAAAAAGCCCTGCGCGAGTTGGTGAGAGCCTATTTAACCGAGGAAGGATTTCGCGTGGTGACCGCGCCAAACGGCCGGGAAGCGCTGTTTGTGGCCCGCTATGAAAAACCGGATCTCATTATTCTAGACCTGATGATGCCGGAAATGGATGGTTTCGACTTTATTCGCGTCTACAGCCGCGAGGCTGAAACGCCGATTATTGTCCTAACCGCTAAACTTGAAGAAAGTGAAAAGGTGTTGGGGCTTGAGCTGGGGGCGGACGACTACGTGACAAAACCGTTTGGCATGCGTGAGTTGACCGCTCGGGTGCGGGCCGTTTTGCGCCGCGCTACCAAAACCCGCACCGAGAGCGATGTGGTGCGGTTGGCTGGCGTATTCTTAGATCGAGCCGGCCGGATGGTTCAGGTAGACGGGAAGCGCGTTGATTTAACCCCCTCAGAATTTGATATCTTAAATTTCTTAATTTCATCTCCCGGCCGGGTATTTTCCCGCCTCGATTTGCTGGAGCAAATGCAGGGGGAAGATGTGTTTGATGGGTATGAGCGCACGATTGATGTACACGTGCGCCATCTGCGAAAAAAAATCGAGCCGGACCCGCGAAATCCAATCTACATTGAAACCGTATATGGGGTGGGGTATCGCTTTGCCCCTGATCTTGATCATTCAGGAGAAAAAACCCCGTGACTCGTTCGCTGGCCGCAAAGCTCATTTTGGCTTTTTTGGTTGTGGCCGTTAGCGGAACCCTCGTTTCTACGCTGGTGATCGGCAGCCAGACCCTACGTCAGTTTGACAATTTTATTACCCAGCGGGAAGCGATTGAGGGGGAACGGCCGCGGGGCCCTGGTGTGGGGCCGCTTCCTCCTGGAGAGCGGCCAGGATTCGGGTTTGGGCGTTATGCTCCTAATACACCAGAGCGGGTGTTTGAGAGAAATTTTCGGTGGGTTTTATTATATGGAGCCGGGGGCGCGGTGCTTCTCGGGATTCTGCTGGCCCTGGGGCTGACCAGGACAATTACCCGGCCGGTTCGTGACCTGACCGAAGCCACGCAGCGGCTGGCCCACGGGGAATTGGGTCATCAGGTGATCGTACGTTCAGAAGATGAATTGGGACAGTTGGCCACATCTTTTAACAACATGAGCAGCGATTTGGAGAAGGCTGACCGGCTGCGGCAGCAGATGACGGCCGATGTGGCCCATGATTTGCGCACGCCGCTGAGCATACTTTCCGGTTATACCGAAGCGCTGCAGGACGGGAAACTGCAGGCCACGCCCGAAATGTACCAGATCATGCATCAGCAAGTTGATCAGCTGCGCCATCTTGTCGACGATTTGCGCACGCTCTCCCTTGCGGATGCCGGGGCGCTGCCGCTTAATCGGCGGCCGGTTGATCCAAAAGCGCTCCTCGAGCGAGTGTTTTTGGCCTACATGCCCCAGGCGGAAGCGCAGGATATTACTTTGAAGCTTGATGCACCAGGCGACCTGCCATCCCTGACGGTTGATGTGGAACGCATGACCCAGGTGCTAAACAATCTGGTCGGCAACGCCATGCGTTTTACCCCTTCTGGTGGAATCGTCACGCTCATCGGCCGGCCGCAGCAGCTAGCCGTGCGTGACTCCGGCGAGGGCGTTGCCGCGGCAGATCTACCGTTTATATTCGACCGGTTTTATCGCGGCGACAAGGCCCGCCAGCGGCCGGAGGGCGAATCGGGCCTGGGGCTGGCCATCGCCAAATCAATCGTTGATGCCCACGGGGGGCGCATCTGGGCCGAGTCAGAGGGATTAGGGCGGGGAGCGACGTTCTGGATCGAAATCGAATAGAAATTTTCAATAATCAATTGGCATTAATCAATTGTCAATTAGCTTTGGCTGCCGTCGAGTGACCGAATTCAGCCGGCTGGTGTAGAATCGGACCGCCTGTCATTCCGAACGTCAGTGAGGAATCTCGTCAATCTAAAATTTAAAATCATAATTGTCACGCCCTTTTTATTGCTCGATTGCCGATTGTTCTTTAATATGTGCAGCAGAGACTAGAGACCAGAGACGCTAATCATCGATGATTCCAACGCAAATCGGCAGATATGAAATACGCAGAGAGCTCGGCCGGGGGGGGATGGCCACCGTTTACCTGGGGTTTGATCCGCGATTTAACCGCGAAGTGGCCATAAAAATCCTGCCTAAACAATTTTTACACGACCCAAATTTTAGAGCCCGCTTTGAGCGCGAAGCGCAGACCATTGCCGCCCTTGAGCATCCGGCGATTGTGCCGGTTTACGATTTTGGCGAGGATGAGGGACAGCCATTTCTGGTGATGCGCTATATGCCGGGTGGAACATTGGTTGAGCGCATTGCTGTTGGTCCGCTGCCGTTGACCGAGGCGACAAAAATTGTCGAGCGCATCGGGGCGGCCCTCGAACAGGCGCATCGCAGGGGGATTGTTCATCGCGATTTAAAACCCGGAAACATTTTGTTTGACCAGCAGGGCAATCCATATCTGGGCGACTTTGGGATCGTGAAGCTGGCGGCCGATACCAACACATTGACCGGCACCGGCATTATCGGGACCCCGGCATATATGAGCCCTGAACAGGCTCGTGGCAAGGATAAACTCGACGGCCGAAGCGATATTTACGCCCTGGGGGCGATTTTGTTTGAGATGCTGACCGGTCAGCAGCCATACAAAGCGGACACGCCCATGGGGCTAGCGGTCGCCCAAATGACCGAGCCGGTTCCGAAAATTCGGAGCGTAAACGCCAGCGTCCCACCCCACGTCGATACGGCCATTCAAACCGCGATGGCCAAAAATCGTGAGGAACGATATGCCGCGGCCGGGCAGCTGTCCGCCGCGCTGACGCAGCCCCAAACCGCACCCCCTCCGCCGCGGCCGGCCGCCGCGACCATCGTGGATCATCGCGTGTTGCCCTCTCAACCGGCCCCTCGCCGTTCAAAATCGATGGTGCGCTGGATGGGTGGCCTAATCGCCGCGCTTTTGCTGATTGGCGGTCCGTTTACCTATTTCAGCTTTGTTAGCGGCGGCGGTGGATTGCCGTTTCTGGGGCAGCCTGCACCGGCGGTGACCCCCACAAGCGATGCCGTTGCTGATTTGCCGGTGTCGACCAACACCCCCGAGCCTCCATCTCCAACCGCAGAGCCGGATCCAACCGAGCCGGCCGAGGATGAACTAACCCCTCAGCCGACAGAGGTCGCGAACCCAAATGAAGATGTGACCCTCACCATTTGGGCTGAAGCCGATCAGGTCGCCGCCCTCGAAACGCTGGCGGCCGCCTTTACGCAAGATTACGGCGCCCAGATTGAAATCGAAACGGTCACGCTGGAACAGGTTCACGAACGCCTTCCATCCTGGGGTGTAGAGCAAAACACGGCCGATATTTTTGTCGGCCGGCACACGACCATGTCCTTGTTGGCCGGTGAAGGGCTGCTGGCCGAGATCAATTTAACACCGGTTGCTGATTCATTTAACCCTGAGGCGATTAATGGCTTTAAGATAGATGGCGTTCAATACGGCCTGCCATACGGCGTCGAAAATCTTGCCCTGGTCATTAACGGCTCGATTTATGGCTCAAATCCACCCACAACATGGACCTGGAACCAGGTCGTCTTAGCGGCCTATGAACTGGTTACTATCGAAGAATTTGAATACGGCCTGATCATCCCCCGAGCCAATGCCCACCACTTTATGCCGATCCAGACCGCTTATGGCGGTTACCTTTTTGGCCGAAACCCCGACGGCAGCTACAACCTGAACGACTTAGGTCTCGACAGCGAAGGGTCACTGGCGGCTGCTGAATTTCTTGAAGAGTTAATTGCCGCTGGCGTGATTCCTGCCGACCTTGATCAGGGAGCGGCGCTGGACGCTTTTGAGGCTGAGCGGGCGGCGATGATCCTGGCCGGTCCGTGGGCGCTCGATCGAATCAAGGCCTCCGGCGTACCTTATGAAGTGTTGGACCTGCCGCCCCAAACGCAGCCCAGCTCACCTTTTCTCGGAATCCAGGGGTTTATGATCAGCCGTTCAAGCAGCCAGCAGGAGTTGGCGGCCGCTTTTTTGCTCGAATATGTGGCGACTGATGAAGCGATGACGGCTCTGGCCAATCGAAGCAGCCGTCCACCAGCGCATCTTGCGGCCTTTGAGAATCTACCGCCGCTCGATAAGCGGGCGTTTGCGCAGGCCGGCAGCAACGGTCAGCCGCTGCCAACCGATCCCGAGATGAATGAAATTTGGATTATTTGGAATACCGCCATGGAGCGTATTTTTGAAGGGGAGCCCGGCCGGGAGACCTTTGTCGAAGCAGCCGGCCGCATCCGAGAGTTGTTGGGGGAGTAGGTTTTCCCGCTATCCGGGATTCTCAAAGAATCCCGGATAATAGATTACGGAGAGGATGGGATTCGAACCCATGGTGACCTTTCAGCCACAACGCTTTTCGAGAGCGCCCCGATCAACCACTCCGGCACCTCTCCTGCAGTAAGTCAATCTATTATCTTCAAAAGAGGGAATAAGACAACAGACTAGAGACAGCAGACTTCAGACCTCAGACTACAGAGCAGGTTATCTGTTGTCTGAAGTCTGAGGTCTGTTGTCTTCCTGCTGGAACCTTCCCACAACCCCCGTCGTTCTAGGGTGTACGGTAAAAACCGTTTACAATATATGCATGACTCATGCCTGAAGGACTGGAAGTTTTATGTCTACTAAAACCGGATTCGCGTTTTTTGCAGCCGTCCTGGCTGCCTTTTTATTGATCGCCTGTGGCGGCCGGGGCAACACAGAAACAACCCCCACAACCGAAGCCCCCACGCTGGCGATTACCTTGACCCCTTCACCCACTCCCCAACCTGAACCCACATTTGATTCATCGCTGCTCGATAACCCACCGGATTGGGAGCCCCAGCTGGTGGCGGTTAGCCCACAGCCCGGGCAGGAAAGCTTGTTAAGCGGGTCAATTACGCTTCGCTTTGACCAACCGATGGACCCTGATGCGGTGGCTACCGCCTTTGACATTGAACCGGCCGTCGATGGCCAGTTTTCCTGGCCTCGGCCGGACACGCTGGTATTTACTCCGGAAGGGTCGCTGGAACGGAATCAGCGTTATCAAATCAATATCTCCGATGAGGCAACCGGCATCAACGGCCTGCCTCTGCGTGAGCCGATCGACGTGGAAATTGAAACGGTTGGCTTTTTGCAGGTCAGCAGTTTGACCCCTGCTGACGGCACGGCCGACGTAGAAGCGGATGCGGCCGTGACGGTGTTGTTTAATCGGCCGGTTGTGCCCCTGGTTGCTACGGCGGATCAGGATGAGCTGCTTGAGCCGATCATTATTGACCCGCCGATTGAGGGAACAGGCAGCTGGATTTCGACCAGTATTTATCGCTTTGTGCCCGATAACGGATGGGATGGGGGGACCACGTATCAGGTTTCCGTTCCTTCCGGGCTGGAAGATATTACCGGTGGCGTGCTGGAGCAGTCGGCCGTGACCCGTTTTACCACGCAGAGACCGCAGCTCGTCAGCACGTTCCCCTTCCCCAACGAACAAATATCCCCCACCCAGGGGTTTACCGTGACGTTTAATATGCCGATGGATCAGCCCAGCACCGAGTCCGCGATCCAGCTCAACCCATCAACCCCGCTCGAATTTGAGTGGGATGAGGACAGTCGCACGGTAGGTATTTTCCCACAAGCGCGGCTGACTATCGCCACCGCCTACCAGCTGATCATTAGCGGTGAAGCCCGATCAGCCAATGGCCAGGCTGCATTGGAGCAGGGGCAAACAATCCCTTACGAAACGTATCCGCTGCCGGCCGTCCTTTACACGGAACCGCCAAACGGGTCGACAGATCGACAGGCATATGGTTATGTCAACATTCAGTTCGCTTCACCGATGGATTTCTCTACGATCGATGGCCAAATTATCGTTGACCCAGCTCCGGAAGAGATCGAATACGAATATTTTGAAAATAATCCCTGGTTGACGCTTGTTTTCCCCCAGGTACCCCGGCAAAAATATACGATTACCATCCCAAACAGTGCCGCTGATCCTTATGGCAATACGCTGGGCGAAGATTACATATTCTCCTTTACGACGGCTCCCGCCGAGCCGCAGGCTAATTTTGCCTTGCCGTATCGCATCAATCACCTGAGCGGTTCCTTTGCCAGCGAGGTCGCCTTTTCATCGCGCAACAGCTCCCAACTCGATATTTCCCTTTACGATGTTGATATACCGGGAGAGCTGGCGTACGGATATTATGGCGGCCTGCTCGGATCCGGTGCAATTCGCGAGCGCCAAAGCTGGCGGCTAACCCCCGCCGGGTCACCGGATGAGTTTGTCATTACCCGATTATCACTCAACGATGATGGCGCACTCCCTAATGGCGTTTACTTATTAACCCTAAACACGCCTGAATTTAGGGAGCGCGGCTGGGGAGAATCTGAAACCCTGCTGGTGGTGGCCGATACCAATCTGGTAATCAAGCAGATGCCGGATCAAATCAGCGTTTGGGCGACCGAATTGGCAACAGGTGAGGCGGCCGCCGGCCGGCAAATTGTTCTGTATGACGGTGAAGGGCAGGAACTTGGCTCGGCCGCTGCTGACAGTCGCGGCGTTGCCGTCTTTGATATCGCCCCACGCTTTGGTTATTACGAAAATTTACTGGCTGTTTCCGGCACGCCAAACGAGCCGGGTTTTGGCATGACCGGCAATGATTGGTATCAATCAGTCACCCCGTGGGAGTTAGGACTCGACAGCGTGCTAAATGAGGAGCAGCCCCTCACCGGCCATATCTTCACCGACCGGCCGCTTTACCGGCCGGGAGACACCGTTTACTACCGAGGGGTAATTCGCAGCAACGGATACGGCCGCTACAGCCTGCCGCGCCCCGACTCGCTGCAGATTATCCTGCAGGAAGAAAGCTACTTTAACGAGCCGTATTTTGAAGAGGTGATGGCTGAATTGGATGACAACGGCTCATTCTCAGGAGAGTTTACCCTGCCAGAAGACGCCAATTTGGGGTTTTATGCGGTTCAGCTTTACGCGCCTAATGGTGATTATTTAACGGCCGCCAACTTTAGTATGCTCGAATTCCGCAAGCCGGAGGTCGAAGTCACCGTAACCGCTGCTGATGATGAGCTGCTGCGCGGTCAGCCAACTGAAGTTACCGTGGACGCCACCTACTTCTTTGGCGGACCGGCGGCCGATCTACGGGTAAATTACACCGCTACTGAGCAGAAGTTTTTCTTCTCACCCGGTTTGCCCTACAGCTTTGACGAGGAATTTTTCTGGTGGGATTGGGGTTTCTTTGGACCAGAACCACCCAGCTTCTCGTACGGCAATCTCCTCGAAGGAGAAGGGCAAACAGACGCCCAGGGCCGGTTGGTCATTGAGCTCCCATCTAATTTGCTAGAAGAGATCGAAACCGGCAGCCGCCTGGTGACGGTGGAAGCGACCGTGACCGACGTGACCAATCAAACGGTCAGCGGCCGCTCTGAAATCATTTTCCACGGTGTTGAAAATTACGTCGGCACTCAGGTTGAGCGCTATGTGGTCAATGCCGGTGATGAGATTGCCGTAAACGCCATCGCCGTTGATTGGGAAGCCAACCCGACCGCCGGTTTTGAGACCCAGATCGATTTGTTCCAGCGCAATTGGGAGCGCAATGACGATGGGTTTTATGAGCCGGTCGACACGCTGGTCGACAGCCAGACAGCCACAACGGATGAAGATGGAGAATTATCGGTCATCTTTGTGCCCGAAGAAGGGGGCACCTATCGGGTGGCCGGTTTCCAGGCCGGCGTGGACGAGCCGGTCCAGCGGGGGGTGGTCACCTTCTGGGTTGCCGGTGAAGACGGGAGCTGGCGGCCGGAACCGGATTCAAAGCGCATGACTCTCGTTGCCGATCAGCAGAGTTACCAGGTAGGCGAAACGGCTACTATTTTGGTGCAGTCGCCTTTTGAGGAGCCAACCAGCGCCTGGGTATCGATCGAGAGGGGAACCTTGCTGGAGCAGCGCTTTATCACCCTCAGCGGCCCTGGCGATACGATCGCTTTGCCGATTACGATCGATCACGTGCCCAACGTGCACGTCACCGTCATCGCCGTCAAAGCGGAAGATGCCAACATCCAGAATCCGTCACCCTACGCCGATATTCGCATCGGTGCGCTCAATTTGCCGGTTGATCGGGCCCCGTTTCTGCTCAACCTGGAGCTCACCCCGCGTCTGCCGGAGAATGGGGTGCTGGAGCCGGGTGAAACGGCCGTTTTTGATATCCAGCTGACCGACGCCAACGGCAATCCGGCCGCTGCGGAGCTCTCGCTGGCTCTGGTTGATCGCTCGCTGCTGAGCCTGGTGCCCGACACCACGCCGAATATCGCCGACGTCTTTTACAGCGAGCAGCCGTATCGCAGTCAAATCGGGGCCAGCCTCGTTTTTGCGGCCGATGGGGTAATCGTCGAACTAGAAGAGGCTGAACAGGACCTGGCTCAGCGATCTTCCATTGAAACAGAGGAAGAGGCGATGGCGGAATTTGAAGTTGCGGCTGACGAGGCGGCCGATGGCGCCCTGGCGGCACCCGCCTCGGCCGTTCTGGCAACGCCAACTCCCTTGGGAACGCCGACAAGTGATGTACCGGAGGTCCGCGAAGAGTTTAAAGACACCGCTTATTGGGAGGCGATCATCACTACCGATGGTTCCGGCCGGGCGACGGTTGAGATTCCGCTGCCGGATAATTTGACAACGTGGCAGCTCAACGTCAGGGCGATCACCACGGATACAAAAGTGGGCCAGGAGAACACCAGCGTAACCGTCAACAAGCCGCTTTTGCTGCGGCCGATCACCCCGCGCTTTTTTACGGCGGGTGATGCGATTCAGCTAGGGACGGTGATTAACAACAATACCGTCCAGGCGCAGGAAGTAACCGTACAGCTTGAAGCTGAGGGGTTAAATCTGCTGTCTGAAGCGGAGCAGGTGGTGACGGTGCCGGCCAATGACCAGGTTGTCGTGAGCTGGTCGGCCGAGGTGCCGGACGTGCCGTTTGTTGACCTGACGTTTATCGCTGAATCAGATGAGTATCAAGACGCCACCAAACCGACATTGACAACCGGACCGAACAACACCATTCCGGTTTATCGCTACAATGCGGAAGATATTGTCGCCACGGCCGGGGTTTTGACAGATGAAAAACCACGTCAGGTTGAAGCGGTGATTTTGCCGCAGTGGGTGGACCAGGATCTTGGTTCGCTGGAGATCGAGCTCAATGCTTCACTGGCGGCAGCGGTTCTGGAAGGGCTGGAAGCGCTTGATCATGAGATTTATGATCGCAGCTGCCCCCACGGGCTGGCGCATCGGCTGCTGCCCAATGCGGTGACGGCGCGCACGCTCAACACGCTGCCAATTGCGGATGCCGATTTAGAGCGCGCGCTTAGCAGCTTGATCACGGCCGATGTGGCCGATTTGGAAGCGCTGCAAAAGGGTGATGGCGGTTGGGGCTGGTGTTATACGCCGGAAAGCAGCCCGTACTTTACCGCGTATGTGCTGCTGGCGTTGGACAAGGCGCAGGAAGCCGGTTTCTCGGTTTCACGAGATGCCGTGGATCGCGCCGCCACCTATTTGCAGGCCCAAATTGACCCGCCCCAGCGGCTGGAAAATAACCGGTATGAGGCCAATCAGCAGGTCTTTTACCATTATGTTCTAGCTGAGGTTGACAGGGGTGACAGTGGGGCCCTCAAAGAAATCTTTGAGGAAAACCGGCCGCTTCTCGATCCGTATGCCAAGGCGCTGTTGGCCATGGCCATGACGCTTAGCGGCGGCAATCAGGATGCGATTGAACCCTTGCTATCCGATTTGAACAGCGCCGCCAAAGTGAGCGCTACCGGAGCGCACTGGGAAAGCCAGGGATACGGCTTCCTGAGCGGCGACATCCGCGATACGGCGATCGTGTTGATGACGATGGCCCGGATCGATCCGGATTTGCCCTTTACCCAACAAACCGTCAACTGGTTGATGAGCGCCCGCGAAGCACAGCTGTGGCGTACCGCCCATAACTCCTCATGGGTGCTGCTGGCCCTGACCGACTGGCTGGCGGCGACGGGTGAGCTGGATGCCGATTATACGTATCTCGTCTCGCTGGCCGGGACCTCTTCCGACGGCGCTTTTGACAGCTCCAACATTGCGGCAACCGATCTGATCGTCACTGAAATGAGCGAGCTGGATCCCGCGGCGATCAACTTTGTGGAATTTAGGAAAGACGGCTCCGGCCGATTGTACTACAACGCCTTTCTGGATACGTTTGTCCCGGCCGAGACGGTGGAAGCGATCGACCGCGGCATTAGCGTCAGCCGCGTTTATTACGATGCGGCCTGCAATCCGCTGGAGGAGACGTGTGAGCCGATCAGCGAGATCGAAGCGGGGCAGCAGGTGCGGGTTGAATTGACGGTTGTCGCTTCACGCAATTTGGTTTATGCGGTGATCGAAGATTACTTCCCGGCCGGTGCAGAGGCGATTGATCCCAACCTTCAGACCAGCCAGGTCGGGTTGGGTGGGGATATCGCAGCCTTTTATGAAGATCAGCCGTACCGCTTTGGATATTGGGGATGGTGGTATTTTAACAACATCCAGTACCGCGATGACCGGATCACCTTTACGTCCAATTTTCTGCCTGCAGGCACTTATCAGTACACCTACAGTTTGCAGGCGGTGATTCCGGGTGAGTATCAGGTGCGGCCGACTTTTGCCAAAGAAGAGTTTACCCCTGAGGTGAACGGCCGGGCAAACGGGAAACGGTTTATAATTGTCAATGGTCAATAGCCAATTGACATCGGCGACCGTTGAACAGGCGGGCCCTTTCCCTAGGTTCAGGGGCGGACATGTAAAAATTTTGTTCTCAAACGGTCAGACAAGCTCCCCTCCCCGCGTCGGGGAGGG
>JAAUYD010201709.1_pt1 | contig 15617 bp, 10 predicted proteins | sample 7278101 | NCBI WGS metagenome assembly JAAUYD01 (sample SAMN14350128, study PRJNA611818) | marine sediment metagenome | isolation source: surface marine sediment (0.6m) | place: French Polynesia: Moorea | collected 2018-08 | reverse complement strand
TGGGTGAGCGGGAAGAGGCCCGTCGCTACTATTTGGAGTCGTTAAAGGTGTTTCAGATCGCGGGCGATCGCTCCGGGGAAGGGTTGGCCACCGATATGCTGGGTCGTATGGCCGCCTTTGTTGGTGATGTAGAGGTCGCCCTTCGCTATTACGATCAATCCCTGGTCGCCCGGGAGGCGATCGGCAACCCTAAAGGGATCGCTGATACAAAGCGTCATCTGGCGGATTTATTGGTTAATTTAGGCGCATACGAACGAGCCCGAGAACTGCTCGATCAGGCTAAGGAAATCTATCTCGATCTTGGTGAACGGCGATCGTACGGCTCTACCCTGGCTACCCTGGCACTTGTGAATCATTATCAGGGATTTCAGGAGGAGGCGTTGACCATCGCGGAAGAGGCTGAGGACCTGGCCAACTCGCTGGAAAACACATTGCTGTTGGCTTACAGTTTAGGCAGCAAAGGATACGCCCTCGGGGCGCTTAAGCGGTTAGAGGACGCGGCCACGGCGTTTCAAAAAGGGCTCACTGCCTGGCGAAAAATGGGACAGACCGACATGACTTATCAGTGCGAGTCAGCATTGGGGAATCTCTTTTGGAAGCTCGGCCGGCGGGATGAAGCGTTGGCCATGGTGGAAAATGTGCTGGTCCGCCTCAAAGATCCCGCGCCGCTCGACTGTGATGCGCCCGGCCGCGTCTTTCTAGATTGCGTTTTGGTGCTCGAGCAGGCAGGGGATGAACGAGCGGAGCTGGTGCGGAAACAGGCGCAGGCCTTTCTGCAGCAGCAGGCGGATAAAATTACGGATGACAGGAATCGCAGGCAATTTCTGGAAAACATTAGGACGCATCAAATTTTATTGGGTCAAAAAAACAGGGATTTATGAGTGGATTTAATAACTTGTTGGAGACGATGCCTGAGCTTGTCGAAGGCTGAGTCGAAGAATCACTCGAGTTCAACACAAAGGGAAGAGCAAAAAGATGGAAAAACGCGTAGAGTTCGATTTTGAAATTGAATTTACAAACGGTGGGGGTATCCAGGGGCAGGGTTTTCGCCTCGATCTGGCTGGAGATTCGATCAGCGACGAAGAATTAGCCAGCTACATCGTTGAAGATATGCAGCTCTTGATGGTCGGGCCGGTTCGCATCCTGAACAAGCGAATTATTGAGGAGCCGCACAAACGGCGGCCGTTTAATGACCCTCAGGATCCGACATATATCGACCTGAGCCATACAATTGAGGATGGCTTGGTTACCTACAAAGGGCTTCCGGCACCGGTTATTTGCGATTTTCTCAGTCGCGAGGCGTCGCGGGAGCTATACGCACCCGGAACTGAATTCCAAATCGGCAAAATTGAGATGGTGGCCAATACCGGCACTTATATCGATTGCCCCTTTCACCGCTATGAAGATGGAAAAGATTTGTCTGAAGTGACCCTTGAGGCCTTTGTTGATTTGGAAGGAATTGTGATTCGCGCACCTTACCAGGAGCAGCTGGCCATCGGTCGCTCATTTTTTGAAGGGAAGGAGCTGCGCGGCCGGGCGGTGCTGGTTCATACAGGATGGGATGAACATTGGAACACCGATGCTTATTTTGAAAACAACCCTTTCATCACAGAAGAGGCCGCGCAATATTTGGAGAGCTGCGGGGTCAAGCTGGTGGGTATCGATTCGCTCAACATCGATGATACGCGAATCAACAGCCGGCCGGTTCACTCGACCTTGCTGGCCAGGGAGATTTTGATCGTTGAGCACCTGTGCCGTTTGAACCGGTTACCAGATGAGGGATTTTTATTTACCGCAGCACCGCCCAAGTTCAAAGGCGTGGGAACCTTCCCCGTGCGAGCCATGGCAAAATTGCTTAATGATTGAGTGGATCATTAGTAAAAAAACAGCACAGATTAACACGGATTTTTACAAAACCTGTCCTGAGCGCAGCCGAAGGATTGAAGAGAAATCGGTGTTAATCTGTGGCTTTTATTAATTGTTATTTAGGAAACGGACCATTTAATCCGCAGGCGTTTTATTTTTACTAATCAGTGCCAGATATTTATCGCGTGGTTCGGCCGTACGCCAGTGAATGCCGTGGCGATAATGAAACCAGTAGCCGTGGAGAATGGCGATGCCCAGGGTCATCAGTCCCAGCAGGCCGTAAAAATATGGCCGGCCGAGATACACCTGGACCGGCACAAGGACCAGGCCGATAACAGCCACTTTCTCCAGCCGTTTGAGCCACGGCACGTGGGCTTCGTACCCGCTGAATATCAGCTGGGCGATAGCCCACCCCGACAGGAAAACCGCGATATCAAAAATCAACATGTCATTCCCTTCTCAATTATCTTTTAAGCATACCATTGAGATTGTATTCCACCTGAGAAAGGCTTTTTAACACCCGAAACAATTTGGCGCGGGCCACTTCAGCCATCTCCGTGAGCCCCGGATTTGCGGTAATATTCACCATCGCTAGCGGATCAGCGATCATGATCGCCGTCCGGCCGTCATCCGCTTCGTAAAAGATGACGTTACACGGCATCAACAGGCCAATTTTCAGCTCGTCTTGCAGGGCCTGGTAAGCCAGTGGTGGGTTGCATGCGCCGAGGATGCGATAATTGCGAAAATTGACGTCGAGTTTCTGCTTGAGTGTGGCCCGTACATCAATTTCGGTTAAAACACCGAACCCTTCTTCTTTCAAAGCGGCCGTGACCGCATCGATTGCCTGATCAAACGGAATGCTAAATAAGGTTCCCATTCCATATTGGGTCATTGTAATTTCTCCTGCAAAAAATATCTCTTCGCTTCTTGTGATTAAATCAATGATCTAAACGCGATTTTGAAGCATAATTCGGTTTGCTGTTAATTTAATTGAGGAAAATGCAGTAAAAACATGCCAACGCTAATTTAAGCGGTTCAACTGCTCAATCAGCCTGGGTGTGCGGGTCAGCCCATAATTGATTTGTTGTACTGATTGGTCCCGGCCGATTAGAATCGTCATCGGAATGGTCAAGACCTTGTACTTTTGCACCAAATCCGGGTCCTGCTCAACGTGGATCGATTCAATCAGCGGCCGCCAGACCGGATCGAGCTGGGCCAGGTACTGTTCCTGCTGGACACAGGCGGAACAGCCTGAACCGTGAAAGAAAAGCAGGCGTGGTCTTTTCTCCGGTTCGCTTTGTTTGACGACGCGGGAGATTTGCCGGCCGTGATAGCGATTTGTGAGGGTGAAGGTCAATCCGAGGATACAGGCAATGATGATGGTCATCAAGATTCTTTCAAACATCCTGCCTCCTAATGATTGATAGAGTGCTGGGTAAAGCCAGGCACGCCCAACCGATTTAACTGGTAATAAGTAAAGCAGCCGGCACAGAAACCGAGAAAAACGTTTAAGTTCGCCAGAACAATGACCAGCCAGCTCAGAGACCAGCCTAAGATGGGGCTGCCGGTCCAAACCAGGAAAGCGGACAAGGCTGTCACAACGCCACTAAACCCTTGAGCAAAGCGGTGAGGTTGGGGATGATCCAGAATAAGATGTGGACTGACCAGCCCACTGGGTTTTAATACAGCTTGATAAATCAGGCGAAACAGACCCAGTGATGGGAAGAGTGCACCGAGGATGTTAACGGCCGCTACCCCTGCCGCCAGCTCCCAGCTGTCGAGGATAAAGGCGATGAGCAGTAAAACCATGGTCATCGTTTGGCCGGATTTGATCGCGGCGTGATCTACTTGAGTTTGCGGTTGAAACATATAATTTTCCTTGTGGATAGCAATTTCGAGCAGGCCCCTTAGTGAATAGAGGCAATGTAAAAAATCACCGCTAACTGATCATTAAAGGAGGGTATTAAATTGGGGGAGATTATTTTTTTGCAGGCTTTGCTAAAGGAACGATTGGGGCAAGTTATGGCAGGTGGGAAGACGCACCAAGAATCAATAAGGCCACGGATTAACACAAATTCATCTGTGTTAATCTGTGACCTGATAAATCTAGAGTCCTCTTTGAGGAACAGCACTTAAATTGATAGCTGGCAAACCATAATGTGAGCCGGCAAAAAACTTTGTCCTACCGGATAGTGAAGGGTATCGGCCAAATTAAATCCGACCCGGCGGTAGAAATCAATCGCCCGGTAGTTTTTGCTCCATACCATTAGCCAGCAAATATCGTGACCGGCCTGGGCAGCCTGTTTCAGCGCGTGGCGCATTAGGGTTGATCCAACCCCTTGGCCGATCCACTGGCTTTCCAGATAAAGACGAGAAAGCTCGATCGGGTTTTCGCACCAGCCCGTGCCCGGCATAAGCGCCGGCTCCATTTTGACCATACCGGCCGCTTCACGACCGATTTCAGCAAGCCAAAAATTGACCTTTGCATGTTGGAGTTCTTTTGCTACATACGCGAGCGTAAAGGATTTTTGTACATACAAATTAAGATCGGCCGGCGGCAGTGCGCCCTGATGGGCGGCCGGCAGCAAACGACGGCCCATATTGGCCACGGTGGAGGCGTCGGCTGTTGTTGCCCGCCGAATGGTCACGGCCGGTTTTTTGTATCGGATGCCGGCTAATCGGGATTGTGGTTTAAAATCGGGTGAAGCGTGCATAATAAGTCCTCCGAAAAATAAAAATATGATGATGAAAGAATAAAAAAAAAGGACCATTGGCACAGCCTGCAGAGGTCAGCTTATCGGTCTATCTTTGGTTAGCGTTCCATCCTGCCTTTTGACATCCGGGATAATTAAATAACTGATCACCCATTACTAAACCGCTTTCGCCGATCTCCCCAAAACCGGGAGCCAGCTCATTCCCTGAGCTTTGGGCCGCAGCCGGATTGGCAATCACCGCCAACCAGATCAGGAGCAGAATAATCACAAATGCGATGCGAAAGCGCCATATTTCTCGTGGCGCGCCGCCCATTCGATTTCTTTTTGATGGGGCAGGTAACTGAAGCCGTTCAACCTGCCGATACCATCGCGGGACCAGCGGGTCATTGTCGTTTGGCAGTCTGGGAATGGGTTCCCGTTTTTTGTCTGAGATTTGCATTTTCAACACTCCTTTTTTGTGAGAGACAGGCGTCGATAGAGAGGCGGACAGCCGTCCCTCCAAGTTGTGATACGATAAGACAATTAATTCGATTGCAAGAGTGGGTGACAATTGGTGGTGTTTGTTACTGTTCGTTGATCGTGTTTTGCAGAAATGCCAGAACGTCATTTAGATCGGTAAAACCGTATCGTTCCTTGGAACCGATCATTTCCAGACTAAAGCGCCAGATTGGTGGGTGATCCACTCGGTTCTCTTGCCAGGAGCGCAGGATAAACGTCCGATAACGCCGCTTGTCACTTGGTTTATTTTTCGTCACAATTTAAGCCTATCCCTATTTGTAAAGCGGGCGGCCGACCGGCCGCTGGTATTTATATTTTCAACAAAGGCGCTAAACGATCATTAAAAGGGGCGACTTACCATGGCTCAACCTCTGGAAATTTCACTGATGGGTGAAGTAAAAATTTCCACAGCCGGTCGAGACATCTCGGCTGATCTCTCTCAAAAAGCGCGCGCCTTATTTTGTTATCTGGTGGCTGAAGGGGAAACCCATTCCCGTCATGCCCTGGCTGGTTTGCTGTGGGGGGACGCGCCGGAGGAGAAAGCGAAAAACAGCCTGCGTGTATCCCTGGCCAATTTGCGTAAACACCTCTCCCCCTATCTGACAGTAACCCATCTCACGCTGGGTATTAATCCGGAAGCCCCTATTCTGGTTGATATCGAGCTGCTGCAAAATATTTTGCACCGATCCAGTACGGCCGATTTAGGGGAGTTGCAGCGTGCCCTGGATCTTTACAGAGGAGATTTTTTAACCGGTCTTGTTATTGAAGATGCTCCTGAATTTCAAGAGTGGCTGTTTACCACCCGCACTTATTGGCAGCAGCGGATGCTTCCACTGCTGAGCGATATGAGTACGACCCTAATTGAACAGCGGGCGTTTGAGCGGGCGGAGCCGGTCCTGCATCGCTTGTTGGCCATTGAACCCTGGCACGAAACGGCCCACCGGCAGCTGATGGGGGTGATGGCTCAGCGCGGTGATTTGGACGGGGCACTGGCCCAGTATGAGAAGGGTGCGCGCCTGCTGGCCGATACGTTGGGAGTGGAGCCGATGCCGGAGACAATCGCCTTAGCTGAAAAAATTCGGCGCGCCCGAGATAGTCAATTTGGCGACATCCCGGCCGTGGAGGGATTCCTGATCGGCCGGGAGGCTGAGAAAACGCGTCTCAAAGAGATGCTGGCTGATCCGAACTGCCGCTTGATTACGATATGCGGCATGGGGGGAGCAGGGAAAACCCAGTTAGCGTTAACGACCGCCCACGAGATCTACAGCCAACAGCGGTTCCTGTTTCTCGACGGGATTGTGTTCCTTTCTCTGGCCAGCGTGAGCCGCATGCGCGATCTCCCTCTAATTCTGGCCGATCATCTTGGTTTGACATTAGCCGGCCGTGAGGATCCGTGGCAACAGCTGGCCGGCAATTTGCGGGATAAGGAACTGCTGCTTGTTCTAGATAATGTTGAGCAGCTGATCAGCGAGGGCTTATTATTGAACAACCTACTCGAGGCAGGCGATGGGATCAAGCTGCTGTTGACCAGCCGTGAGCCGCTGAATTTGCCGTCGGAATGGCGGCTGTCACTTGAGGGATTGGACTACCAGGGAGACGAGTTATTCGAGGAAGAAGTTATTTCTTCACCGGCCGCTGAGCTATTTTTAAGAACGGCCACCCGGTTTCAGCCGGAATTTAAGCTGCGTCAGGAAGAAATTCCCGACCTGGGTCGGCTGTGTGCGTTAACGGCCGGTGTGCCTCTGGCCCTCAAACTCGCAGCTTCCTCGGTAAAAGTGATGAGCGTGCGAGAGATGGTCGATCAGATGAGGCAAGGAATTGATCTCTTGAGCGCCGGCAGTGAATCTCTGCCGCCTCGACAGCAAAGCATGCGAGTCATCGTCGAGCAGACGGTTGCCACTTTGTCCCCGCCAGCGTATACCGCTGCCGTAGCCCTGTCTGTATTTCATGGATCGTTTGACGCCCCGGCTGCCCAGGAGATAGCAGGGACGAATCTGTTTGTCCTGGCCGAACTGGTTGATCGTGGCATGCTGCAGTTTGACGGGAAGGCCATATATCAATTCCACGAGCTCCTGCGCCAGTTTTTGGCGGACCAGCGGCCGTCTTCCGTGGATGAAGCTCACGGTCGCTACTATTTGTCCTGGCTGGTTGAAGTAGAATCCAGGCTGGTTGGCAAAGAAAGCCGGCTTGCACTTAGTGAATTATCCGCTGCTCGTGCAAATCTGCAGCAGGCGTGGCGGTGGGCGATTCATACAAGGGCATGGTCACTTTTGGCGCAGGCGGCACCGGTTTTAAGTGAATTTTATCTGCGGAAGGGGTGGTTTGCATCCGGTGATGAGCAATTTTCCGAGCTGATTGACGAGCTTAAAAGGACCGGTCGCGGGCAAGAACAACTGCTGGCGAATTGTTATGTGCAAAAAGCAAACTTTTTGCTGAATTTAAGTCAGCTAGTAGAGGCGCAGCAATTGGCTAATCTCGTTCTCGATTTGGCGGATAACCCGATGATTGAGCGGGCTGTGGCTGATGTCAAATATATATTGGCTCATGTCAACGATGTCCAGGGGTACGCTCAGCAGGCATTAGATCTGGCTCTGCAAGCGTTGACCTATCATCAGTTTGCTAAAACGCCACCGCATCACCTATCGACGATTATGAACCAGGTTGGTCACGCTTATTGGGGGGTACAAAATGCCGCTCAAAGTTTACGCTGGTACGATCAGGCGGTAGAAATTGCTCTCCGTGCGGATGACCCCTATTCAGCAGTGGCGTCTATAGCCAGTGCCGGTAGTTTGCGGCTGTTTCTGGGGGAATATAATCGTGCAAGAGCTGATTTTCTTCACCTGCTGCGGTGGATTGATGAGGGGTTTGGCGTTGGTTATCGGGCGGTAATCGCCAATCGTCTGGGACGGGTCGAGATTGACAGCGGTAATTTATCAGCTGCCCGACCTTTTTTTGAGGAGGCTTTGGTCCTGTATGAGCGGCAGCAGCAGGTGGCGATGGCCGCTCTCGCTCGCAACTGGCTCGGTGTATTGGCTCGCCTGGAAGGTGATTTGGTGCAGGCCGCAACTTTGAGTGAGGAAGCGCTGAAGGTTATCGAACGGGAAGGGAGCCGGCCGGATTTACTAGCCCGGGTTTTGCACAATCAGGCAAGTATCCTCCTGGCTCAAGAAAAACCGGCAGAGGCCAGAAAGGTTTTAGCGCGGTGCCAAGCGGCGTTAAGCCATATGCGCAGCAGCGAATATTATCTGATGACTCTAAATCTGCTCCACTGGGCGACTTTAAATGAAGGAGACCTGGAGGCGGCCGCGGAGATATTAAATGAGGCTTTCCCGCTGGCCAACGACAGCATGGCGGTGCGTTTAAAGCTCGATTTTATGGTTGAAATGGCCCATCATCTCTTGCAGGCCAATCATACGGAAGAGGCGTGGCGGCTGATGGCTTTTGTTCACAGCCAGCGGCAAACCGCCTATGAAACGCAGCTGCGAATTTCAGACCTAATCGAAACCTTACCCATTATGGTACATGCTCCGGAATCCAGGGGAGATTTAGGCCAAACCCCCCGCGGTATGTTGGCCACGGCCGCGTTGTGGCTGCATCTAACTTGAAAATTCCCCTCCAGTCTTGAGTTCAACACGGTGGAACGCGCATGCGCTGTAGGGCCGCAGCATGCTGCGGCCGATCAATCCCCCCCCGGCATAGTATTTGGCGGTTAAAAGTCGAATCATTCGCCAGGAAGTGGGAGGTCACAGGCAACAAGCCACGGCCGCAGCATGCTGCGGCCCTACAAATTGGCGGTGTGTTGTATAAACAGCTTCTGAACGGCCACGAAACGATTGGTTGTCAGTGAGATCGGATACCTGTCCGCCCCTGAATTCGCGCCGGGGAGGGGCTGGGGGAGGGGTAAAATGACCACCAAAACACCCACCCCCTAGCCCCCTCCCGACACGGAAGGGGGAAATTGTAGGGCTGGAAAGCGCCTTCTTCTTTTCATAAGGCAATCTATCCGCCCTTGAACTGTCTTGGGAGGGGGACGAATGTGTAAGCCGAGCTATTCAAAGCCAAAGGTAGCGAAGTACATGCCGTGCCAGTAGTATCGATCCTCGTTGAGGCTGATCGCCAGAATCGCTTCATCTTCACCGCTGTCGCCCAGGCCAACCGCGTAAAGCCCTTTGACGACACCTGCTTCTGGCCCCCAGGGCGCAAACAGATCAAACCCCTGCTGTTCCAGGCCATTTGATGGAGCCAAATAAAAATTTCCGCTCGAACCAAATAAACCCGTCATGCCGCTTAGCGCCTGATCAGCGGGGATTACCGCCCCTTCTGAACGGTATTGGATGGAGTGAAATGTATCTTTCAGGAGCGGCCGCAGGGAGCTGTAATCCTGCTCGCGGAGCCCAATTGTTAAATCAAGCAGCAGCTCACTCAAAAACCGGTAATTGGGTGTTGGCCGCTCGCCAGCAGGAGGAAGGATCGTGAGACTCAGCTCGTAAGCCACGCTTTCGTGCGGTGTGACCACGTTCAGCTGATAATCCTGGGTGGTACGGACGGTATCTTGCCAGATCGACATTTCATTTTCCAGCCGCTTCAAGGGAGAGCCATCATTGACCCCGGCTAAATTAAAACCGGCAGTTCCCCCAGCCGACACAATGGCGATAGATACCTTTTGACCTGCCTCTGCTCGAAATACATAAGAATCTGATTCCGAATGGGTAACAAAGTCGTTTACCACGCCGGAAACAGCACCTGGCTCAAACATAATGCGCACGGGAGACGGTTGGGCGCTTGATGGAGGGGGGGTAACCGTTGCTTCCTGTGGTGGATCGACAATTGGTGTGGCGGTTGCACCTTCATCCGTTGGCTCGATGGGATTTTGCGTTATTACCGGTTCGCTGCTGAGGGGAGTAGCGGTGGGGGGCACGACGGTAGCCTGAGTGGTTGCGGTCTCTATCGGGTCAGGAACGGCCGTTGGAGTAAGCGCCTCTTCTGGCAGGTCAGCGGTCGGCGTGACGGGCGTGACGGGTGGGCTTTGATCGCCTTCAAAAGGGGGGCTGTTGGTCACACACCCGGAAACAAAAAGTAGTAAAAGAAATAAAATCAACCCGCGGGTTGATTGATGGTTTAACATGATCTATCTCCTAATTTTATCGTTGCCAGCAGATTAGAAAAACAGCGTAAATCGATCATTAATTGGGGCATCCCGGAAATTGGTTTTAAAATTACGAAGATTTGTAACCACCCATCATTAAGCTAATTGAAAATGGACAGTGAGAGGTGCCATGGCTCGCAACGCAAAATTATTCGGCCGCTTGCTCAACGAAGGGTTGACGAGCGCCGCAAAAAAACGGGAAATCGCAAAAAGGGAGATCGAACATCAATTGGGCGATTTGCTCGGCTATGGCATTCATACGGTCCAGCACTGGCAGCGCGGCAATTTGCCAACGGAATTGGATCTGATCGAGGAAACGGTGCGGTTTGTGACCGTCAACGGCCGGGTAGATCGTCAATGGGCGCAGCGGGTGCTGGAGGCGGCCGATTATTTACCCGAGGCAGCGGTGAATTTGTTAAATGAGCTGTTTGCCGTCAAGCCGCAGGTTTTTGTTTGTTATCAGCGCGGAAGCCGGCCGGATGAGCCGCTGGCGTTTGAAATTGCCCGAGCGATTAGCCCGGATTACGACGTCTTTTTTGACCAGGCAGAAACATTGGACGCCGCGTGGAGCCGGCGCATGCTCAACGCCTTAAAAAAAGCCGCCCACGTGATTGTTCTGCTGTCAGCGGAATCGGTCCGGTCCGAGATCGTGATGACGACCGTCAAACGGGCGCACGATTACCGAATCAAACAGGGTCAGCCCAATTTGCTGACGGTGCGGGTGTCGTACTTCGATCCGTTTCCGGAAATGTTCGCCCAGCGGCTCAACGAGCTGCCGTGGGTGTTGTGGCGTGAACCGGAGGATACCGAGTCACTCATTCAAACGCTTCAGGAGGCCCTCCGCGGTGGGTCGCTTCCCATTCAAACGGCCGCGGAAAAACAGGCGCTTTTGCAGGAACCTGAGGCGGCGGATTTTCCCGTTCCTGCCCCCCAGGTCGAGATGCCGGAGGGAGCGATCCCGCTCGAATCGCCATTTTATCTGGAGCGTTCGAGTGATCGCATTGTGCAGCAGGCATTGACCCGTCACCAGGGGGCAACGATTGTCATTAAGGGCGCGCGGCAGGTCGGCAAAACATCCCTCCTGATTCGCCTGATGCGGGCGGCCGAAAAACAGGGGAAGCGGGTGGCCTTTCTTGACTTTCAAATGTTTAGATCAGCCCTCGACAGCGCCGATGATTTTTTCCGGTTGTTTGCCCGGCTGTTGGCCTTTCGGCTGGGATTACCCGATGAAACTGAAATGTTTTGGAATTTCCCCTTAACGAACCCGTTTCGAACGACCGAATATATGTCCAGCAGCGTCCTGCCGGCCCTCGACCAGCCGGTTTTGCTGGCCATGGATGAAGTTGAGGCGGTTTTTGATACCGATTTTCGGACCGATTTTTTTGGCATGCTGCGGGCGTGGCACAGTAATCGGGCGATTGATCCGATTTGGAAAAAGCTCGACCTGGTGTTGGTAACGTCTACCGAACCATATTTCTTTATCGATAATTTGAATCAATCCCCGTTCAACGTGGGGGAAGTGGTCGACCTGCAGCCGTTTAGAGATGAGCAGACGGCCGCACTAAACCGGCAGCACGGCGCCCCATTGGCCAGCCAGCAGATTGAACGTTTGCAGCGGCTGGTCCACGGCCATCCGTTTTTAGTTCGGCGGGCTCTTTATCTGCTGGCTACCGGCCGCACCCAGTCTGAGGAGCTGTTTGCTCAGGCGATGAGCCTTGATGGCCCATTTGGCGATCATTTGCGTCGCCTGCTGCTGATGCTTTACGAGCGTCCTCAGCTGGCGGTCACGCTGCGTCAAATCATCGAGGAGGGGCGCTGCGACGATCAAATCGCCTTTTTCCGGCTGCGCGGGGCCGGCTTTGTGCGTGAGGAGGCCGGCCGGATCGTGGCCTCAAACGAGCTGTACAAAGCCACATTCGCCCACCATTTTGAACTATCTCAGGCGTGATTAATTTATGAGTGAATACATCTACACCGTCGGTGGCACCGTTCAACCTGATGCAGGAGTATATATCACCCGTCGGGCTGATGAAGATTTGTTAAACGCCTGCCGTGAAGGGCAGTATGCCTATGTTTTAACCGCCCGCCAGCTTGGAAAAAGCAGCCTCATGGTGCGCACGGCCGGCCGGCTGGAAGAAGAGGGGATTCAAAGCGTCGTCATCGATCTCAATGAATTGGGTGTCCAAACCACGGTGCAGGAGTGGTATTTGGGCCTGATGTTTCGCATCACCTCTCGCCTGCGGCTCAAAGTAAACTTGCTGCAGTGGTGGCGGGAACATGAAGATGTGGGGGTCACCCAGCGCCTCAGCCTGTTTTTTCAGGAAATTGTGCTCAGAGATATTGATGCACCGGTCGTCATTTTTATTGATGAAATTGATACAACTTTGAGCCTCGATTTTACTGATGATTTTTTTGCGGCGATTCGCTATTTGTTTAATGCCCGATCGACCGAGCCCGGTTTGCAGCGCTTGTCATTTGTGTTGATCGGGGTGGCGACCCCCAGCGACCTGATAAACGACAGCAAACGGACCCCCTTTAATATCGGCCGGCGCATTGATTTGACCGACTTCTCTCGAGAAGAGTCTCAGCCGCTGGCCGTGGGTTTGCCCGGTGACGCAGCCCGGCAGGCCTCGTTGATGGATAAAGTCATCGATTGGACCAACGGGCATCCGTATTTGACTCAGCGCCTCTGTGCCGAGCTGGGCGCTCCGCGAGAAAACGGGTCAGCAGGCAGCGTAAACGAAGTGGTGCAAAATATTTTTCTGGGTGACAACGCCTACAAAGACAACAACCTGCAGTTTGTGCGGGATATGTTGACCAAGAGAGCGCCGATCCATCAGGAACGGGAACTGCTGACCACCTATCAGCAAATCCGTCTGGGGCGGCGGCGGGTGCGCGATGACGCCCATTCGGCCGTTAAATCACATCTCAAATTGTCGGGCGTGGTCAAGCGGGCAGGTGATGATCTACAGGTGCGCAATAAAATTTACGCCCGCGTATTTGATCGAAAGTGGATTCGAGCCCAATGGCCGGTTTCCTGGTGGGAATTGATTCCTTTTGAGGTCAAGGTTGCGGCCGGTATTTCTCTGCTGCTTTTTGTTGGACTGCTGGTGGCTGTTTTTTATGCCGTTGGGCAGCAGCAGCTGGCGCAGGAGGCGGCGGGGAACCTGGCTGCTGAAGTGGTGTTGCGGTCAACGGCCGAAAGTGACGCCCTGGCTCAGGCTGAATTAGCCGAGGATAATGCTGAGTTGGCCGCTTTGAGAGCCCAGGAGGCGGTCGACAACTTTAACCTGGCAGCAACTCGCGAAACGGAGGCGATTGCTAACGCGGCGGTGGCCGAGCAAAATGCCTTACTGGCTGAGGCTCAGGCCCGCATTGCCGAATCGAGAGCGCTGGCCGGTGAGGCTCGCCTGGCAGGTGAAACCAACGCCCAGCTTGGTTTGCTTCTGGCGCTGGAGGCGGTCCAAGCCACCGATACCTCAGAAGCGCGACAGAGCGTTCAGGCGGCTTTGGGGCAGCCGCATCGCTTCGAGCTGGTTCATCAGATCGAGGTGGGTGAGTGGACCTCACCGTTTGGCTCGGCCGCCTGGGACCCCGATGGCCGCAAGCTGTTGGTCGTTAACGGCAGCGATTTCCTGGTATCGCTGTGGGATGGGGAGAGCGGCGAACTGCTTGAAGAGCTGCGCCACCCCGGTTTTGTGACGGCCGCTTTTTGGCATCCACAGGGTGACCGCATTGTGACCTCCTCGGTTGATGGGGTCAGGGTGTGGGACGCGGCCAGGGGGGTCGAAGCGTCATTTTTTGATGTAGGCCCTACCTCTTTTACAAATTGGGCTCAGGACGGTGATGCGATCGTTGCGGTCAGCTTTAGTGATGATATGGTGCGCATCATCAACGTCGCCGGCGGCGGGGAAGAGATCGCCGTTGCCGTGCCTGAAGCGGTTTTAAAGGCGGAGGTGAGCCGGGGCACACCGCCACGTTTGTTGGTCACGGCCGCCCAGCAGGCATACGTGTATGATTTAGGCGGCGAACCGCTTTTTTCGATAGATCCCCCTGGAGAAATTCGAGACAGTTTTTTGTGGAAGGCGGCCTGGAACGACACCGGTGATTTGATTTTAACGCACAATGCCTGGCTGGGGGACGGCACTTTTGGGCCGGTTGTGATCTGGGACGGCCGCACCGGGGAGGAGCTGCAGACGCTTGAAACAAGACCCGCTCAGCTGATAGATGGGTTGAGCTCCGATATTGTCCCCATCAGCAATGCGGAATGGGGAAGCGGTGGGAACCAGGTTTTAACCAGTGGAACCGATAATAGGCTGTTGGTATGGGATGCCAGAAGTGGTCAAATTGTCAGTGAACAAGCCGGGTTTCAGGAAGGGGAGATGTTCGTCCAGGATAATTTGCTGCTGTCCGCGATTAACTTCAGCGGATTTACCGCCGGTGGTGATCCGCTTGATCGCGGTGGTTTCACGATGCGCCTGCTTCCGGATGGAGAACTGCTCAACCTCGTTGACGCATCCAAACAGGTCAACGCCGTTGCCTGGAGTGCCAACGGCCGTCAGCTAGCCACCCTTGACCTGGATGGGACGGCGCTAATTTGGAAGCGGCCGTCCGCTAATCCCCTGACGGTTTTGCGGGGCAATGCCGCGGTTGAGGCGGTGGTGTGGTCCCATGACCAATCAAAAATTTTTGTGGAAACGGTTGACGGAGAGGTGCAAATACTCGATGCGGGTTCGGAAACCGTTTTGACCATGCTTCAGGCTGACAGCGGGATTGCCATCACCGGCTGGAGCGAAGATGACTCCCAATTAATGATTGCCCAGCGTGATGGGTCACTTAATCTTTATGATTCAGATACGGGTGAGCTGCTGCAAACCCTCTCCCATCCGGCCCCGCTCTTTTTTGCCGACTGGCGAAAGAACGACGCTCAAATTGTGACTACCGATCAGCAGGGAACGCTGCGGGTCTGGGGTGTCGCTGACGGTGAAGTAGAGTTTGAGGTGCGGGATTCGGCCGCTTTTTTGGCGTTGTGGAACAATGATCAATCGGCCCTTATTGCCGGTGGATTTGACGGCCGGGTTCGTATTCTTGACGCCGTCGATGGTTCACTCCAAGGGGAAATTGAAACCGGGTTACCCACGCTCTTCGCCTTTTTTGGGCTGGAGAATCAAGACCATGTCGTTACCTTGAGCAGCGAAGGGTATGATTTCCCATTTTTTGATGACCTTGAAGTGAATTTGGATGCGGATGTTATTGATACATCTGTGACCCAGCTTTTTAGCGACCCCACTGAATTATCAGGGTGGTCATTGACAGATTTAGAAACTCCGCTGTGGAGCATCACCTATGATAGCTTAATTTCCGCTTTGCCCAATGAGGCAGATACAAAATTG
>JAAUYD010117913.1_pt1 | contig 15618 bp, 14 predicted proteins | sample 7278101 | NCBI WGS metagenome assembly JAAUYD01 (sample SAMN14350128, study PRJNA611818) | marine sediment metagenome | isolation source: surface marine sediment (0.6m) | place: French Polynesia: Moorea | collected 2018-08 | reverse complement strand
GTGGGCCTGCCAGGCATCGGTGATGCGTTGGGCGATCTTTGGGCCGATGCCGGCCACTTCGGTGAGGCGCTCGGGCTGGGACTCGATGACCGTCAGGGTGTCGGCCTTGAAATGGTTGATGATGCGCTCCACCAGTTTGGGGCCCACGCCCTTGATGAATCCAGACGACAGGTAGCCGCGGATGCCGTCCACCGTGGCCGGCAGCAGCTCCCGGAAGCTGGTGAACTTGAGCTGTTGACCATAGCGGGGGTGGCTCTCCCACTGGCCGCATACCTCGACGGCCTCGCCCACGCCGGGATCGGGCATGGTGCCCTTGATGGTGATGCTGCGCCGGTTCTCATCGGTGCGCAGCCGGGCGATGGTGAAGTGGTTCTCCCGGTTGTGGTAGGTGATCCGCTCGATGCGGCCGGTTATGGTGAGTTGGGATGCGGCCGGCATGATCACTGTCCGGTCGGGGCGCACCGGTCCAGAATCCACCCGACAGCCCGATCCAGGTCGGCGGTCACATGGTCGGGGGGCTGGCCGGACGCCTCCAGCGTCTGCAAGGCGTCCCTGCCGTTGCCGGTCTGTACCAGCAGGCTGCATCCGCATCCGGCGGCCCGTCCCGCCTGGATATCCTTGGCGCTGTCGCCCACCATGACGGTCGATGCGAGGTCGATCCCATGGCGTCGACTAGCGGCCAGGATCATGCCCGGTTCGGGTTTGCGGCAGCTGCAGCCCTCATCGGGACGGTGGGGGCAGAAGAAGATATCCGTGATGCAACCGCCCCTGTTGGCGACGGCCTGTTGCATGCGCCGGTGCATGGTTTCCAGTTCGCTCAAGGGGACCATGCCGCGGTTGATGGCCGACTGATTGGTGATGACGATCACGCGGATGCCGGCGCGGGTGAGGCGGGCGATGGCCTGGCGGCTGCCCGGTATGAAGTCGAACTCCGCCCAGCACTTGATGTAGTCCGGAGAGTCGACGTTGATGACACCATCTCGGTCAAGAAAAACGGTGGTGATTGGATTCATGGCAGGAACGCTTCCGTCTTCGGCCCTCGGTCCTCCGGCATCGGTTTCACTCGGCCACAATAAACACATCCGGATAGCCGTTGGCGGCCAGGTGGCGCTCGTAGGACTCGGCGGACTTGAGATCGGTGGCGCGACCCACGCGGACCCGGTAAAAGACCCTATCGCCGCGATCGTAGGCGGTGACGTGCGCGTTGGTGAAGGTCTCATCCAGCTTGGCCCGCAGGCGCTCGGCATTGTCCCGGTTGGCAAAGGCGCCCACCTGGAAGGTGAAGGCGCCGCTGTAGAAGTCCACCGGTACGAAGGCGTCGCCGGATGCCGTTCGGCGTCGCTCTCCCAGGGCCACAACCTCCACCCGGGCCGTGCCGGGGCCGACCATGTCCAGTTCCTTGGCCCCCGCGTAAGAGAGGTCGACGATGCGGCCGTGCACGAAGGGCCCCCGGTCGTTGACCCGCACCACGATTTGCTTGCCGGTGTCCAGGCGCCGTACGCGCACCCAAGTGCCCAGGGGCAGGGTCTTGTGCGCCGCGGTCATGGCGTACATGTTATAGACCTCGCCGCTGGAGGTCTTGCGGCCGTGGAACTTCTTGCCGTACCAGGAGGCGATGCCCCGCTGGGAGAAGTCTTTGGCGTCGGGCATGGGCTTGTACCAGGTGCCGTCCACCCGGTAGGGCTTGGGGTGCCCCTTGGGGGTGGGCGGCGGGGGAGGCTGTGTCGGGGCGCAGGATTGGAGTGAAAATAATGTCATAGCGAAGAGGAGTAGCCATGACCGGCCCCAACGCGTATTTCTATCCTTTTTCGGGTTCCTCAATGATTGCCTTCTCCGTAATTATATACGATTTGGTCTTTTTTAAAGAAAATCCCAACAACCAAATAACAAAGTCCAAATAAATCACAAGCGCCAGGACTCAAATTTTAAATCATCGGTCAGTTCTCTTTTGGTTATTCAGGCTTCAGATGGGTTTGAGAATTTATATTTGTGATTTGGAGCTTATTTGCCATTTGGGTTTTGGAATATTGTATTTGACTATACGATGGCGATTTTCAGCACGTCGATCATCTTCTCCATGAAGTGGAACTCGATATCTTTTTGCACCTTTTCAGGGATGTCGATCAGGTCCTTTTCGTTCCACTTGGGCAGCAGGATGGTCTTGATGCCGGCCCGATGGGCGGCCAGAACCTTCTCCTTGATGCCGCCCACGGGCAGCACCTGGCCCCGCAGGGTGATCTCGCCGGTCATGGCCAGGTCCTTGCGGATGGTCTTGTTCTTCATCAGCGACACCAGGGCCGTCAGCATGGTAACACCGGCCGAGGGGCCATCCTTGGGGATGGCGCCGGCGGGTACGTGCACGTGGATGTCGTGGTTGTCGAAAAAATTCTCGTCCAGCTTCAGCCGCTTGGCATTGGCCCGGATGAAGCTCAAGGCAGCCGTGGCCGACTCTTTCATCACGTCGCCCAGTTGGCCGGTCAGGGTCAGGCCCTTTTTACCCTTCATGGCCGTGGCCTCGATGAACAGAAGATCCCCGCCGGTGGGGGTCCAGGCCAGGCCCATGGCCACGCCGGGGGTGGTCATGCGGGCTTTGGCTTCGGCCTGGAGCTTGACCGGGCCCAGGTACTCGGCCACGTCGCCCACTTTGACGCTGGCCTTCTTGATAATACCCTCGGCAATGCCGGCGGCCACGCCCCGGCAGATGGTGGCGATCTCTCGCTCCAGGTTGCGCAGGCCGGCCTCGCGGGTGTAGCCCGAGATGATGCGGCGCACCGCGCCGATGGTGATGCTGATCTGTTTGGCCTTCAGGCCGTGGGCCTCGCGCTGGCGTGGAATCAGATAGCGCTGGGCGATCTTGACCTTCTCATCTTCGGTGTAGCCCAACAGCTGGATGACCTCCATGCGGTCGCGCAGGGCCGAGGGAATGGTTTCCAGCACATTGGCCGTGGTGATGAACATGACCTTGGACAGGTCGAAGGGCACGTCCAGGTAGTGGTCGGAGAACGAGAAGTTCTGCTCGGGGTCCAGGACCTCCAGCAGGGCCGAGGAGGGGTCGCCGCGAAAATCGGAGCCCACCTTATCGATCTCGTCCAGCATGAAAATGGGGTTGTTGGAGCCGGCCCGCCGCAGGCCTTGCACGATGCGGCCGGGCAGGGCGCCCACATAGGTGCGGCGGTGACCGCGGATTTCGGCTTCGTCACGAACGCCGCCTAAAGAGATACGATGAAATTTTCGTCCCAGGGCCCGGGCGATGGAGTTGCCCAGCGAGGTCTTGCCGGTGCCCGGAGGGCCTGCAAAACAGAGAATCGGCCCCTTGGAATCGGGTTTGAGTTTTCTCACGGCCAGGTATTCGATGATGCGGCGCTTGGGTTTTTCCAGGCCGTAGTGGTCCTCGTCGAGCACCTTGCGCGCCTTTTTGATGTCAAGGTTATCCTCGGTGCTTTCGTTCCAGGGCAGTTCGGTGAGCCAGTCCAGATAGGTCATGGCCACGGTGTACTCCGCCGAGGAGGGGTGCATGCGCGACAGCCGGTCCAGTTCGCGCTCAGCCTCCTTGACCGCGACATCGGGCAGGTTGCGCTCCAGGATCTTGGCACGGTACTCGTCCAGTTCCACCGTGCCTTCATCGGTTTCGCCCAACTCCTCTTTGATCGCTTTGAGCTGCTGGCGCAGGTAGTATTCGCGCTGGCGTTTGTCCATGTCACCCTTGACCTGGGACTGGATTTTATTGCCCAGCTCCAGGATCTCCAGCTGATGGTGCACCAGCTTGGTGACCGCTTTTAAGCGTTCGTTGGAGTCGCGGATTTCCAGAATCTGCTGTTTCTCCTCGGGCGAGGAGTTGATCGTCGAAGCCACCATGTCGGCCAGGGTGCCGGGTTCCTTGATGGAGCTGGCCATGGAGCCCATCTCCTGGGGCAGGCCCGGTGAGAGTTTGACGATGCGGTCGAACTGCTTGAGAACATTGGCCATCAGGGCTTCGGTCTCTTTGTTGTCGTGGTCGATGTCGCCGAAATGTTCCACCTCGGCCATCAGGTAGGGTTTGCCTTTCTTGAAGGACTTGACGCGAAAGCGGCTCAGCCCTTGAACCAGCAACTGAACATGGTTTTCTTCGGTCTTGGCCATTTTGAGAATCAGGGCAGAGGTGCCCACGCTGGCCAAATCCCCGCTTTCCGGGTCCGGCTTCACATTCTCCTGTTTTTTGGCGACCAGCAGGCCGATCATGCGGTCGTTGGCCATGGCTTCATCGATCAAATGGACCGATTCGCCCTTCATGACCACCAGCGGCAGGACCATCTTGGGAAACAGGGTCGCGTCGAACAGGGGCAGGATGGGAAGCACCTTGGGGATGTTTTCGGTATTGTAGTCCAAAGATGGTTGTTTGTCTTGCATGACGCCCTCCTTAAAGGGAGTGTTTCGATAGCACGGTTGGCGGTAGGTGGGCTTGGTTGCGGGTCGTCTGCCGGCACCTTTATGGTTTACTCCTCATTGATGGGTACTTTGTGTACCTTGTCCAGCCTCAGTTTGGCGATGCGGATTTTCAGCAGCCCGTTGGTATAGGTCGACGAGACCACCTCCGTGTCCACCGGGGACGGCAGGTAAAGGACGCGTTCGAAGCGGCCATATTGAATTTCGGCCAGCCTGAAGGTCCCGTTGGGCACACGCGTCATTTCTCGTCGGATGCCGGAGACCTTGACGGCACGGGAGTTGATCTCCAGATTCAGGTCGTCCTTCTCCACACCGGATATCTCGGCCCAGATCATGATCTCTTCCGGGGTCTCGAAAATGTCCATCTGGGGCGTCCAAAGGTGCTCCCGTGATGAAAACATGGGATTCACGGGACGCGGTCTGAATATCTCCTGGATGGTTTTGCCCAAGCCCTCTCCGCTGGGATCAAAATTGCTTCCGAATTTAATTTTGATATAATCCATGGCATTTCCCCGAACCTGCTTGATGTTGCGGGTGGTTTGCGGACACCCAGTTTCGATAATCCGTTTAACGTAGCACCGATGCTGGGGGTTGTAAAGCATTGGCACCTGGCGGTCGCGGCCCGGTTGCCTCCACGTGAAACGGTGTTATTATTGAGAACCGGCGTGAGAACAACACCGGATATTCGAACCACATTGGCAGGACCCAGCATAAGGAGCGCAGGCACATGGGCAATCAGTTAAAAACGACGCTGTTGTTGGCAGTCATGACGGCATTCATCATGATCGTGGGCAATCTCCTGGGCGGGCGCCAGGGGATGGTCATCGCCCTGGTGCTGGCTGCCGGAATGAATTTTTTCAGCTACTGGTACTCGGACAAGATTGTCCTCAAAATGTACCAGGCCCGAGAGGTTACGCCCCAGCAGGCCCCGGATCTGTATGGCATGGTGCAGGCTCTGGCCAGCCAAGCAGACCTGCCCATGCCCAAGGTATACATCATTCCCAAAGAGGCGCCCAATGCCTTCGCCACGGGCCGCAATCCCGACAACGCCGTCGTGGCCGTGACCCAGGGACTGCTCGATCTCATGGACCGCCGGGAGGTCATGGGGGTCCTGGCCCATGAACTGGCCCACGTCAAGAACCGGGACATTCTGATCGGTACCATTGCCGCCACCATGGCCGGAGCCATTATGATGCTGGCTTCCATGGCCCGCTGGTCGGCGATTTTCGGCGGCGTGCACCGGGATGACGACAACGGCGGCATGGGCGCCATTGGCATGATCGTCATGTCCATCATCGCCCCCATGGCGGCGATGATCATCCAGATGGCCGTATCGCGGTCCCGGGAGTACCTGGCAGACGCCACCGGCGCCCGCATTGCCGGTAGCCCCGAGGGCCTGGCTCGGGCGCTGCAAAAGCTGGGATCATACGCCAAGCGCATCCCCATGCAGGCCAACCCCTCGACTGCCCACATGTTCATCGTCAATCCGTTGTCCGGCAAAAGCCTGCAGAGCCTTTTTTCCACCCATCCGCCGGTGGAAGAACGCATCAACCGCCTAAGGGGCGTGCGTCCCCAAAGCGGCCCACCGGCACCGCCGCCACCGCCGTCGGAAGGCAATCGTCAGGAGGCTGCCGGCAAAGCGTTCTGGGACAATTTGAAGGGATGATAAGCAGCAGGCTAACAACAAATCACAATCGACAAATTACAAATTCCAAATAAATTCCAATGTCCAAGTTCCAAACATCCGACGGCACCGTTTGATATTTGGATATTGATATTTGGAGTTTATTTGATATTTGGTGCTTGTGATTTGGGATATGGAAGGCAGGGTTTTTCACTCGCGGCCGCAGCCATGCTTGCAATCGGGATCAACGGCGTCCAATCCTTCGCTGCGGCACACCCGGCAGCGGGTTTCATCACACCATTGGCAGGCGTAGCATGTGCTGCAGGGATGCTTTTTGGACAGCCGCCCGGCATCGTCCGGGACGTAGACAAGGCCCTTCAGACCGGGTACGGTGACCCATGCCATGATGCCCCTCCTCATGTTAATCCGCTGATATCTATTAAAATGAGAACGGGGAACAGCTTGTCAACCGTTCCATCGCCGCTCAAAGTGTGTTAATGATGCCCAGGAGAGGAGGCCTTGCCGGTGGACGCACTATATGATGACGGCACCATCGAAGCGATTCGCAGGTTGACGGAGGACGCCGCGCGGTTGGCCAACCTGTTGGTGTTGACATCACGAGCGGACGTGGATGGCTGGAAACAGGCCGTGGACAACCGCCTGCTTCCGCGACTGATGCCGGAATTTCCCCTGACGGTGGCGATCTGCGGCGGCGGTTCGGCGGGCAAATCCTCCCTGTTCAACAGCCTTACCGGAGAAGCGGTGTCACCCACCGGCGGTCGGGCCGGGATCAACCGCCGTCTTCTCATCTCACTGAGCAGTACCCACCGCGCCGCACCCGCTTTCGCCCGGGCGCTGCTGGACCCTTTCGGCTGCCCAACGCAGCTTCTAGAGGATCAGACCCAATTGACCACGCCGGGGGACCCCCTGTTGCACTACAGTGACACCTTGCCCGTCAAACTGGCGCTTTTGGACACCCCCGATTTCGACACCGGCGCCGGCGGCAGCTACCTGAACCGGGAAATGGCCGAAGCTGCCCTGTCGGCGGCCGATGTGCTGGTCTACATCTTCACCAACGCCAACTACAACAACCGCGACAACACCGATTTCATTGCCCGCATGCTGACCGCCGTGGGCATCCGCAAGTGTTTCCTGGTCTACCGGGCCTATCCATCGTTCAGCGACCAGGAGGTCCTGGAGCATGCCGGCACGGTGTCCCACAACCTTTACGGCGACCAGGCCCAGGAGCATGTATTGGGCGTGTATCGGGCAGGAGAAGACAACCGGGTGGCCGCCGGTGAGCGGCCCATGGCGGTCACGCCGGTGGGTGACGGTCAGGCGGGCCTTTTGGCTGCGCTGGGGCAATTGGATCCCCGGCGGATCAAATCTGACCTGCATCGCTCTATCTTTGGTGATGTGGTTCGCAAAGGGACCGGTTTTCTTCAGCAGGCCGAGGCGTCCAAAGACCATTTGAAGGTTTATTTGGATGGGCTGCGGACGGCTCAACGGCACAGCGTTCAGGATGCTTTGGGGCATCTGCCCATGGATGCCGTGTTGCGTCGGTTTTCACAAATCTGGCGGGATACGGATCCCTCCCACATCCGGATCATGCGTCAGACCGGACGCGTCGTGGAAAGCCCCGTGCGCCTGATGATGCGTGCGGCCGCATGGTTTCGCGGCAGTCAGCCCGATCCCCAGGGCCATGCAGGCGGCGAGGACCTGGCCGCGGTCATGGAGGTCGATCTGATCCGGGCGGCCAATCGGCTGCGCAAAGCGGTCGTTGATCCGGCCATCGTGCTGCACCTGGCCCAAGCCGACCCCGCCACCGGCCCGCTGCGTGTGGCCGTCCATCGACTGGCCGGGAGCGCCGGCGTCACTCAGGCGCCCACCGATGCCGGCATGGTGACCTTTACCATTCCCTTGCATGCGGCGCTGGCATCGGACCAGGCCGCCATACGCGCTACCGACTGGTCGGCGGAGGTCGATGACATGCTGGCCCGCCAGGAGACGCTTCTCGGCCTGACCCGCCGACTTGAAGCCGAACTGCAGCGTTTGGCCCATGAGCAGCGTGCCCGAATGACGACATTCGATCAGATCCGGCAAACCTTTTCGGCCATGCTCAACATCATCCCGGCCACCGCTGCCGTTACCTACGTGCTGCACACGGGGGATCCGGTGGGGGCCACCGGGATCAAGGTGAAATTGGCCGGACTGTTCGGCCTCAACGACCTGTATGCGTTGGTGGCCATACCGGCCACCGCCGGTATGAAAAAGGCCGATCTCAAACAATTGGAATCCCTGCTGGCGCCGGTGGCCCGGGCCTGGCTGACACACAAATTGAAGGCCATCGAAGCGCTGTTCGAGGAGAAAATTACCGGAAGCCTGCTGCAAACCGGGGCGGCGGTGGTAGACACGGCTGCCGGCCGCATCGCCTCGATGACTGAAAGCCTGTCTCGTTGCGAACGGGCACTGGAGAAGCGCGCATGATGGATGATCGGATTGCCAGATTGCAGGCCAAGGGGGAACTGGAGAGCGTGCGTGCAGATATCCAGGGGCTGGCTGACACCCTGGGGCAGCTGTCGATTTGGCGACCGGCCGCTGGTCTGCGCAAGGCCTGCGATGCGGCCCTGCAGATGCTGGCGCAGATGGCCGAGCGTTTCGACCGTAAATTGGTCGTGACCCTGGTGGGGCCCTGCGGATCAGGAAAATCAACGCTGCTCAATGCCCTGGCCGGTGACGACCGGCTCTCTCAGGCCGGTCATCGGCGGCCCACCACCGACCGGGTGGTGGCCTTCTGCAGCCAATCGGACGACGCCGATCAACTGCTCAACCACTTTGGCCCTGATGAGATTCGCATTCATGCCCGTGACACCGCCCAGGGCCTTGCCCATCTGATTCTCATCGACACCCCGGATACGGACAGCACCCACCGGGAGCGGCATATCCCCATTGTCCACAAGGTCATCGGTCTGTCCGACGTGCTGATTTGCGTATTCGATGGGGAGAACCCCAAACGGCGGGATCACACCGATTTCATGGCCGACTACGTGCGGTTGTTCAGCGGCGCCAGTCTGGTGGTGGCGGTCAACAAATGTGACCGGTTGTCGGAATCCGAGCTGACCGACACGATCATGCCCGAATTCGCCGATTATATCCGTGACGCCTGGCCGGTGGCGCCGGCGGCGATGCTATGCGTGTCCGCCCGCAGCCATCTCAATGACCCCGACTGGGATCCACAGGCCCGCCCCAAGCACCATCGCGACCAGTTCGATCAACTGCAGCAACTGATCGGCGAATCGTTCAATCAAGCCGGTTTTTCTGTGGATCGCCGCCTGGAGAACGCCCGCAGCCTGAGGAGCTACCTGCAGGAGAGCGTTCACGAGCAGGCCCGGGCGTCTGAAGAGCAGCTGTCTGCGGCCACAACGCGCATGGCCGCCTGCGAAAGCGAGGCCATGCAGCAGGCGGTGGCCGCCTTCGGCGACGATGGAGACCTGATGGCGCCGGGCATCAACATCCGGTTGTACCAACAGCTGGCCCAACGCTGGCTGGGACCGGTGGGCTGGCTGGTGGCCGTCTGGACCCGCGTCCTGGTTTTCGGATCAGGCATTGCCGCACTGCTGCGCTTCGGCAACCCACTTCGCCAGATGGCCGGAGCCGTCTCCGCCGTCCGGCACTATGCGTCCCCCAAAAAAGCCGTCGATGCTGCCGACCACGGTTCGGGGGCGCCCCTGGCCCTGCTGCATTACGACCGCGTTTTGGCGCGCGAGTGGCCGGATATCGCCGAATTGCTGGTGGACGCGGGCTTTGCCCCGTCGGTGCGCGAGGCGCACCGCACCCCGGGACATGGAGAGCAGATTGGGCGACACCTGTCACAGATATGGAACGAGGCCCTGGAGGCCGAGCTGTCCCAGGCGGGCCGGCGACTCAGCGGCGGTCTGCTGCAACTGCTGTTCAACCTGCCGGTGATCGGCGTACTGGCTTACACGGGATGGCTGACGGCGGTGAATTTCTTCTCGAATCAGATTCTCACCGGCGATTTTTTTCTGCACGCGTTCTGGACGATCGTGGTGGTGCTTTTTCTCAGTTTTTTTCTACTGCAGGCGGTGATTCGCCTGGCGGCGAGCAGGCAGCGGATTTTAAGACGTGTATTTTCGCGGCTGCGCAAGGCCATGGAGCACCACAGCAGCCTCCCTGACAACCCGCTGTGGCAACAGGCCAAGATGATTGAGGGATTGAAGAATTGAGAAATTGAGGGATTGAGAAATTGGGGGATTGAGGAATTGGGGGATTATGGAATTGATCGTGGCTGGAAGCCGCTCCTTTAATCCCTTAATTCCTAAATTCCGCAATCTCTCAATTTGTTCTTTTGGTATGCTTTTTCATCGCGGCCATCAGCTGGCGGGTCCGCCGGCCAGGTCGCCCGTCGCCGATAACACCGTCATCCACCCGTACCACTGGCACAAGACCTTTGCTGGTCCCGGTGATGAACACCTCGTCGGCGGCCAGCAATTCAGTGCGCGACAGATCCCGGAGGTCGACGGGAAACAGACCCTCGGCCAATTCCAGCACCACCTTGCGGGTCACCCCCGAGAGAATGCCCCTTCCAGGCGTAACCAGCTTCTCCCCCACGAAAGCGAATATGTTGGAGGTGGTGCACTCTAAAGCCAGACCGTGGCGGTCGATGTACAACGCCTCGACAGCATCTTCGGCGGCCGCTTTCTTGAGGGCCAGGCTGGCCGAAATATAGTCGATGCTTTTGGCACCGGGAATGGGACGCTCCACCTCCCAGGAGATGATTTTGACCCCTTCGGTGTACCATCGGGCTGGCAGCTTGGGCACGGGCGAAACCAGCACCAACAGGCGCGGACTGCCCGAGGGGGTCATGAAATCCGTGCTGGATCCTCCGGTGACCACGATCCGGATGTTGGCTTCGGGAATATCGTTTCTGTCCAGGGTCTCTTCCACGATTGCGGCGATCTGTGCATGGGACCATGGCAAGCTCAGATCGATCTTGCGGGCCGACTGCACCAGGCGGTCGATGTGGGCGTCTAAAAAGTAGGGCTTGCCGTCGTAGGTCCGCAGCAGGTCGAACACACCGATGCCGCGTAAAATGGCCAGGTCATCCACAGGGATGACCGCATCGTCCGCCGGTACGTATTCACCGTCAACATAATAGATCGCCACAGCTCTCTCCCCCTGGTTGCCTAAGATTTGTGGTCATGCGTGTTGAGCAACCGGCAGCCGTTCGCCGCTGCTACCCGCCGCTGTTCAATCCTGTTACACCATTGACCTGTGGGGCTCAAGGTCTAACATTGTCATACACATGGTCGCATGCAAGCAGGCCTGCCGTCATGGGTTTTGACACGTTGACCGAACCGCGCTATGACTGCGCGGTCGTCAACCTACTAAAACGGATCCACCGATGACCAGCCACATCGCAGTGCCGGCAGTTGAAATTATAGAAGCGGATCTGAATCGCCCCGATCACCAACAATGGGTGCTCGACCTCGTCGATGCTTACGCCAGCGATCCCATGGGCAACGGCCAGCCCTTGCCGGACAAGGTTAAGCGAAATCTGATCCCAGGACTGCGCAAGCACCCCACCACGCTTATTTTTATGGCCTTTGTTCAGAATGAGGCCGTCGGCATCGCCGTCTGCTTTATCGGATTCTCCACCTTTGCTGCCCGGACGCTGATCAACATTCACGACCTGGCCGTGCTGCCCGGCCAGCGGGGCAGGGGTATCGCCAAATGGCTGTTGGCGGCAGTGGAGTGCAAGGCCCGTGAACTGGGCTGCTGCAAAGTGACCCTGGAGGTCCTGGAAAACAACCGTCGGGCCCTCAAGGTTTACGCGGCGGCGGGCTTTGCCCGGGCCACGTACACGGAGGAGGCTGGTGGGGCTTTGTTTTTTGCCAAACAGCTGTGAGCAGTAGCCGATGAACAGTGAATGGTGAACCGTGAACTGTAAAACCAAACGTCAAATTCCAAATCCCAAATTACAAATAAATTCCAATGACCAAAATTTTAAATTCCAAACTGCCTGACTGGAACCTGGTTTGTGATTTGGAAATTGTTATTTGGGATTTATTTGTAATTTGTTGATTGTCATTTGGGATTTCCAACCAATCTGTATGCCCTTTTTTTATTGGGTTAGGCAATATGAATGATTTCCTGCCCGTATCCCGATCCGATCTTCAGCGCCGCGGCTGGGATCAACTCGATGTGATCCTGATCACCGGAGACGCCTACGTGGATCATCCCACCTACGGAGTGGCCCTCATCGGCCGGGCGCTGGAGGCAGATGGTTTCCGGGTCGGCGTCATCGCCCAGCCCGACTGGCGGTCGACGGCGGATTTCAAACGGCTGGGTCGGCCGCGGTTGTTTTTCGGCATTACATCGGGCAATGTGGATTCCATGGTGGCCAATTACACGGCCAACAAACGACCTCGCCGGAAAGACGACTACGCACCGGGAGGGCGTGTGGGCATGCGTCCCGACCGGGCGCTGATCGTCTACGCCAACCGTGTGCGCCAAGCCTTCAAGGATATGGCCATCGTCATTGGCGGCATCGAGGCCAGCATGCGCCGGCTGGCCCATTACGACTACTGGGACAATCGGGTGCGGCGATCGATACTGTTCGATGCCCGCGCGAATATGCTGGTATACGGAATGGGCGAAGGTCAGGTGGTGGCGATCGCCCGCCGGATGACCGCTGGAGAGTCGATTGACCACCTGGACGGGATTCCAGGAACGGCAGTCATTCGCAAGAATCCGTCATTTCTGGACAACCCTGTGGTAATTCCCTCCTGTGAGGAGGTCACCGCCAGTCAGGCCCAGTTCAACCGGGCATTCCAACGGTTCTACCGCCAACAGAACCCACATACCGCCCGGCCGGTCGTCCAGGCCCACGGCGACCGTCACGTGGTGGTCTACCCGCCCCCCCATCCGCTTAAATCCGCTGATCTAGATGCCATCTACGAACGCGGTTACCGCCGCACCTGGCACCCGCAATACGATGGCGCCGGTGGGGTACCCGGGTTGGAGACGGTCCGGCACTCCCTGGTCACCCACCGCGGCTGCAGTGGCGAGTGCAACTTCTGCTCGCTCTATTTTCATCAGGGCCGTCTGGTCCAGAGCCGCAGCGCCGATTCCATCGTCCGGGAAGCCCGGGAGCTGATCGCCGATGCGGCCTTTCGGGGTACCATCTCCGACATGGGCGGCCCCACGGCCAATCTCTATGGCGCCGATTGTCCACGCTGGGCCAAAAAGGGGTTTTGCGACGACAAGCGTTGCCTGGCCCCGCAGACCTGCGCCAGCCTGGACGCCGGCTACGACCGAAGCCTGCCCCTGTATCGCCGCATTCGCAAGCTTCCTGGAGTGAAGCACGCCTTTATCGGCAGCGGCTTCCGCCATGACCTGTTCGGCGGTCCGGGGGCGGATACCTGCCTGGCAGAGTTGTGCCGCCACCACGTCAGCGGCCGAATGAAGGTCGCACCGGAGCATGTATCCGGCCCGGTGCTGGACGCCATGGGAAAACCGCGCGTCGAGACCTACAACGCCTTCGTCGAGAAGTTTGAGCGGGTTGTCGGCCGGCTGCCTTCACGACGCTACCTGGTCAATTACTTCATCAGCGCCCACCCCGGGTCGACCCTCAAAGATGCCCTGGAACTGGCGCTGTACCTGATCCGCCGGGGCATGCACCCCGAACAGGTCCAGGATTTTATCCCCCTGCCGCTGACCCTTTCGGGTGTCATGTATTACACCGAAAGCGATCCCTTTAGCGGCAACCCCCTCTATGTGGCCAAGACGTTTCGAGAACGCAAGATGCAGCGTGCCCTGATCCAATATCGCAACCCGGGCAACCGGCAATTGATCCGCTCGGCGCTCAAGCTCCTTAAGGTACAACATCTGGAGCCTCGCTTTCTTAAAAAGGGCGGTAGGAGACGACCGCAGCCGTCGCATCAGACCTGTGGTAATGGCTCCCACAGGCGTGCCTCACCTTCACACCCAAGACGAAAAAGCCGCCGGATCGGCACGGCTCGACGGAATCGAAATTTCCACTAACCCATCGATTTACAGAGAAATGTTACGGTATCTCCGCCCCGCGCAACTGACGGTTGGCGGTTATGGGAAATTTTTGTTCCTGTGAAAAAAATAACCTACGAATTGTGGCCTGGTTTTCCTCATTGGCATGGTGGTAATATGAGCAAAATTGATAACATTTTGAATCTGTTGAGATTGTTTGCACGAGGTGTTTCGGTACATTTGTTGCACCATGAAGAGCGTTGATCGAGGGTGTATAACCGCGATTCGACACGTCCAAACAATAACCGGCCTGTCATGCAACTGCTATTGAAGACAGATTCAGACTAAGCGACTACTATATCCGTACAACCATCAGGCGGGAAAGCGTATGCACGCAGCTGAAGCGATTCTTATGGATAAAATGATACTCAACGACAATGGCGGCCGGCGTTTGGGTGACGATCGCCGCTTATACTCTTATAATGGTCATATCCCGGAGCGTCGATCCGGCAAGGAACGGCGGTCTGGAGTAGATCGCAGGAAAAAGCCCCGTTTTGCCTGACCCTTCTCGGCATGGGCATCGGCGGGTCAGAATAAGCTTTCCCTGTAGCTACTTTTCGTTCAGCCGGCGGCCGGATTCGTCAGCTGAGCGATCCGGTCACTGCTTGATCACCCTACCATCTCATGCTACGCTTGGCTCGTCCTGAGCAGAACAACATCGATTACATTCATAACAAGCTTTATTCATTAATGAACAAACTTCAGGAAGCAGACATCCAGAAGGAAGTGGCGGCATTGAATATCGGTCGTCAGATCCGACAGCTTCGCCTGCAACGTGGGATGACCCTGAAGGAAGTATCCGACATTACCGGATTGTCCAAACCCTCTCTGTCTCAGATCGAAACCAACAACGGTTCACCGCCCATTGCCACCCTCATCAAGATCGCCACAGCCCTGGGAGTAAAGATCGGTCACTTTTTCAAGGAACCGGAGTCCAGTCAACGGCTGGTTGTGGTGCGCCGGGATGAGCGCCACCGGCTCAATCGCCTCTCCCATCAGGATCAATATGCCGCCATCGGCTACCGGTACGAATCGCTGGCCTACCCCATGGTCGATAAAAACATGGAGCCGTTCATCGCCGAGATTGCACCGCGCGCTGAAAATGAAATTCTTTTCAACCAGCATCGGGGAGAAGAGTTCATCTTTGTAATGCAAGGCACGCTGGAGTTTCGCAGTACCGACCAGACCATCGTGCTGAAAAAAGGCGACAGTCTCTACTTCGAAGCAACCATTTCCCACGGGCTGCGTGGAATTGGCGGTGCTGCTAAGGTGCTGGTAGTAGTCTTCGTCCCCCAGTAATTGATGGTTTCGTAAAAAGTCCGATATCTGCGTTACGCTTCATCCCTCGTCACTGCGGCGTACCGATACGTACGCCTCATTCCTCGGGACTCGCAAGCCTTGATCTCGGCGTTTTTTACGTAACTGTCTGAATAAAATGGTGTACACGGGCACAACAACCTTCGGATCAATAAGACGGAAAGGATACC
>JAAUYD010292924.1_pt1 | contig 15623 bp, 17 predicted proteins | sample 7278101 | NCBI WGS metagenome assembly JAAUYD01 (sample SAMN14350128, study PRJNA611818) | marine sediment metagenome | isolation source: surface marine sediment (0.6m) | place: French Polynesia: Moorea | collected 2018-08 | reverse complement strand
TTGTCCGTTTGCCCCTGGATGACCAGCACCGGCACTTCGACGCTGGGCAGAACGTATCGGATGTCCCACGACCGGAACCACGCCGACAACCACGTCTCCGACCACGCCTTGAATATGGTTTCGGTCTTATCCCCGTGGTATTTTGCCAAGCCTGTGAGTTGTCCAGCATCCCATGCCGCCGTCGTCTCCTCAATGCCGGCAATGGTTTCGTCATCCACAAACACATGGGCCGCTTCGCTGATGATCCCTCTAAGAGAGGGACGCTTCTGGGCGCCGTAGATCAAACTGATGCTGCCGCCATCCGAGTGGCCCACCAGGATGTAAGGCATATCGGCCAGGAGCTGGCCGACCACCTGGGGAAGCTCCAAAAGCGCATAATCATGCAGGTATTGGACGGTTCGCCGATCGATCTGCGGAGAAGAGCGCCCATAGCCAAGCCGATCGTAGACAAGTCCCGGGCATCCTGTGGCCCGGCAGAGCAGCGCCGGGAAATCCTTCCACATCTCTACGCTTCCAAGGCCTTCATGAAGAAAAACAAGGCAGGGGCGATCATCATTGCCTGCAATGCGTTGGTAGTAAATCTCATGATTGGGATTCAATTGAAGGTGGGGCATGCATTCTCCTGCCGACTGCGGTTCTTGGAATCAATGTTCGGCATAAGTCGAGTATCTCACTCAGTATCGTTGGCCGTGTCGATTTCCGCCTGGAGTTTTTCCAGTTCATCCAGGATTCGAATAAACTTCTCCCCAAATGGCGTTACCTCATACTCGACCCTGGGCGGCAGCTCCGCATAGGCGATGCGTTTGATGATACCGAATTCAATGTTTCGCCGCAGGCAGGCATTGAGCACCTTTGTGGTCAGCCCCTCCACACTGCGGACCATCTCTCCGGGACGGTTGATGCCGTGGGCCAGCAGCCGGTAGACCGTCAGGGACCACTTGCAGCCGTAAATCGTCTCCACCATCCGTGCGCTGCGTTCAGGTGCGGAAATCCGCAAAAATTTATTATCCTGATTTTCCATAAAGATAGACCTAAAAGTGCCTAAAGAACCAATGGGTGCCTGGTTGATTCGGTCGGAGGCGGCGCTACTTTCTTACAGGCCGTGGCGCGGTCACTGATGCCACCTGATTTTATATGAAAACAACCGTGAGGTCAAAATGAACGCTACAAAAGAGACATGGGCCATGATCGTCGGCGGAACCAGTGGTATGGGATATGCGGTTGCCCGACAATTGCTGGAATCGAACACCAACACCATCATCGTTGGCTCCAAGGCGGAAAAGCTGACGCATGCGTCGCGCAGGCTCTCTGAATTCGGAACTGTGGAGCCAATCCAGGCCGACCTGTGCGAGCCCGATGGGGTCGCAAACGTCATTGCTGCGGCTGAAAAGCCGGGCCGTCACATCAAATACCTGGTCAATGCAGCCGGATATTTCAATCCCAAACCCTTTCTGGAGCATACCGACGTCGACTATGAAGCCTACATGGGGCTGAACAAGGCGATCTTCTTCGTTTCCCAGGCCGTGGCCGGGAACATGGCGGAAAACGGAGGCGGCGCCATCGTTCACATCGGTTCCATGTGGGCCAAGCAGGCGATTAAGGCGACGCCGTCATCGGCCTACTCCATGGCCAAAGCCGGGCTTCATGCCCTGACACAGCACATGGCCATGGAACTGGCCGACCACCATATCCGTGTGAACGCCGTCTCTCCAGCCGTCGTGAAGACACCGATTTACGAGGCCTTCATCGATCCGGCAGAGGTCGATACCGTGCTGGCATCCTTTGACAGCTTCCATCCCATTGGACGGATCGGGACCACCGAAGATGTGGCCAATGCGATTTGCTTTCTCCTTTCCGATGAGGCCGACTGGGTGACAGGGGCGGTTTGGGATGTGGATGGCGGTGTTATTGCAGGCCGTAATTGATGCAATATCGGTAGGATATGAACATGACAGGGCCGGGGCAGGCGAAGCCTGATAGGGGATACCGGACTCCGGGGTGCTCCTGTTTTACTTCCCTACAGCTGATTGCGTGGATGCTTTAGGTCCCGAATTCCAGTCGGGTCAGCGCACCGGATGCGTCGAAAGCCAGGGGGGTTGGCGGTCCGATCGCTTCCAACTGTGGTTGATTGGCAATCTCTGGTAGCATGGCTTGCGACACTGCCATGGTATCCAGCTCTAACGTGTTGCGGATATGGACCACCCGTGCGCTTGCCGGCTCCACGGTGCCGATGGTCTGCAATGCCGCCGCCACAGCATCGCGATCGGTGGGCAGGGTGATGGGAATTCTACCCTTTTCGGGTGTCATGGCGGCGATACAATTGGTGCTCACCGCCTTTAAATCGATCTTGTCGGCCAGCCGCTGGGGGATGTAGTCTGCCAGGCCGATTCCGGATGCGTTGCCGTGGGAGTGTTCGGTCAGGTCATTGACCACGATGCGGGTGATGCGAGGCCGTTCTGGCTCCTGCTCTCCCACAAACATGATGCGGCCGATGACGTTGGTGTCCATGCCCGTTCCGCTGATGTTTTTGCCCATCTCATCGATGATCAGTACATCAAGCTCTTCGAATGGCAGGCGCGCCATCAATGTTTTGGCTTTGCCAAGCAGTTCGGCTTCCATTTCTGAAAACCGTTCGGCCGGGATGGCCCGGACCATGGCCGTCCGGTCATGGATGTTTTCCACGATACCAACCCCGAGCAGCACCGGTAATTTCTCCAGTATGACCTCCCCGATGGCCGGTATCACCTCCCGGTAGCCAAACTGCACGGTTTGCTGGTGGACCTGAAAACACCCCTTGTGCTTGCCCAGCCCGATGGCCAGCATCTTCATCAGGCCGCTCTCGATGGGGCCCTCAAACTCGGTATGGGGCTTGATCCGGTTGACCACCACGATGCCGTCGGCTTCGGCAGCATGCCGGTCCACCCAGACGGGGAATCCGAACTTCGACCGGCCGATCTCCACCACCTCCATGGAGCTGACCACCGGTACCCCCATGGTGGCCTCGCTGATACCCAGGCTTTCAAGGATCTCCAGCTGACCCTGGGCCGTGCCGCCGCCATGGCTGCCCATGGCCGGAACCAGAAAGGGCTTCGTGCCGGCCCGTTGCAGTTCATGAACCACTTGCCTGATAATCGCGTCGATGCCGGCAATGCCGCGGCTGCCTGCGGCAACGGCGATGGATGCGCCCCGGCCGACCCGAGACGACAGATCAAGTGCATCCATCTCCCGGCGGACGGCCTGAGCGATGTCCCGCTCTTCGGGGGCATCAACAACCTGCCGAATGCGTGTCATTTGTGGAAATTCAATGCGCATTGCGTCTGACCTTGAGTTGGAAGTTCGGCCGCACCTCAGCCCCCTTCTTTATCCATAGGCGATGGACGGCAGCCAAACCACCAATTGGGGATACAGGGCCACGATGAGCAGACCGATCAGTTGCAGGATGATAAAGGGCACAACCCCTTTGTACATGTCCATCAAACTGATTCCCGCCGGGGCTACACCCTTCAAGTAGAAGATGGAGAACCCCACCGGAGGGGTGAGAAACGATGTCTGCAAACTCACCGCCACAAGAACAGTGAACCATATCAGGACCGGGTTGTCGATAGCGCCGTGGCCGTCGATCTCAATCCCCAGGGAGGAGACAATGGGTGCCACCAAAGGCAGGATAATCAAGCTGATCTCGATCCAGTCCAGGAAAAATCCCAGCAGAAATACAACGGCGAGAATAACGGCAATGACGCCGTAGGGGCCAAACGGCAGGCCGCTGAAGACCGCCTTGATGACGTCATCCCCGCCCAAGGCGCGCAGGACCAGGGCGAAGCAGGTGGCGCCAATGAGAATGGAGAAGATATAGGCCGTGGTTTTGAAGGTCCCCATGGTGACCTTGTGGAACACCTTGAACGTCAACCGGCGGTTCACCAAGGCCAGAAGGATCGCTCCCAATGCGCCCACGCCGCTCGCTTCAGTGGGGGTCGCCATGCCCATAAAAATGGATCCCAGTACTGCTACGATCAAGAGCGCCGGCGGCAGTACCGTCATCAATACCTGCCAGACCATGCGCCATTCGAATGGCGGGCGATCGTCGGCCAGGGGTGCAGCTCCAGGATTCAGGTAGGCATAACCAAGGATATAGACCATGTAGAGCCCACCCAGAATCATGCCCGGCAGCAGCGCCCCTAAAAACAAATCACCCACCGAGAGGCTGAGTTGGTCGGCCATCACCACCAGCATGATGCTGGGCGGAATGAGGATGCCCAGGGTGCCGGCGCTGCACACCGTACCCAGTGCCAGCGCGCGCTGATACCCTTGATTGAGCATGGCGGGCAGGGAGAGCAGTCCCAGCAGCACCACAGAAGCACCGACGATGCCGGTGGAGGCGGCCAGAATAATGCCGATCAAGGTTACGGTAACGGCCAATCCCCCGCGCACCTTGCCGAACAGGTTTTGAAAGGCGTGCATCATGCGCTCGGCAATGCCCGAACTGTCCAACATCAACCCCATGAAGATGAACATGGGCAGCGCCACCAGGATCCAGCTGTACATGATTTTGTAGAGCCGATTGACCACAATTCCGATCATCTGGTAGTCCATCCCGGTCACGGTATCCAGCCACAGATCGGAAAAATGTCCAATCAGGGCAAACATCATGGCCACGCCGGCCAGCACATAAGCGATGGGGTATCCGGTGAAGAGCAACCCGATAAAGGTTGCCATCATCGCCATCACAAGAACGCTATTGGTGTCCATCTGTCGGGTCCTCGGGTTTGGCGCTCAGATAGGCAACCGCTCTGAGCAATCTGGATAGAGCGGCCAGAAAAAGCAGGCCGAAACTAAATGGAATCACCGCTTTGATGGCCCAGCGAAACGGCAGCCCCATGGGCGCGTCCGACCGCTCGCCCACCCGCCAGGAGTTGGCCACAAAGTCGAGGCTGTGCATGAAGAAGATGACGATAAACGGCGTGAGCAGCAAAATGATGCCGGCAATTTCGATATATTCGCGGGTTCGCCGCGAAAATCTCGAATGAAGGATATCCAGGCGGATGTTGGCGTCTTCGGTGAGGACATAGGCCAGTCCAACCATGAAGGCCACGGCATAAAGGTGCCACTGCACCTCCTCGAGCACCACCATCCCTTTACCGAAGGCGTACCGGAGGACCACCTGGGCGATAATGACAACGATTAAAATTGCATTGAGCCATGCCGCCGCGCTGGAGATGCGGCGAATCAAAACATCGATCGCATGGCACAGCCATAGCTTGGCATTCGGTCTCGTCAACTGTGATTTCCTTCGATCGGCTCAAAGTGCCCGGCGAAGCCAGCCGTTGCCGGCTCCGCCGAGACTTGAGGGAGGGCGCGCTGCACGGGTTATTGCTTGCGTGGCAAAAAGGCGCGTTTGGACCAGTACGCGTAATCCTGCCTAAAAGCGCTGAGGTCGTCCCAGACCTTCTTAAAGAAGGGGTCTTTGGCGGACTCTTCTTTGGCGACTTCCAGCCAGGTTTTTTCAAACGTTTTGATCATCTCTGCACTCCAGGTCATGTTCTTGACCCCTCGTGTTTTTTCATTCTCCCGAATCACAGGACCTTGAATCGATTCGCTGTAGGCCAAGGTGTGGGTGAGCCCGGCCATGCAGGACAACTCAATCAGCTTTTGCTGGCCTGGGCTCATCTTTGCCCAGGTATCCTTGTTGATCAACATTTCCAGTATGGTGGCCTGTTGGTGCCATCCCGGATAGTAGTTGTATTTGACGACTTTATAGAACCCGAGTTTCTGGTCGATGGCGGGAAAGGAGAATTCGGTGGCATCAATGGCCCCTTTTTCCAGCGCCGGAAAAATCTCGCCGGCCGGCAGCAGACTGACCGATACCCCCAGCTTCTGCATGACCTTGCCGCCAAAACCGAAAAACCGCATGCGCAGCCCCTTGAAATCCTCGGTGGAGTTGACCGGTTTGGCAAACCAACCCGACGTTTCGGGGGAGATGATAAAGGCCGGTAGCACTTTGACCTTGAATCCGGCGCGGTCATACATCTCCTGATAGAGTTTCATGCCGTTTCCCTGAAAAAGCCAGGCCATGTATTCGGGTGCCTCGGGACCGAAAGGAACGGTGGAAAAAAAGCTGGCAGCCGGCAGCTTGCCCTGCCAGTAAGCGGCAGAAGCCAGGCCGGCGTTAACCTTGCCTTCTGAGACCGCTTCCAGGATTTCGAACGGCGGCAGCAGGGCGCCAGGCTCGTATATCTTCATCACGATGTTGCCGTCACTGGCCGTTTTCAGGTTATCCGCCAGCCACACGGCACTGTCACCGATGACCGGTAAACTGGTGGCAAAACAGACCGGGACTTTGAGCAAGACTTTCTTTTGTTTGGCTTGGGATACTGCGGGTCCCATCGACAGGGTCATCGCGAGCGTGAGTATCACAACGATGGCTGTTTGAAGCATTCTCATTTTTGCCCCCTTATGATTGCGTGTCGTCCATTCCAAGGTGGTGCATTTCAAGACACCGGAACTGCCATATCGCATATCGCGAAACATATTTGAGGGTTAGAGCGGCAGACCGCTGTTGATTGTTCGTTCCTGAGCAGGAAAATCATAATTGGTCTGACCATCTGATTGACATATTGTAAGAATGTAGTACTATGGATGGGAAAATATGTCAATGTTGTATCCTTAAAAGGCGATGAAAGGTCATATGGCACAGCTTTTCAGTGAAATTCGATCATCCAAAGTCTCGGAAATGATTGTCGAGCAGGTAAAAACACTCATCAAGCAGGGGCAGTTGCAGCCAGGCCAGAAATTGCCCCCGGAAAGAGAGTTCACCCAACAGCTCGGTGTCGGACGATCCTCTCTTCGTGAAGCCATTAATGTGCTGGAGGCGCTGGGCTTCGTGGAAGCGCGCAAACACAAAGGTATCTTTGTCAGCAGTGTCAGCGAGCCGATTTTGAATGAACCGCTGCGCCAGATCCTGGATGAAGATCGGTCGACCCTGCCCCAATTGTACGAATTACGTAAAGATATCGAGCTGGCTGCCGCCCAGAAGGCTGCTGAACGCCGCGACACGGAAGATTTGAAGCGTCTGTCCAAATATTTGGACCGCATGGCCCGGGACAAAGCCGAATCCAGGCTGGCCCTGCAGGACGACCTTGAGTTTCACCTTACCATCACCCAAGCCACACACAATTTTTTACGCCTGCATGTGCTCAAGAACATATTCGAGCTGTCCAACACCTATATCGATGTGGTTCGGATTAAGATCATCGAGCATGGAGCGGATATACCGCAAATTTACCATCAACACGAGGCCATCTTCAAAGCCATCGAGGCCAAACGCCCTGCGGCGGCCCGTAAGGAAATGGAAGCGCACCTGACCTGGGTGGAAACCCGTATCGGCGAATTGTTCATCCGACCCGCTCCGCCCCCCCCATAGCCCGGCTCCAACATGGCCATCTGGAGTTGGCTCTACCGCTCATGCTTCAAGAAGAAATCGAGGATCATTTCGCTGGCGTTGATGTCCTGGCTGACAACGCCGACCATCTTGGGATTGAGATATTGTTTGCCGCCCGGCCAGGTATGACCGCCGCCGATAACCTTTACAAGAACAACCTCGGTTCCTTCCCGGCAACCGGCATATGTTGCGGTCTCAACGATGGTACCATCGTCCTTGTCCCAGTCCGGCAGCTTGTCCCGCTTCGGTGACGTACCGCATTTATTGAGGCGGCTGAATCGTTCAATGGAGGCCCTGGTGGACAGTATTTCACCACGGCCGCGTCCATATTTGAAAAGCCGGATCTGGCCACCTTTGTAGGGGACAAGCGGGTCTCTGGTGCCGTTAACGATCATGACAGAGATCGGACGCTCCGGGGATCTGTCCTTCAGGGCTTTTGAAATCTGCGCTGCCACGGGCGCAATGGCCGAGATTCGATGGGATAGCTCCATGGCAAGGCGCACCGACATAAAGCCGCCATTTGAAATACCGGTGGCGTAGACCCGTCTGGCATCGATGCCATAATCCGCCACCATGACATCGATGATCTCGGAGATGAATCCGACGTCATCGTGACATTTTTTCTTGATGATTTCGGTACGGCCATCGCACCATTGCTTGTTCGTTCCCTCTGGAAAGACCAGCACGACGCCCCGTTTGTCTGCTGCCGCTGTCAGCGTGCCCTGTGTGGTACCTTGGTCAAACTTGCGCCCTTTCCCGCCACCGCCATGTAATGCCAGTACCAATGGGGCCGGTCGGTCTTTTTTAAAGCCCGCCGGAAGCTTGATGTGAAAGGTTCGCCTCTCACCGTCATGGTCCAGTTTCTTTGTGATGACTTGAGCAACATTGGTATCTGCTGGCTCACTCCGAGCCGCCGTTCGGGCACAGCTGGTAAAGATCAGGAGACACGCAACAAAGATGATGCTCCAATGGTACATTTTAGAAAGAGTGGGTACAGCGGTTTGAATAGCCATTTTTATCGTGTCCATCGATTTTACGACGCTCTCCTGTGGGTATCGTTTAGCAGCTGTGAAGAACCATGCCTCCACGCCGGCACCACTAACCAATGGTGTTTGGTTGGCCGTCCTGCTGTCCTTCCGGTGCAAGGCCTGGAAATTCGGTTCTGAACTCGGGTCTGAAGGCGATAATCAGCGCGATAATGGTATAAATCATACCAACGCAGGAAAAAATCGTCAAAACAGCACCCACGATATGCATGTAGTACCCCCATGTTCTTCTTTTTATGAGCCCTATCCCGGATATCAGGTAGATAACGAAACCGAGAAACAAAGGCACGAAAAGCATAATGCAACCCAACACCCCGTCCATTATTTCATCTTTTGGGTCGCCGGAGAGGAATATCCCAAATATCAGGACCGCGATTACCGTGAGGATTCCAGCCAGGGCGAGTGCGGCGAACGCGAAATTGAGTGCGGCAAAAATAGGCACATGGCTTTGGTTCTGCATGGCGTCAACTCCTTTACCAATACTTTTGGGTGCAGATGATGGGGGCCAATTTGTTCCGACATCAGCTAAAAAACAGCGCTCTCATCAGTCCTGCGGATGACAGCACCATTAGCAAAATAAGAATTATGTGACGTGCATCCTTCTGACTCTTCGTAAACAGTTTACTACCAATGGCGAGGCCGGCACAAAGCGGCATCAGAAAGAGAGCGGCTGTTGTAAGGATATTGACCGTTACAAGGCCGTTTGCAACACTTACGAAAAAGGCCAGCAGATCTCCTCCGGCGAAAAATGCGATAAGGGATGAGCGCGCAGCGGCGGCCGTCGCCGGGCTGGAAAGATAGAACAGGATAACGGGCGGTCCACCGATGGTCGTACTGCCGGTCAGGATACCTGAAACCAGGCCGGTTGCAACCGTGCCGGGTCTGCGGGGCATTGTTTTAAGGGAGAAGCCGTACCAGAGCAGCAACGTGACACCCATGGTAACCAGAGATATGGCAATGCGCATTGGTTTGGCCGGAATCGTGGAAAGAAGCCAGACACCGACCGGAACACCCACCACCATCCCCAATGCCAGCCAGGAAAGGGATTTCCAATCCGCATCTTTCCATGTTTTGGGCAGAAGCCAGATGCCTGTAACAATATCCAGGATCAGAATAATCGGCACGGCTACTTTGGGAGAAAGGCCTGCAGACAAGGTAACGGCGGCGATCATGGCGAAGCCGAATCCGCTGTATCCCCGAACCATTCCGGCCACAAAGACAGAGAGACAGAGAGAGAAAAAAACAATTAATGGAATATCAACCATCGACATGGCGGCTGCGGCAGAAGAAGGTCATACGTATTGGTTGCGTCACACAAAAAGCGATCTGGCTCGAGTAACCCGACGGGAAGTCCGTCGCGCAGATAGCTGTTCACCCCTTATGTGGTACGTTCGGGTGCATGGGCATGAGGGACCTTATACCCATTGAGCCTTTCGGTCGCAAGCATAAGCATCTTATGGCTTCTCAAACAATTGAATCATCAAGGCAAGATCCCCGGTTACCGTGTATTTTTGCTCCAAAAACAATTTCTGGCCATCTGCCTTGCCCGTCATGATATCCATCCAGACGTCAAAGGGGGTTTCGATGGTGACATCAGGGTTTTTCGCGGCGCCTGATGCGGCGGTTGTTTTGCCCTGATGCAGGGTAAAATGGCATGCACCTTCCACGGTTCCGGAGAAGATAAATTGCAATACCTTTTCTTCACTCCCCGCCGCTCCCGCGTTGATCCCGACAGGAAAGAGGATCATGAAGCTGTCCAGCGAGTCTGGTCGCGGGGTCAATTGTTGAGACTTGAATTGCTTGGGCGTCAAGCCTTCGGCAATGCAGTTTTTCCAAAAAAGGTCGCCAATCAGTGCAAAAGCCTCCTCTTCCATAATGGGTTGTGTGATCCGCTGCAGTGTGTCTGGTGATATTCGCATGGAGCGCGCCAATTCTTCACCGGCTTGAGTAGTGGCCTTCAAAATATCTTCAGCCTTTTCCTGTAAAAAGGGGCTGCTCATCATTTCGGCGGCAGGCCTGTATATTTCAGCCAAAAGCGTTCGGCCGGGGGGAGATAGCATATAGTTGATGTTGGCAGACAGCGCACTGAAGTGTTTTAAATCGGGCATGCCGGCGACCGAAAGCATGACGACCCCAGGTATCTTGTACCGTAAAGGGTGATACATCCGGCCGTCGTGAAGCTTGAAGAACGGTTCCAATGACGGCAGGGTGCGCTCGATGAAGGCTTTGAGCGTTGCGGTCATGGTGTAGTGATAGAGTGGCGTGGCGTAGATGACGACATCCGAATCCATCCATTTTGGGAACAGGTCAACGGTCATATCGTCGCTGTGGATACATTGCCCGGGGGTCTTGGTCCAGCATGTGAAACACCCGACGCATGGATTTATTTTCCTGTTTCGGAGGTGTACCACATTCACCTCTGCACCGCCTTCCCGCATCCCTTTGACCAGGCGGTTGAGCATCAGTGCCGTCATGCTCTGATCCTCTCCGCGCGGGCTTGAATTCAGGGCCATAACTTTCATCGCAATTCTCCTTAATCCGTTTGCCGGGCGAATGGTTTACACGAGCCCCGGAATATGAAACCGGATAACGGCCGCGCTTATTCCCAGACCCTTTTGATCATACCGAAAGGCTGACCCGTTGGATCTTGGAAGATGCAGAGCCTGCCAAGGTAGGGCACATCGAAAGGTCCCTCGATAATGGTGCCACCGGCCTCTACAATCGATTTCGCCTTCTCGTCCACGTCATTGACTTTAAGATAGACGATCATTGAGGGGATGTTTTCCTTTTCCACCTGATATATGCCACCACCGCAAAAACCGTTTTCCGTGTTTGCCACCGTTTTTTGATGGTATTTTATGGACGCATTAAAATCCATTTTCCATTCAAATGCCTTTTCAAGAAATTCAACTGATTTTTCAGCATCCTTTGATGCCAACTCCCACCAGGTTACAGGATTCTTGTGCATGAAGACCTCCTTTCCGTATTGAGTTGGTCGGACGGCTGTTCATGCGGTCTCAGGTTACCGGGGGCTGCCGGAACAAATGGTTATGAATCGATGGGATTGCCATACTTATCCATTTCACAGCCACAATTTGCACAAGTCCAGCCGCCCCATAGCATTTGCTTCAGGTGTTTCGGGACCCGAACCAGGGGTGCTTTTTCTTTACATTTTGGGCAAATCACGCCTTTGAGATGGATGCCCATCTTCCCTGATTTCGGCCACGCGATAATAAGGAAAAGCAGAATGATCAGAGACACAAGGGCCAGCAGCACGTAGATCATAATTGAATTGGGCTCCACCATATTCTCCTGAAATGCGCGGCGATTGGTTCACCCGCGCAACAAGGCCGGATTGAAGTGAAAAAAATTATGCCAAGTCGAATTCATCTGCTGAACGAGTGGTCGCATAAACGGCCGCCAATGCAGCCATAAATGCGGCGTGTACGTTTTTGGCTTCGACGACTTGCCCTTTGTGTTCAAGATCTCTCGTGGTACAAGCATCTTCGATAACAGTGCAGGTAAACCCCAAATCAAATGCAGCTCTTGTGGTGGCATCGATGCACATGTGGCTCATGGCACCGCATATCGTAAGATGGTTCACCTCGCTGCGCTTGAGATGCTCCAGCAGGGCTGTTTCCCTGAAGCTGTTGGGGTAGTGTTTTTGAATGACGATTTCGTCAGGAAGCGGCGATACGGCTGAATTGATCTGAACACCATCTGTTTCCGGAACAAAAAAAGTGGCGCCAGGGTGCATGGATAGATGTTGAATATGAAAAACCGGCAGGTTTTTTTCCCGAAACTTTTCAAGGAGACGTTGTGCCTTCGCTGCGGCGTACTCCATTTTGACAAGCTCCATGTTGCCGCCGGTAAAGTAGTCATTTTGAATATCGACAAGTATGAGGCCTCGTTTCATATTTGCTCCTCCTCCCTTTCCGAAAGACGCCTTACATACAGGTGACGCCCACCGAGTGAACATCATCTCAAGGAAGAGCGCTGTTTTTAAAATTCCGCGCCTCGAACGAGGTCAAGAGCATGTCAATGGCACGAACCCGATTCCTTGATGGTTGAGCTGCTTCAACTCATCCCTGGTGACACATCCAATAATACAGTCCTGTCCTCCAAGATCATAGTATATAAAGACCTTGTCAGGGGATGATGTGGCGAGAAGCTCCACGAACTTTGCGAATATGGCGGGATCGACCCAATCGTCCTCGACGGTGCATTCGATTTTGATCTCCTCGTTTCTGAAGGTGAAGGAGACCCATGCCTCTGCTTTCTCCACATCGACATGATCCCGAATGTTCTCAAGCGGCAGTGCGCCGTGAGCCATCTCAACCATGCGCTCAACGATCCGTTTGTAGCTGCCATGGTCCTCGATACATTCGGTATCGAAGTGCCATAGGTTCGCGCAATGATGCCGCCACGGCTCTTTTTCCTCGGTCATACCAAGCCCCACCAGCACCAGATCGAACCCGGGTTTCTCAAAATCCTCTCGCTTCCAGGAGATGAGAAGGTCCTTTGTTGTGAACGGATCTGATAGTTTCAACCCGCAACCGGCGAGCACCTCCAGCTTCTGTTCCAGGGTCAGCGCCTGGTTGGCGCCTGAGCCTTTGCCGGATCGGCTCCGCATGGCCAATACGACGGCAATGACGAGTACAACAATGATGACAGGCAAAAGAATCTTCATAATACACTCCATCCACGACGGCCATATTCACCGGCTTGGTGAAGATGGCGATGTCATCGAAACAGATGAGGTGACGGCCTTTTTGAGATGCTACTCTAAATAAAAGGAACCGCAACGAATATCCGTATTTGTGACACAACCAAGCGTAGCATAAAGAAAAAGAGTACGTCTATACCCCCTCGCAATCCTCCAAAGAAGACGTTCACGCTAGTGGCAGAGTCACCTTGGCGCATCTTCTCTTGATGCGGATGTCTCTGTCGTGGCACCCTTTCGTGATCGATAAAAGATTTCGGTTGCAGTATCTCATTCGGTTCCGGTCCCTCAGACCTGTATTGCTTGCAATGGTGTCATCAAGACGGCTTTCGGAAATGCACCGGTTTGCCGTCATCGAGAACCCACTGCCAGTGATCTTCATTTGCAGTCCGGATGATGAGAACCGAAGTTGGGCTTCCCGCGATGCTGATGCGGCCCTTCGCGTTGAGATGCTGTTTTATCGTAAGTCCGAAAAGCCCCCGCATCTTAAATTCGAATTTACTTTCAAGAAATGAAATCATCGTCCTTTTGCCTTTAACCCGGGCCTTGAACGCTGGGTATTGGCCTTTGAAGTCGATGACCGCTTGTGGTTCTCCTGCGACGTCCGGGTGATTATTTCCATACTTGTCGAACTGATAGAGTCTTACGCCCTGAACACGATCGGCACCGTCTTTCTTCACGGTGATGATGCGAAAGACAGGTTTGTCCACAATAACGGCGGCCCGGATGAGAAGGAACGAGGCATGCCCCTCGCCCGGATTGCAGTACCGCGCTTGTACTGACTTTGGTATAAGCTGGTCAGTATCTAAAACGTCCGTGGGAAGATCGCAGGCAAGAGCGTTTGCGATGCACACAACTAGGCACATTAGGAAGGTTCCAAAAAATGATGTCATAGCGGTCATTTGTCGTGTCGGCGGCATACCGAGCACCTGAGCGCTTCGGGGTGTGGGAAGGCTGCCGAGAGGTTTGTAAAAGCTAAATTATAAATCTGTTATAGAACTGCAGAACCCATAACTGAATTGTCCCACACAGCGCAATTATATTTTTAGAATTGTTTATAGTTGCTCAATGTCGTTGCGCAGAGCTTCTCTGGATACCGTGTTTTTATCCATAAGGCGCTTGTCATTCTGCATACAAATGAGAGCTGAGCCAACCGGTGATGATGGAAAGAATAGATTGCGACAGCTGGTTGGTATGTCGCAGCAAATCTTTGTAGCCGCTGATGTTGCCATTTGGATCTTCAAGAAAGAGATGGTTATGATTTTTGAAGATTATCAGGATGACATCATCGTTTCCGCTTGACCGCATCACCTTCGCCAGCAATCGAGAGTGCTCCACCGGGATATGGGCATCTTTGTCTCCATGGAGAATGAGGGCCGGGCAGGTTACTTTTCCGGCCGTGGGCAGGGGCATGTAATCCAGAAAAGACCGGAACCATGGACTGCCTTCACCCCTGGCGAGGGCGTCGTCCAGTCCGCGCATTGACATTTTTAGAGCGCTCTCTTTTTGTGCCTGTGTCAAATCTCTGCGTTCCTCGATTTTGAGGCGGTTTTGATATTGTCGTATCCGGTAGCCGTTTGTCGCTGTCGGCGCCATCATGACCACAGCCCGAATCTCAGGGTCGGATGCCGCGATCATGGGACCGATATTGGCGCCTTCGCTCAACCCCAGAAGTCCGATACGACGACCATCGATCTCCTTCCTCTGCCTGAGGAATGCAATTCCAGCTCTGCTGTCATCGGCTCTCCCCTGTATGGTCACGTCCTCAAGCGGATCGCCTCCCGAACAGCCTGTCCCCTGGTCGTCCATCCGCAAAACCGCGATGCCGGCACGGGATATGGCATCCGCAATCTGCCGGAACGGCCTGTAAAGGTTCAATGGCGCTCTCCTGTTCTGCAAATGGTCGCGTTCCTGGGGACTTGAGCCGCTGATCAACAATACCGCAGGAAAGGGAGGCACACCCGCAGCGGGAAGCGTAAGCGTCCCTGCCAGGTGGTAACCCTTTGGCGTCACGATGCGGACTTCTTCTGCCGTGTATGGTGCGCCGTCAGCCGGAGCATAGCGCTCGGGCGGGTAACAGGGGACTTTTTTTGCACATCCGGCTGAAAGAAGAAATACCAGCATGAATGCCGCGAATAATTTTTTGGAGTCCACGACGAACCTCTTTACAGTCCTTGGTTGGAGGCGTCATCAGTTTTCGGGAAGACGGGCATCGATGATTTTCGATAGTATTTTGACAAATCCGGTCTTCATAAAATTACCGACAAACCCACACTCCCGGCACGCTTCCGACAACGAAAAAATCGGGTAGCGACACATATGGAGCCGTATGATGGCGCCTTTAAACGATGTCCCATGCTGTTGCATGACGGGAACAATGCAATCAATGGCATTGACCTGGTGGACGATGACGGTGTTC
>JAAUYD010160657.1_pt1 | contig 15625 bp, 11 predicted proteins | sample 7278101 | NCBI WGS metagenome assembly JAAUYD01 (sample SAMN14350128, study PRJNA611818) | marine sediment metagenome | isolation source: surface marine sediment (0.6m) | place: French Polynesia: Moorea | collected 2018-08 | reverse complement strand
TTCCTGTTCCTGGCGGTTGGGCACGACAACGTAGCGGAGTAACGGCGCATCGCTGAACAATGCGTGCAGGAACGCGTCGGACACTTCATCCGGTTCCTTGTACGCGAGTTCGCGCTCCGCCGTTTGCTCATAGGCCTGCTTCATGTCTTCGGTAACTTCCCCGCCTGAAGCCTTTAGCTGCTCCATTCTGCGCGCAACGCTCGAACGGCGAATCCGCGACTTGTAATTGCCGGGCTCGACGACGCTGACCGCAACACCATGCGGCTCCATCTCAGCTGCGAGAGCATCGGTATAAGCTTCCACCCAGTGCTTGCTGCCAGCATAGGCGCTGCCGCCACCCCAGGAGATCGTTCCGGCGATCGAACCCGTGGTCACGATACGGCCCTGCGACTCGATGACGAACGGCGCAAACGCCTTGGTCGTACGATAGACGCCTTCGACGTTCACCTCGTAAACGAAATTCTGATCCTCAATCGCAGTCTCGACTACGGCCCCGCCGCCACCGACTCCGGCGTTGTTTACGAGGCCCCAAAGACCGCTGCCGCTTTCCTCTATTTGCGCGACAACAGCGTCGACCTGATCCTGCTTGGTCACGTCGAGACGTACTGCGGTGATGTTATCGATGGCATCCAGCTCGGCCAGATCCTTATCTTTTCGGGCGCCCGCGTAGACGTGGTATCCCTTTTCGGCCAGTGTTTCGGCGAGGTTCCGGCCGATGCCCGTGCTCGCGCCCGTGATCAGGATGGATTTCTGCTCACCGGCAACGGCAGCTTGCGGCGAAAACTGGAGAGAGACAATCGCTGTGGCCAGCACGGCTAACTGAATGATGCGTTTCATTGCACACCCCATTTCTGTTCTTGTTTGAAGCGGTCACTTTACCATGCGGTAAGCACAACGGTGCGGGCCCGACCATCGCTGGCCGGGCCCTGGGTACTCTCAACAAACGGAGATTGGAGTCTTGTGCTTGCCTAGTTGTCGGCAAACAGGGTTCTGTGGCGGTCCATCCAGATATTCACCTGTCCGTCCGCTTCGATGACCTGGTCCGAGGTCATTCTCGAGGCGATGAATTCCCGTTTCACACCTGCATCAACGTTGCCGAGCTTCTCGGCCAGGCTGAACCACTTATAGGCCACGATCGGGTCGTAGCTGTCGAGAAAATCGAGTGCGTAGTAGCGACCAAGTGCCATCTGCGCCTGCGCCATGCCCTGGTCCGCCGCACGCTCGTACCACTTGTTGGCTTCATCGTCGCTTTGCGGCACACCCCAGCCGTTCTGATGCATGACGGCCAGGTTAAATTGCGCGTCGGCATGGCCCTGGTCGGCAGCCACGCCATAATATTTCAGGGCGAGATCGTCGTTCATGTCGACGCCGAAACCGTTGCCATAAAGCAGTCCCATGCCGTAAGCGGCGTCTTTGTCACCCGCATCAGCCAATTCCTGCCATTCGGCCAGTGCCGTTGCGTAGTCAGTCGAGCTGTAAGCGTCCCAACCCTTCTTGAAATCGCCTGAAAACGCGAAGGGTGAAACCACGAGCAGGAAAGCTGCGAGAAAGATGCGTGAGAACTTGCGCATAGTACTCTCCCTGGTAGTCCCTGGCGCAGAACGTTTTGCGCCACGGCTATGTTGGCAGGGACAGTCGGCCGACCCTATTCGGGCATCTACCTAGGTGGCTTGCGGAAATATGGGATTGGAGCACAGACCCTTTATGATTCAGAGGCTTAGATGAATATCGGCAACCTGAAATCCCGCAACCGCATCCGCGGGACCTGGCTCGGCCGCGTATCCGGTTGCCTGCTCGGCAAACCCTCGAAATCTTGTCTTTCCAGCAAGGGCGCGGCGGTCGGAGGTCTCATCGGATTGTCCGATGCTTCGATCGATTCTCGCTGGACCGCGCCGTGGCAAGGCAGACTAGGTGTCAGCCTCGCTGGTATCGCCGAGCTGTCGGTCGAGGAGCTCATGGAGCGAACACACTCAGTCGCCGACGGCCTCTGCCGCTAGTCCATCTCGAAGACGCGGACGTAGTCGATGTACATTTTTTGCGGGAAGATGCTGTCGTCGATACCGCCACCGGCACGTCCCCACGCACCTCCTACCGCAATATTAAGAACCATGTGGTGCTCGTGGTCGTAAGGCCAGGAGCGCCAGCCATCGCCCTCGTTGACGTAGGTGAAGTAGAGAATGTCATCGACGAGCACATCGATGCGATCGGGCGTCCATTCGAGCGAATAGACGTGGAACTCGGTATCTACGTCGTCGAGAATGACGCGGCCCTTGCGCTGCTCCCATTTGAGCCAGTAATAGGCTTCATTGTGAACGGTGCCGTGTACGTGGCCCATCTGGTAGCCGACGTGCTCCATGATGTCGATCTCACCGGAATTCGGCCACGCGTCGCAGTCCGGATTTCCCTGCCACGTATCGCCCGCGCTGCACTTGGTGGCATACCGAAACGGGTCGCTCGGTAACATCCAGATCGCGGGCCAAGTACCCATGCCGCTCGGCAGCTTGGCGCGCACATCGATGCGACCGTACAGGATGTCACGTTTGCCCGCCGAGTGTATGCGAGCAGAGGTGTACTTTGCATCGCCATAATCTTCCAGGTGAGCCTCGATGACGAGGTGACCGTCTTCAAAACGGAGGTTCTTTTCCCGGTCGGTATACGCCTGATCCTCGTCGTTGACGGCTCTGGCTGGCCAGATGTCGTAGCTCCAGACCGAGTCGTCGAAGCCGTTGTCGAATTCGTCGCTCCACACCATTTTGAATTCATTCTTCCTGCGAGCCGAGACCGGCCTCACGGCCACAGCACTGAGTACGGGTTCCATTGCCGATGCTTCGAATTCGATGTTCATTTCACCATCACTAACCGCGATGCCGGGAATAGCGACGGTCAATGCGGAGCGCACTTTGCCATCACGCCATAACATGACGTCGATATCCTCAACGACTGTCTCACCTTCAATCAGCGCATCGAAAACTCGGGCACCGCCCTCCACATCATCCGGTTCGGCGAAGTGCAGTATGACGTCGTATCTGCCGTTCGGCACCGCCCTCGAAACGCTGACCTCACCGGATCGAAGACTCTCGTACAGGAACGGGTCCTGCGAACCCTTGATGGCCTCAAGCGTACCGATCGTGCCGCCGGCGCTGCCCGTGTCCGCCTCGTACTCGATTCCATCCGTGCTGCTGTATGCCGGGCCGCCGACGTTGATAGCCCATTCGGCGGCCGGCGGCGGCGCCTCTTTCGAGCAGCCTGACAGCGCCACAAGAGTGACCGGAATAAGTGAGCAAAAGCGGTTTATGGTTGTCTTGAACATAGCTTGACCACTGGCGCAGATCCTCTGATATACTAAATGACAGCGTTGTCAATAACAATCAGAAACGCGCGCACAAGAATCGATTGCGGGCTCGAGGGGGCTATACACGTGCGGTTATTAAGGAAATCGTTTCATCTCGGCATCGTGGCGACAGGGTTGCTCGGCTGCGTCGCGCACGCGACCCATCTCGAGGACCGATCGACCTATATTGCGCCGCTGGCGGCCCAGGGGATTGTCGTCGACGGCGTTGCCGACGATGTTGCCTGGGCCAAGGCCGAGTGGCGCGAGATCAAGTATCGGTGGCTCGGCCCCGAGTACACTGCCGAGGACTTCAACGGCCGCTTCAAAGTGGTCTGGACGGCTGACCGGCTCTACCTCCTTGCCGAAATCGAGGATGACATTCTGTTTGACTCACACCGCAATCCGCTCGTGCAGTACTGGGATGACGACTGCCTGGAAGTCTTCATCGATGAAGACTACTCCGGCGGTGACCACCAGTTCAGCCACAATGCCTTTGCCTACCATATGTCGCTCGACAACCGCGCGATCGATATCGGCGCGGATGGCGAGAAACGCGACTACACGCACCATACCGAAAGCCGCTGGCGACAAGAGGGCGACAAAGTCATCTGGGAGGTGTCGTTCCAGATTTATGACGACAGCTATGTCGACGACTCTGAGGACAACCAACCGGTAGCGTTGTCCGCTGGCAAAGTTCTCGGGCTGATGGTCGCCTATTGCGACAACGACGGTAGCGAACTTCGTGAGAACTTCATTGGCTCGGAATCGGTGCCGACGGGCGCCAAGGACCGGGGCTATATCGACGCAGGCTTGTTTGGCAAGGTGGAACTGCATGAGTAGCGTCGTCTCTCCCAACGTGCCGCAGGAGCCGGCACACAGCAACGGTGAATTCCTCGACTTCGCCGGGGAACGGTACTTCGTCATCCGCAACGTCGAACGCATGGCGCCGTTTTTCGTCAGCGTCATATCCGCCGACGATCACTGGCTGTTCGTGTCCTCTACCGGCGGTCTGACCGCCGGACGCGTGTCACCCGAAACCGCCCTGTTTCCGTACGTCACGGTAGACAAGTTGCATGACAGTGCTCAGCACACCGGCCCAAAGACTATGCTGCGCGTTCACAAAGGTGGCAAAACGCAATGCTGGGAGCCGTTCAACCTCGAGCAACGCGATCGCTACTCGAGCAGTTGCAACCTCTATAAAAATACGCTGGGCAACAAGCTGTGTTTCGAGGAAATTAATCACGACCTGCGGCTCACCTTTCGTTATTCGTGGTCGACGAGCGAGGAGTTTGGCTTTATACGCGACTGCGAATTGCAAAATCTCGACGCCGGTGCCGTACAGATCGACGTCGTCGACGGCTTGCAGAACATCCTGCCGGCCGGCACTCCGCGATTTACGCAGACAAACTCCAGTAACCTGGTCGACGCGTACAAGTGGACAGAGCTCGACGAGCCGTCCGGGCTTGCTTTTCTGACCCTCTATTCCGGCATCACAGATCGCGCAGAACCCTGCGAATCGCTCAAGGCAACGACTGTATTCAGCCTCGGTCTCGACGAGCCCACAATACTTGTATCGTCGAAGCAGCTCGAGGCATTCCGCCAGGGCGCGAGCCTCGAACCGGAACGGCACAAACGCGGCATCCGCGGCGCATTCCTGGTTGGTTGCAGCGCCCAGCTACCGGGCAACGGCAAGCAGACGTGGCGTATTGTTCTCAACGGCGAACAGGACCAGGCGGAGGTCGTCAAATTGCGATCGGCGTTGCGCGACCGGCAAAAGCTCGGCGCACAGATCGACTCGTCAATTGCCGCAGGCTCGGACGAACTTGCACGCATCATGGGCGCTGCAGATGCATTCCAAGCGACTGCGGAAGAACGCGTCTCGGTGCATCACTACGCGAACGTCTTGTTCAACGTATTGCGTGGCGGCATCTTCGAGGACCGATACAACGTCTCTGCCCGCGATTTCCGGCGCACGATTCTTCATTTCAATCTGCCGGTATTCGAGCGCAATCGCGAGTTACTCGAAGCGCTTCCGGAGCGCCTGCGAATCGACGATCTCCTTGCCAGAGTCAGCCAGGCCGGCGACCGCCAGCTGCACCGGCTGGCGCTCGAATACCTGCCGATTACCTTCGGACGTCGGCACGGCGACCCGAGCAGGCCATGGAATCAGTTCGCGATCGTCCTCAAGGACGAGTATGGCGAAGGGCTGCTGTCGTACCAAGGCAACTGGCGCGACATCTTCCAGAACTGGGAAGCGTTGGCATTCAGCTACCCGGCCTTCGTAGAGAATATGATTGCCAAGTTTGTCAATGCATCGACCGTGGACGGCTACAACCCGTATCGCATTACCAAGGAAGGCATAGACTGGGAGGTTGAGGAACCCGACAACCCCTGGAGCTACATTGGTTATTGGGGCGATCACCAGATCATCTACCTGCTCAAATTGCTCGAGCTTTCGCGCAGTTTTCATCCCGAGACACTGCACAGCCTGCTGCGCAACCCGTTGTTCTGCTATGCCAATGTTCCCTATCGAATCAAGCCGCTCGACGCGTTGCTGACTGATCCGAAGAACACCGTCGTTTTCGACGAAGACCTGGCCACGGCACTCGATGCGCGCGTGGCCTCATTGGGCGCAGACGGCAAACTCGTACTCGACCGCGACGGTAGTGTTTACCAGGTCAACCTGCTGGAGAAGCTACTCGTACCGTTACTCTCCAAGCTCGGCAATCTCGTCGTCGACGGCGGAATCTGGCTCAATACCCAGCGACCCGAGTGGAACGACGCCAACAATGCCCTCGTCGGCCAAGGTCTGTCGATGGTGACGCTGTACTATATGCGCCGCTACGTGCAATTCCTGCTCGACCTGCTCGACGGCGATTCCGACGATTTCGCCCTCTCGAACGAGGTTGCATCATGGCTTGCTCACACGGCCGACGCTCTGGCGGAGTTGCGCATTGCGACCGGCAACGGCCCGGTCGATGATGAGCTTCGTTTCCAGTCGCTGAAGAAGCTCGGCGGCGCTGCATCCGATTTTCGCGAGCGGGTATATGCGGACGGCTTCACGGGCGGCACGCAGGACATCGCCATTGACGACGTAAAACGCCTGCTCGACGACGCGCTGGTCATCATCGACCACAGCATTGGCAACAACGAGCGCGATGACGGCCTTTATCACGCCTACAACATTGCGGACTTCGCCGACGGCACGGTACCGGTCGAGCACCTGTATCCAATGCTCGAGGGCCAGGTTGCGGCGCTTAGCGCCGGTTCCATCGACGCAGGCAAAGCCGTGAGCATTCTGGAGGCCCTGTTTTCGAGTGCAGTCTACCGCCAGGACCAGGACAGCTTCATGCTGTACCCGGACCGGCAACTACCGGGCTTCCTGGAGCGCAACCGCGTTGGTGATGATGCCGCTGCTTCAATTCCGCTTCTGAAGAACATGCTCGAATCCGGCGATGATCGCATCGTGTTGCGAGATGCGGAGGGCAACGTTCGCTTCAACGCTGATTTCACCAACGCGGCAGATGTCCGGGCTGCGCTTGATGAGATTGTTGCCGAGTACGGCGATAGTGCGACAAACGCGACCTCGGCGATCCTGGACCTCTACGAATCCGTGTTCAGACACAAGGCGTTCACGGGACGATCCGGTACCATGTTCGGTTTCGAAGGCCTCGGTTCGATCTACTGGCATATGGTGGCCAAGCTTCTGTTGGCCGTGGAGGAGCGCTATTTCGATGCCCGCGACAGCGGCGCGGAACCGACGACCCTGAAGCAACTCGGCGATTACTACTATCGAATTCGCGCGGGTATCGGTTTCAACAAAAGCCCGGCGGAATACGGAGCATTCCCGACGGACCCTTACTCGCATACGCCGAAGCACGCGGGTGCACGGCAGCCCGGGATGACCGGGCAGGTTAAGGAAGAAGTTCTGACGCGCTTTGCAGAACTCGGCATTCGCGTCAACAACGGTGAGGTCGAAATCGATCCGTCACTGCTGCGCGCGCGTGAATTCAGCCTGGAGCCGCGCTCCTTCTGCTACCTCGACGTGTTCAACAAGTGGCGCCATCTGGACGTTGACGTCTCAAGTCTTGCGTTTACCTGGTGCCAGGTACCGATTGTGTACGTTCTCGATGAGGCGGCCGAACCCCGAATCGATGTCGCGTTCGACGATGGCGCACTGTCGCAGTTTGCGGAGTTCCACCTTCCAGCCAACGTTTGCGCCGAAATTTTCCAGCGCACCGGACGCATTCGTCAAATCACCGTGACATTCGGTCAGGACCGTCTGTTCGGCAACTAACCAGTCAGGAACTCAAGCATGTCCAATCTCTACCAGCGACGAATGTCCCTCTCGGGCCTCAATATCCAGGGCCTTTCGAGCGATGATCTTCGCGAACTCGTCCGCAAGATTCTCGATAATAAGATCCACGGCCTATCGTTCTCCCCGTACACAGAGGGCCAGGGGCCCGGCACCGTGATTAGCGAAGCGCAGATCCGCGAGCGACTCGCTGTCATTGAACCCTATGTGAACTGGATACGGACGTTTTCCTGCACCGACGGCCACGAGCTCATTCCGGCCATTGCTCGGGAAAAGGGTATCAGGACGCTCGTCGGTGTCTGGCTCGACGACGACCATGAGCACAACGAGCTGGAACTCGAGAACGCACTGCGCATCGCGAAAGAGGGGCATGTCGATATCCTTGGCGTTGGCAACGAAGTATTGCTGCGAGGCGACCTGAACGAGGACCAGTTACTCGAATTTATTGAGCGCGCCAAAGTCGGCGCACCCGGCGTCCCTGTCGGCTACGTCGATGCCTATTTTGAATTCGTCGATCACCCGCGTATCACGGCCGCTTGCGACGTGCTGCTGGCCAATTGTTACCCCTTCTGGGAGGGATGCCCGGCCGAGCATGCAATTCTCTACATGAAGGAGATGTTCCGTCGCGCCAGCAGCGTCGCGGACGGCAAGCCCGTCATTGTCAGTGAGACGGGCTGGCCGAACATCGGCTCAGCTGAAGGCGGCGCGGTGCCATCTTTCGAGAATGCAATCAAATACTTCGTCGACACTTGTCGCTGGGCCGAGGAAGAAGGCGTCGAGGTGTTTTACTTCTCCTCTTTCGACGAGGCATGGAAGGTCGACGCCGAAGGCGACGTCGGCGCATTCTGGGGCCTGTGGGACAAAGACGGCAAGTCCAAGTACACCTGAACAGGCCGCCAAAGAATGGAACTCGAACACGGCAACGCGATCTGCTACTCCGGCTATCGCGAAAACCAGAGCCCTCTTGAGGGCGTATACCCAACCTATGAGCAAATCCGGGGTGATTTGCTCATACTCAGGAAAAACTGGAAACACCTGCGGCTCTACGACTGTAGCCCGCATGCGGAAACCGTCCTGAAGGTCATCGACGACGAGGGCCTGCCATTCAAGGTGATGCTCGGCCTCGATATGGCGGCTGAAATGAGCAACCCACATTGCCCCTGGGGCGCCGATTTCAGTGACGAGACCCTTGCGGCCAACCGCGAGCGCAACCACGAGGAACTCGAGCGTGCGATCACTCTGGCCAGGCGTTACGACAGTGTTATGTCGGTGTCTATTGGCAACGAAGCGAGCGTTGAATGGACCGACCATATGGTGCCCGTCGAACGTCTGATCTCGCATGCGCTGGAACTCAAAGAGGCCATCGACCAGCCCATTACCTTTTGCGAGAACTATGTGCCGTGGACGTACAAGCTGGAGCCGCTGGCCGAAGTGCTGGATTTCATCTCTGTGCATACTTATCCGGCGTGGGAGTACCGCAGCATGAAGGACGCGCTCGACTACACGCGCGAGAACTATCACTCAGTCGTGGACCATTACCCTGGCAAACCGGTGGTGATTACCGAGGCCGGATGGACAACCGCGTCTAACGGCCGCGGCATCGAACCCTGGAACGCGTCGCAAGAACTGCAGGCGCAATACTACGAAGAGCTGATGACGTGGACTAACCGTGAGAAGGTACTTACCTACGTATTCGAAGCTTTTGACGAGCCCTGGAAAGGTTCTCCAGACCCGCTGGAACCGGAAAAGCACTGGGGACTTTTTAGCGTCGATCGCACACCGAAGCTCGTCATGCGCGAGATCTACGCAGAGCTCGCGCGATAATTCTCACAGGGTGGCGTCGAGGATCTTCTTCTTGAGTTGCTCGAACTCCTGCTCGGTTACATAACCGGCGTCGCGGAGCGCACCAAGTTCACGCAGCTGTTCAAGCGCACGCGACACTGCCATCCTTTCCGCCGATACTTCGCGAACCACGTCTTTGCCGTCCGGGATTGCTCGGGCGCTGGCCCCCTCGTCCGGGGTCGACCTCTCACCAGCTTCGCGGCTGAGCCGCTCCGCCTCTTCCCTCGCCCGACGTTCTTCCTCCACCTGAATACGCTGATTCGCAAGACGTGTCCGCTCGCTGGCCACATCGTCTGCCAGCGCAGGTGCAAGTGGAACCAGAGCGAGTGCTACGATCAGGGTGATATGCAGAATGTTCATGCAGTCATCGTATCGCGTCTGCGAATTCGGCGCTATGTCGGTTTGACAGCGTTGTCAGACTCTTTGTAATCTTAACCGTTCGAATCTAACAAGAACAACACCGAGCCTGACGCCAATGTCCAAAGCCACGATTGACGACGTCGCCAAGCTCGCCGGGGTGTCGATCAAGACAGTGTCCCGTGTAGTCAATCGGGAACAGAACGTTCGCGAATCGACGCGGGACAAAGTACAGCAAGCGATTGCGCAGCTCAACTATCGGCCGAACCTGTCAGCACGCAACCTGGCAAGCCTGCGCTCGCACCTTATCGTACTCGTCTACGAAGACCCCAGCACATACGAGATCCCCAGCGGCGGATTCGTCATACGCATGCAGGAGGGCGCCTTGCGTGCCTGCAGAGCCGCCGACTACGAACTGCTCATTCATCCCTGCAGTTACCGCCAACGCAATATTCGCGACAATCTGCATGCACTCATCGACCGTGTACGGCCGGACGGCATTGTCCTTGCGGCACCGCTGTCAAACATGCCCAAGATCGTACGGGCGATTACGGCCAAGGGCACGCCGATGGTGCGCCTGTCCCCCGGCGTAACCAATGCGAAGCAGTACACCGTCGTCACCAATGATCGCGAAATCTGCGCGGAGATGACTCGTTACCTGGCTTCGCTGGGACATCGGCGAATCGCCTTTATTACCGGTAATCCGAGCCACAAAGCCGTCAAGTCTCGCTTCCTCGGCTATCAGGATGGCTTGCAACAGTCCGGTCTGCGGTTTTCAGAGGACCTGATTGTCGCCGGCGACAACTCTTTTGACTCCGGTGAGGCTTGCGGCGAAGCCCTGCTGTCTCGGAGCGAGATTCCAACCGCGATCTTTGCGGCCAATGACGACATGGCAGCCGGCATCATGCGAGCTGCGGACAAACGAAAGATAGATATTCCGGGCGAACTTTCAGTTGTTGGCTTTGACGATATCTCGCTTGCCCGCCAGATACATCCGACGCTGACGACCATTCGGCAACCCTTGTCGAAAATGGCCGAGATGGCGGCACATGCATTAATCAGCGATCCCGGCGACGGATCGACCCTGAAAGGCACGGATGTCGTGCCGGCCAGGCTGATGATCCGCGAGTCCACGGGCACGGTGCCGAGCTAGTCAGCGAACGAAGCGAATCCGGTCGAGATAGATGGTCACAGGCGTGCGGCGCCCGGTCAGAGAGACAACAAAGCCGGTCTTGATGCTGGAGAGATCGACGTCTTTGAGCGAAACCGTGTAGCGCTGCCATTCCGGGGTCAGTCGAATATCGTCGGTCTTGCGGATGGCCGAATCCGGATGCGCTTTGTCTTGCCGAATAATGCCGACACCGAAACTGACTTTCTCGCCGCCATATTCACCCCGCGCCCAAAGCTCCAGCGCAGTGGCCCCGGTCAGGTCGTAACCGCCGCTGATGTCCCCCCAGTTGTTTGGCGGATCCTGCCAGGCGACAGCGACCCAGCCGAACGTGCCTTCATACCGCATGCGGATAGCAGCGGAGCCCTCATAGGGGGCCACATCTGCGTATTCACCATCCAGAGTCAGCGATTCGATGTTGCCCATCCAGCCGGAGGGTGCCCAGGGCATACCGCCAAACGAGTCCTCGTAGACCGAGACCGGGAAGCGAGTTCGTGCACTGCCTTTGACGAGCACAGGTATATTGGCCGTTGCCGCGTTACCGGCCTCGTCATAGGCATAAAGGAAAAGACGATAGGCTCCGGGCTCTTCGGGCATCCGGACCCGCGCCCCGTCGATGCTGCCTTCGAGAACGACGCCGTCAATTTCAGGCAAATTCGGGCGGAAGTCACCACCGGTCGAGTAGTCGGCGGATTCGGGACGGAGAGTCCAGCGAGCGCGCAGTTTGCTGCCTTCGGGGTCGGTGACGACCGACTTGACCGTGATTGCCGCGCCCGGATCCACCTGCGCAGTACCTTCAACCGCGAGCGGTTCCACTAGCGGCGCGAGATCATTCGACGGTGTGCCAGACCAGAGTTCGGTCATCGCGTCTACGGCGGCCGTCTTCGCTCCGTCCTCCAGGAACATGCCGAACCAGGTTTCGGTCGCCTCCATTTTCGAACCCCAGAGGAACGCGTAGGAACCCAGTGCGAATCCGGGCTCGGCCAGGATGCCGTTCTCGTAGCTCTGTCGATAGAACTCCGCTTTGTCAGTACTGGTCTGCTCGTAAGGTGCGCCCCACTCGGTCGTCTCGGTTTCCCAAGGGCCAACGGGACCGAACTCAGTCAGCACGAACGGCTTGCTGGCGTTGCGGTCGCGCAGCCACTGCGCGACAACCTGGGCACCGCCGTAAGCGTTGACGCCGTGGATGTCGATAGCGGGGCTCTGCCGGTGCACGTACTCAACGCGATCGCCGTGCACGAATGTTGTCACGGTCATCGTCGGATGATGTGGGTCAAGTTCCTTGACCATCGCGGCAATATCATTGACGGCGTTCCAGATGGCCGGGTTGTCGCCGTCTTCGAAGCCTTCCATCTCATTGCCGATGCCCCAAAGCAGAACCGCGGGGTGGTCCTTGTGGCTTAACACGGCTTTGCGGACCCGCTCTTTCTGCTCGAGAATCTGGTTCTCGTCGCTATAGTCGAAGCCGTGGCGCTCGTGCCCCAGCCAGATGCCAACGGTAACGGTAAGCCCGAGCGCATGCGCCGCGTCGAGAATCTCGCCGACCCCGTCCGTCGACCATGTACGAACCGAATTGCCGCCAGCTGCCGCCAGCTGCTCGAGCGAACCGGAACCCCCGGCACCCTTGATGAAATATGGCTCGCCACCGCGAAGCAGTTGCCAACCCTTTTCGGTCTCTTTTAGTTCAACGGGTATGGCCTCTGCCATCACGTTTCCACCCAATAGAGAGGGCCCCGCAACCAGCAGGGCCCATAGCAGCTTACGCATTGAGGCGCTTGCCGTAACTAGAATTGAACCGGAGTAACTACGCCATTTGTGCATGCGGGGAGATCGGTGCAGGGTTGGTACGCGTACTGCCATTCCACGAGTAGGTCCAGTACCAGCACAGGGTCCCCGGGAACCAGGCGCCGCAATCCGTTTGGATACGTCGGGGTCGCAGTGGAGTTCGTTCGGTAGATGTGATCAGCGACCCGCTCGTTCAGTAGCACAGCGAAGTTCGGGAACTCAGGGTCGTTCGGATCGGAGCCTGGAACCGGCGCGCACTGAAAGCACGTGAACACAAGCGCTGATCCGAAGAAATTATCGAGCACCGAACGATATGCTCGTAATGCGTGCTGCTGGACCAGCTCATCCACGAAAAGTGCATTGCTGTTCGCCGTGTACAACTCGTGCAATGCTAATGCGGTGAAATACTGATTCTCTCCGGACTGCCTTCGGGCGAGCGCCGTCGCCCAGAAGTAAAACCGCGCCTTCGCTCCGCTTGGCCCGACTGGAATGCTGTCGGCAATCTCGAACTTGTTAAGCGCGTTTGGATCCGCATTCGGGTCGAATTCGGGAATCGGCGTACCGGAGAACGGATTCTCGGGATCGTCAAGTACGCAAGTCTCGCTTCCAATGCCCACATCTGCGCAGAACAGACTGAGCACGACATCCGTCGGCAGCGACACCTGGGTAATGATTTGGCCGTCGTTCGCGTCGCGCTCGCCGCCGCCGCTGCAGCCGGCGACGATCAAGGTTGCTGCAACAAGCAGTCCCATGAACAGTTGCTTGAACACAGCCCGCTGAGTCTCATATCGATTCAGGTTTCTCATTGTCGTAAATCCTTGGCTATGCATGCCTGATCCTAAAACTGGTAGGTGAAATAAAGAACGGTCATGAATTCGTAGTCACCATTGTCATCGAAACTCTCGTTTTCCTCGTCATAGCCCCGGTAGATTGTCCGGATGCCGAGCCTCGTGGCCTGCCGCTCGTCCTCAACCGAACCGAGCAGTCCGGACGTACCCAGCAGCACCGAATAGTCCAGCTTTACCTGATCGGGGAACGTAATGTTGAATTGCCGATAGAAATCGTAGGGACCCCACGCATCCTGCATGTAGTAGCCCTCGAAGATGTGCTTACGCTTCCACTCGGCTTTCCAATGGAACTGCCAATAATCCGCAGTGTCATTCACCGGGGAGCCGCTGGACTGCTCAAAGCCTCGCACCAACCGCAAGATGTATTTCTGGTTGCGCGTAGGATTCATCACAATGCGGCTGGAGACGCCCCACACGTCCTCGGGCGGCAAGCCTACTCCGAACGGCAGATTGAGTCCCGCAGGCTCGAAGAAGAACAGGTAGGAATCCGTGCGCGTCGGATACTCGGTATAGGTACCACCGATGTTGAACGCTAATTTCGCATCTTCACGCCAATCGTTATCCCAGTCATAGAACTGCGTAGCACCGGTTGGATCGTACGTCAGATACATCTCAGCCGAGCGCGCCTCGCGGTTGCCGAGGACTGCGAATGGGTCATCGTCCGTGTTGCGCGGGGACAGCCCCGGGTCCAGGACACCGCCAATGATAGCCGGATCGCGATTCGGCAGTGCATGTACCAGATTGTCGCGATACAGCACCCGCGGGTACAACATGAAGTTGCCGAAGCGCAGAATCATGCCGGCCTCGAATTCCTGCTTATTGCCCATGCCTGAATACGGCAGGCGGCTGGGGTCAGTCACGCCGAATGTCCTGTGCACGTGCCCGCCGTCTGCCACGAGTCCGGCGTACTCGGCCTTCACGTAGGTTTCGTTCCACGGCAACGTGAGTTTGCCGCGGAAGCCGAGCGCGTCCTCGTCTTCGATCTTGTCCAGGAAGATATTGCCGGACCTGTCGACGCGCTGATAGGTGTCGTCAACTCTCTCAGGCGCCGCCAGGATGCCGCCGAGTTCGAGCTTCATGCCGTTCGAAAACTCGCGTTCGGCGGTGAGCGTCGTCTGCTGCGACTGCCGTTCGACCACGTTGGACAGGTCCGTGCCGTCGTTGCGTTTGGCCACATCCTGCGAGTGAATGAAGGTCCAGTCGAAGCCGAATTTCTCGAAGTCGTACTTGAGAATGGCTTTCGGGTTTGCACCCCAATAGACTTCCGGCCCGGCGACGAAAGTGAAATTATTCCAGTCGCCTTTGCCTCTGACTTCGATACCTTCCGGAGCCTTGGCGTTCCAGATATCCATGCCATAGACATCGGTCGCTTCGCGCATCAGCCCGAAATGGTCGCCTTCGTAGCCCCAGTGGAATCGGGGCGTGTGGTAGAAGACCTCAACATCGACGTTTTCGCCCTCATACGTGGCATTGAAGTCATAAATTTCGACGCGCTCGTTATCGACGAAGTCTATCTGCTCCACAACTCCCTCGGTTCCACCAAGTTCGACCGACGCCGGCGCGAAGATCGTAGTGGGCAGTCCACGATCACCGTAGGTGAACTCGAGGGGCTGTTTCTGGGCAACGTTGCCGAGAACGTTTAGCGACATCTGACCGCTCACTTTGTCGGTGGGCTGGAATTCAAAGTCGAGAAAGATCATCTGGCCGTCCGAGAATTCGAGAGAATCGCGGCCATCCACGTCGAATTCCGTTTCGTTACCTCGCGTGACCATCTCACCCTCGAAACGGCCGCCGGTGAACCTCAGTTTTCTCCTGTTTTCCTCGTTCTCGGCCTTGACGAGACGAACATCCCCGCGCAGCTCGAAAAGATCCAGATTCATTCCGGCGAACCTCGCGTCAATCTCGCCCGGGTTTGCGGCATAAGGGTCCATGCCGAAGATTTCCCGCATCACGTCATAAGCCATCCTGGGACGCGCAGT